>Ga0326514_10000557_pt1 | contig 25297 bp, 31 predicted proteins | sample 3_2548_0518_D_FD_203653 | JGI IMG/M metagenome (GOLD analysis project Ga0326514, IMG submission 203653) | Bovine rumen microbial communities from UC Davis, California, United States - 3_2548_0518 | ecosystem: Host-associated > Mammals > Digestive system > Stomach > Rumen | place: USA... | reverse complement strand
TACTTGATGCTCATGTCTCGCCGATGCAGGTCAGGCAGTCTGCCGGGTCTTTTTTCTCGGTGCCTTCGGCGGTCTCGGTGATGATGTCGCAGCGCATGGAGATATATGCGAGCAGGTCGTCGGTCTTCCGGAGCTGCTCTGCCAGCTCACGGCGCTGGTCTCTCAGCTTTTCCACCTTGGCTCTCAGGCCGTCGAATATCTCCTCGAGGCTGGCGATCTTCTGGGGCGCCTCGCCGTATAGGAGCATCGTGGACGGATTGGCGCAGGGCTGGCCGAGGGGCTCTTCCTGCTGCACGTCCGCAGCGGTTTCCTCGGTCTGCTGCTTTTCGGCAGCGTTTTCCCTGTCGTCGGCTGCCTTCTGTGCGCTCTCAGTGAGATATGCGGGGACGCCGAACTCCTCGTAGGCCTTTTTTGCCTGCTCCTCCAGCTCCTCCGGCGCTTCCTGCTCCTCGGGAGGGCCGGGAAGGATCTCCGGCTTCTGGTAGTACTTCTTCGGTGCCTTGACTTCGACTCCGTGACGGGCGACGTGCTTCCTCTCGCCTTTCAGGCTGCGGAGGTCGATGCCGGCCTCTCGCAGTATTGCCTTGACATCCTTGACGGGGACGGCGTGCAGGTCGGCTTCGATCTGGATCTGTGCTCTCTGGTTTGCGGCTCCGAGCACGTTACGGACGATCGTGCTCGCTGTGTTCTGGTCGATTTTCATTGTGTTCTCCTTTCCGTGCAGTCAACTGCACTCACAGCTCCTTTCGCTGATCCATCGGCGGAGGAGCGGCTCATAGATGTGGTAAACGGGTCTGCTTGTGACGACGACTGCATCGCCGAAGGGATAGATCCTTTGGTCGAGCCCGGCTCTGAGGTCCGCCTCCGAGACCTGGAAGCCACTCTCCCGGAGGATCTTTGCGGCGTCCTTGATGCCGATGACTACCATCATTCTGGCCATGGTGGCCTCCTTTCTTGCTTTCCCTCCTGCTATATGGTATAATAGGGGCGCAGCTGTCAGGGCACAATGGCCGCTGTGCTCACCTTACCGAGAGAGGGGGTGATCGTTTTCTTCTTTTTCCATGTGACCTCAAGCTATGCCAGGGAGATTCGCCGTCTTGCTGACCAGCTCTCTGAGGTCTCTGCACGTCTGCCAGGGCGTGCAGCGCTTCGGGCTTTAGTCCTTGATGCTGCCAAGCCAAAGGACTAAGTTCGGGCACTTCGGCTCCGCCTGTGCCGGCGGGGCTGTTCGCTTTTTGGTGAGGCCATGGTGGGCCTCCTTTCTTGATTTCCCTCCCGCTCCGTGCTATAATTGCGGTGAAGGGAGGTGAAATAATGCTAATAGATAGCTTTGATATTGATTGTCCTTACTGTGATAAGGAGATTTCAATATCGCTTGATTCTGTTGGAGAGACAGTTAAATGTCCTTACTGCCATAAGGAATTTGAAACGTCAGACAACGGAATCATATCAGCTGCTGAAGAAGCCGAGGGAATAATAGACGATTTCCTCAGTGATCTTCTCTAACTTCTACCTGACCTGATAGCTTACCGAGATTTTCCAATTTGGCAGTTATCAGGTCAATCTTTTTCTCAATCTCATCAAGAGCAGCCATAATCTCGGTATTGTCACAACCGATTTTTACGGTCATTTTCTGTTCCTTTTTCATGGTGGGCCTCCTTTCTTGTTGGCTATCAGTCAACATTCAGCGTAAAAAAAATTCGTCTTTCCGTGTCAGCGTCCAGGTTGAGCTCCTTGGAGATTGCAGCTATTTCCGACTGCTTAAACTCGGACTTGTTGTGCAGCTTCTTCCAAAATCCCTGCCTGCTGAGTTTCAGCTTCTTTGCCAGCTCGCTCATGGTGCTTGTGCTGCTCTTGATACAAGAGAGCAGCAGCTCTGTGTCAGTCATTTTTATCACCTCCGTGTTGCCTATCTGTCAACATCTACAGTATAGCACTTTGTTGGCGGTTTGTCAACATCAGTTTACTACTTTTTTTCTTTTCTCTTTTTTGAACAAATCTTGCTTTGAATTTTTGTTGACATTGCGCCACTCTGCAACGTTAATTTTTGTTGACATTTCGGAAACTAGGTGCTATAATGATTATAATATAAATAGGAGGTGATCAAATGAACTTTGGCGATAGAATTAACAAAATCAGGACTGAAAAGGGTATGACGCAGGACGAGCTTGCAAAGGCAGTCGGATATAAGACCCGGTCGGCGATCGCGAAAATCGAGTCTGGCGAGCGAGATGCGCCCCAGACGATGATTGTCGCACTTGCTAAGGCTCTAGGCGTCACTCCGTCTTACCTCATGGGCTGGGAAGATGAGCCAGCTCCGCCGCAGCCGAACGGCCAGGCGCTCGACCAGAGCAACATATACATGATACCGATATATAAGACGGTGTCCGCTGGCTTCGGGGCCTACGCCGACGACCACGTCACCGGCTACGAGCCCGTATACCTCTCCAGCGAGAGAGAGGCTCGGGAGACCCTGGCGATCACTGTCCGGGGCGACTCCATGTACCCTAAGATCGAGGAGGGCGACCTTGTCGTCGTCCACCGGCAGGACTACTTTGACAACGGCGACATCGTGGTCGCTGTTGTCCTCGGCACTGAGGACGGCTTTGTCAAGAGAGCCTTCCGCAGCGGCGACCGGCTCTCCTTGGAGAGCATCAATCCAAGCTATCCGCCTATGACTTTTTCCGGCGCTCGAATAGAGGACGTGCGGATCATGGGCGTGGTTAAAAAAATAATCAAGAATGTGTGAGCGGAAAGGGGTGAGCTTATGACTTGCATCAAGTGCCGAGCAGAGCTGCCGAAGGGCGCTCTATACTGTCCCACTTGCGGAAAAAAGCAGACCGCAGGCCGTGCCAAGTATCACAAGAGGGAGCACGGCTCCGGGACGATCTGCAAAGATACCCGATACAAAAAGCCCTGGGTCGCCCATGCGCCCGCCAGTAAGTACGGAGGCGGCCGGCAGTACCTGGGGTGTTATGCTACCCGTAAGGAGGCGGCGGCCGCTCTGGAGGAGTACATCAAGCACGGCCGGCCGGAGCTGTACTCTGCGACCCTCGCCGACGTCTATCGGCTGTGGACCGAGAAGCACTTTCCGACGGTCTCCGAAGCCGCTGAGAAGCTCTACACGTCGATGTGGAAGCGCTTCGGCGGTATCGCAGGGGCTCCCATGCGAGAGCTGCGGACGGCTCACTTCCAGGAGGTCGTCAGCTCGGCGACCTCGAAGAGCGCAGCAGATACCTTGAAGGCCATGGCCGTGATGATGTGCCGGGTCGCCTGTGAGAACGACATCACGGCCAAGAACTATGGGGAATATATCGTCGTTCCGAAGTTTGAAAAGAAAGAGAAGCGGATCTTTTCCGGCTCGGAGATCGCAGCGCTCTGGGCCAGCTCCTCCGGGTCGGATCCCTGCCGGATCGTGCTCTTTATGATCTACACCGGGCTGAGGATCGGCGAGCTGTTGAAGCTGACTGCTGCGGACGTGCATCTGTCGGAGGGCTACCTGGTAGGCGGCGAGAAAACCGCCGCCGGAAAAAATCGAGTCGTCCCGCTGCCTCCGATGATCCCGGAGCTCGGTGAGTTCCTGCGCTCCTGGTGCGAGAGAGCAGGGGAGGGGCGGCTGTTCCCGATGTCGCCGGGGCGCTTTCGGTCAGACGTCTTTCCCGTGGCTCTGGCTATGGCAGGCATCCAGCCGGACGGACTGACGCCGCACTCGACCCGCCACACCTTTGCGAGCCTGTCCAGCTCCGCCGGTGTCAAGCCGGAGAGCCTCCAGCGCATCATCGGCCACGCCTCTTATACCACGACCGCCGATGTCTACATCCACCACGACCTGGAGGGCCTGATCGAGGAGATGCGTAAGCTCCGCAGATAGCCATTTTACGCACAGTTTTACGCACATTTTTACGCACAATGAAAAAAAGATACCGCCTCACCAGCCGCAGTGTGAGGCGGTTTTTTGTGCATTTGGCGATATAGCTTATTCTTGATTTAAGATTATAATAATATGTTTTCCCCGATTTCCAGCCAGTTTTCAACACCTTACGCACATTTTACGCTCATTTGGCGCCAGGAAAACGCTCATATAATGATCATGTTGTGCGATGTGTAATAATGCACAATTATCCATGCAGTTTTTGTTCATGTATACAAAATATCAAATTAGCGCTAATTATTTTCTATTTTCTATTGACTTAGCGCTAATTATATGCTATAATATAATCAAGGAAAGGGACAGAGAGCCCGAAAGAAACGACCGCCGAAAGGCAAGGAGGAAATTATGATGAACGTTAATTTTACTGGAGTTGCAAAAATAGCTAAGATCGAAAACGCATTTGATGATAGTCACTACCTGACATTCAAATATTGGGAGAAAGGCGAGAAGAAAAGAATATATATCAACGACTACAAGCGCCGCACTCTCGGATATATCGAAAACGGTAATGTGATCATCTCCGACAGACAGGGCAACATTCAGGCCGACATCGACTACGCACTCGACTCATTCGCAAAAACTTACGCAGAGTAATCAATAATAACGCTGACCTATCGGCGAGACGGGGAGACAAGGAGAAGGATATGAAAAAGATTATAAACAGGAAACTCTATGACACCGAGACCGCCAGAAAGTGCGGCGAATACGAGCCTAATCCGTATCGTAGCGACTTTTCATGGTACTGCGAAACGCTGTACCAGAAAAGGACCGGCGAGTTCTTTCTGCACGGTGACGGCAATGCTGCCTCGCCGTATAGCAAGAGCTGCGGCCAGAACGAGTGGACCGGCTCCGAGGCAATCAAGCCCCTGACTTACGAGGAGGCCCAGAAGTGGGCCGAGGAACATCTCACCGGCGACGAGTACGTTGCAATCTTTGGCGAGCCTGCCGAAGATGAGAGGGCTCAGCTCAACCTCCATATAAGCGCCGCTGTGATCCGGAAGCTTAAGCGCATAGCCACTGAGAGAGGGGTCTCCACCGGAGCTCTGGTAGAAGAGCTTGTGACGAAGCATTTATAAGATTTTGCCCTGGGAAATCCGGGGCTTTTTCTTTGTGTAGCAAGATGCACAATTACTTCGGAAGTTTTTGTTCATGTATACAAAATATAGAATTAGCGCTAATTATTTTCTGTTTTCTATTGACTTAGCGCTAATTATATGCTATAATATAATCAGAGAAAGGGAAGAGATCCCGAAAACACAACGACCGCCGAAAGGCAAGGAGGATATTATGATGACTATCAAGGTAAACGGAACAACAATTGGAACAGTAACAACAAACAGATCCATGACACTGGAGGAAGCAATGTGGGCATTAGGTTACGACATCACAGACCAGGACGACTGCAAGAACGGCTACGACAACGGAGTCGATGGCTTCTACAAAGACGACGACGGCAACTACTGCTTCGACGTTGAGGCTGTTGAGACCATCGCTGAGTGATCCATGGCAATATACGACAATAGGATCTGCCGCACCTGCGGTGCTAAGTTCTCGGGCGGGCCAAGAGCTTGGTACTGCCCGGACTGCCGCAGGGAGCGGGCTCGGATCCAGAAGCAGAGATACAACCGGGGAGAGTTCGCACGGCATATCGGCCAGCTCGACCTGTGCGAGAATTGCGGAAAAGAGTACACTGTCGAGAGCGGGACTCAGAAATACTGCCCCGACTGCCGGGAAGAGATGCACCGGCAGCTCGATGTGAAGCTGTCGCTCGAATACTACCGGGAAAACAAGGAACAGATCAATCCCGCCAGAAACGAAAGGCGCCGGCTCCAGCGGCTCGGTGCTCGATATGCGCCGAAAAGAAAAAAGGCCTCCGAGAAATGATCTCGGAGGTCTTTTGCTATGATAGGAGCACGGGCCAGTCGCTGCCGCCGAGGTAGCCCTCGCCGAGCCGGTTGGCTCGCTGCCATGCGTTGATCGCAGCCATGGTCAGGCTGCCGGCTATGCCGTCGATACTGCCGCAGCGGTAGCCGAGGCTCGTGAGCCTCTGCTGTACCCAGCGCACCAGCTCGCCCTTGTCGCCTTTGTCTACGGTGTGGAGCTTGACGGCTGCGAGGGTCTTAGGGCCGAGGAGATCATCGACCGCCAGGCTATGCCCGAGGCTGTTGAGGATCTGCTGGAGCTCGGCAATATGACCGCTGCGCTTGATGCCGTAGTAGCTGTAGTAGTCCGTCGTCACGCTGCCTGATGTGCCGCCAGAGACGGTCTCGTCTCCCCACCAGTGCCTCGGACCGATGTCAAGGTGGATCGCCTGGCTGTCTATCTTACCGATGCCGGAAAAGCCCAGGTCCTGTGCCTTGCAGGCTACGATCTCCGGGCGGATGATGCTGCCGTCCTGGCGGTAGAATTTCCAGTCCGCTGCCAGACCCTTGGTGTGCATACCGTAGCCGGTACCCTTAACGGCCTTATCCCAGTAAGAGCAGCGGTAGCCGCTCGTTACGATGCCCTTGACCGCTCCGATTGCAGGCATGAGCTGCTGAGTTTTGGCGGGGAGAGCCGGGTCAAGGAGTGTGGCATGACCTCGGCCGCATTTGCAGCGGAACTCCGTGACGATGAAATTCTTCGTCAGCCTGTCACGGGCTGAGTATGGGTAGGATTTAACGCTCATTTTCTTCTTCCTCCGTTTCTTCTGGGTCTGCCTCTTCGGGTGTTTCCTCCGGGCTGCTGACCTCAGCTGAGAGCATTGATAGTGTAGCGACTGCCTCGCCACGATATTTGATGTAAACCTCAGACGGCTTGACGGTAGTCTCCACGTCCAGAGTTGTGCTGCCGTTTGCTGTGGGGATCTGTACTCCTGCCTGCTCCATGCTGAGCGTGTCGGAGTAGTCGCCAATCTTGCAGAGAGGCTCGTTTACTATGCCGGTTGTGGGAGTTACAAGGGCGTACCAGATTGTTACTGGTGTGCCGTTGGCGTATTGCTGTGCGAGGTAGGATTTGAAGTCGGCAATAGTGGCGTATATAGTTTTATCAACCGAGAAAATAATTGTTTTCCGATACCCTCTTATAGTACCAATTCCGTATTGTGCTGATTGTGTAAAATGAGAAGATAGTAAATTTTGTGTACTGCTTTCAGTATCAGAAATGGCAATGTAGTATCGTGCGGATTGTCCGCTATCGCTATCTTTGCTCCAGCTTTCCTCTTCCCCAGTCAGCACCCACTTCCTAATCTTCCTCGTTGTCTCCACCTCACCCAAATATACAGGGGTTGTGGTGTTAGCTGATGAAATCGGGATTTTATAGCCGTAGGGTTCGTAGGGGAGGGCGGTGCTGCCTTCGTTAATCCACAATTGAGCTTCTCCGTTTAAATACTGCTGTGCGTTTGTTCTCTCGCTAAAAAAGCCTATTCTCACAACTCCTGTGCTATCGGTCAGCAAGGTAACGGGATTGTTTTTATTTGCAGACGATTCTCCAGCCGTTGCGTTGAAGTATATAGACCTGTACAAATCGGCTGGTGTTGAACTTGTACTGCCTGTTCCGTTGCTTGCCATTGTGTAATAGGTATTCGCTTTAAGCTGTAGCGTAAGAACGTGTGAAAAAGTTATACTTCCGATAGCGCCCGACGGAGCATTTTTTAACTGCTCAAAATCAAACAAATTCCCCGTCCTCTCACCTGTACCCTGTGGCATAATCGGGTTGTCGGGGGTTGGTGTGCCACTCTGCACCATGTTGCCGCTGATAAGGTAGTCAAGCAGCGGTGTACCGTCTGCGGTGAATGTCACGGGAACTGCGCCGGTGTACTCCTGCACGGAGGGAGCCTCGCCTGCGCTATAGTCGTACCAGTAGCGCTCGAGCCGCAGGATCGGGTCAGGAACTTGCACGTCCTGGCCGCCTTTCTTCGCCATGTACGCATACAGCCTGGGGAATAGCCCTGGAATATAGGTCGGGGCTTCGACTTCCATTCCACAGATCTTGGCGAGGAGCTTTTCATCGTCAAGGATCGGCTGGGGCAGTTCTACGGTCATTCCAGCCAGAAAAGCGTAATAAAATTCTATTCGGAGTATGGGCTGCGGAAGGACTGCGTTTCCTCCTGTCATCACGTCGAGGTAGTCCTCAATTCTGGTTTCGGGCTTGCTTGGCTTTCTGCTCATTTCTTTCCCTCCTCGTCTTCGTCGGTGTAGCTTCTCAGCTTTTTCAACAGTTTTTTGACCCAGCCGGCGGCGTTCGGGTCGGCTTCGCCGTAGTTTTCTAAAATCGAGATGACCTCCATCACTACGATGTAGCCGAAGACGGCCACGGCGGCCACGGTGCCGGTCACACCGGCCAGCTGCTCAGCCTGATAGTATCGGCCGAGATAGCCGATGCCTATTTCCAAGCCGCAGGCGGTAGTCATGACGACCAGCTCGCAGATTTTATTCAGGCCACCCTTGCGCATGACTTTCGAGCTATAGTCGTCGTTGACGTGGGCCTTGATCCAGCCGGTTATGATGTCAGCCAGAGCCAGCCCAAGCACAATAGTGATCATGATTATATACTGCATAGCCGTCTCCTCCTATGATTGTGCCGTGGCGGTCACAAGATGCCACGGCCTCCAGGTCGTGCCGGTATCACCGGAAAAGCGATAGCGCAGCTCGCACGAGGTGCTTGACGTGTTAGAGAAAAGCACCTGTACAATGTACGAGGTGAATGCGAACGTCAGAATAATGCCATACGCACCCGAAACGGGATTGCCTATCGCTGAAGCTGTGTATCTGTAGTATATAGTTTCGTGGATGTCGTCAAAGCCAAAACCAGACTCAGAGTTCATCGTTGCTGCGCCTCTCCGTAGCATCATCGGAAACGCTGCATTGATCAGTGCCAGGGCCTCCTTCTCCGCAGTCGTGAAGCTCTCCTGCGAGAGCCCCATGCCATCCTCTGCGTCCTGCTTGCTGGTGTCGAGATCATGCAGAGCGGTGTCGATGATGTCGGCGTTGGTGTTAAGGACGGATATATCCACCGGATCCGTGCCGGCGGGCTTGGTGAGCCCGTAGTTAGGTGTTGTTGTTGCCATACTTGGCGACCTCCTCCCATGTATACTGTCTTAGCTCTCCCCAGGTGTAGGCGCTGGCGTCGTACCAGCTGCGGATCGTCCTGAGCCGCATATCCCGGATAGCTGCTGCGGTTGCTTGTGCTTGCTTGTCCTCCTGAGTCCGGCCACTGCTTATGGTCGAGCCCAGGAAGGCTGGACGTATGAGCGAGGATTTGGTCGAGCCCAGCGTCATGCTGAGGATCTCGCCTGTCACTCGGTCATAGTCCACGGATGTGATCTGTAACTCGGTCTCAAGGTCCAGCTCCGGGCAGTATATGGTGCCCCGGTCGCCGTATCGGTAGTCTTGCAAGCCCTTGAAGTCCTTATACTTAGGATCATTGGAGAGCGCTGCGATCCGCACGGTGACAGTCACCTTGGGGACTGACACCTGCGCCCAGAGCGCCTCCTTGTCTCGGTTGAGCCTTTCCATGTTGGCCTCCCAGCCCAGGTCGTCGGCGTAGGTCATCATGATGCACTTCCGGCGGGCATGATGTACCGCCCACCTGCTCGACGGGGTATATGACGAGATCGAGTAGCAGCCGAAATTGTCCTCCACTCTCAGCCAGGTGACAAGCTCGGTGTAGTCGACCTCGTACTGGATCTCCGTCATGTCCAGGGTATAGCGCAGATAAAATGCTCCGTCCTTGGCGTACTGCATACGACGGCAGACCGAGAAATAAAAGTTATCCCGGAAGAGTTCACCGCCTGTGACGTTGACGAGGCAGTTGTCGATGCCGACCACTGCCGCCCAATAGGACGTGTTGGTCAGGTCAATCTCGCCGATGGGGTCGGTGTAGTCGGTGTAGCTATCAAAGATGTACTGCGGATAGTAGCCCTCGCCGGTGTCATCGTTGTACTGGCCACTGGCCACCTTGATATACTCCAGGTACTCCGTGGGAGTTCCGCCGGTCCACTGGCCGTGCCCCTCAGCAATGAGGTTTCCGGCGATGTCGCCGGAGATGTGCCGAGCGTGGACGTAGATCAGCTCGCCGGACTCTGAGAGTTCCGGGCGCTGGATGTCAATCCGGAAAATCTGGCCGTCTACTTTCAGGCAGTTTTCCACGAGGAGGGTTTTCCATTTGTCCCAATCGTCAAGGGGATGGGTCAGCTCCACGTCCCACCGGTCCTCGCCGTGGTGCTCTATGCAGCTCACCGGATCCAGGAGCGCCAGGCCGTTGCCGTCGAATCCGGTCTGCGGTGTGCTGATGTCGTAGCTGCGGATCACGTTCTCACGCTCCAGCGCCCAGAGGTCGATACTGATCCCCGCCATTCCGGGGAGCAGCTCATGGAAGGGATAGCCATTGTTGATCTGAGGGTCTATCCTCCATGTGCAGTATGGGAAAGGCGGCATCATCGGGCTTTCGGGCAGTTCCGGAAGTGCTGAGTGTGTCAGCTCTCCGTATTCGTTGATATACCAAGCGTCCTCAACAATTGCTTCAAGTGTTACGCTTGCCACGTCTGCCGGAGAAATATTCGTGCTGTCAGAATTGCGAATGGCCACCCTGACGTACCGAATGCCGCTATATTGCGATAAATCAAAAGTGTATGGGCTGTCATACCAGTACAAGTCGCAGATAGGGGCGTTTGTGCTACTATCAGCATAGCCAAGGAAATCTACTTGTAAAGGCTTGCTAGTGTTGGATATGGCCGTGATTGTTGCACTTGTAGGTAGAGCTATTGCAATTCTGCCTCGAGTGCGCACTACTGTTTCGGTGTTGAAATCTCCACGGCTGCTAATACCACCTTGCTCAATGAGAGGGGTCAGGTCATAAGTGATACTATACGCCATTAACAACCACTCCAATCGGGAAGCCGATGCTCTGCAAGTATGCCGAGTCAGTCATTTGCTCAGGGGTGACGGCTGTAAAATTTCCGGAAGCTATTGTTGCTCTGCTGGAGTTGACCAGCGTCTGCACAGCGCTGCTGCTTGACAGCGTACCTGACGCATCGATCTCTGTGCGCTGTATCGAGACAAATTCGGCGTTGTTGAGCTCGCCTGTGATAAGGCTATCAGATACTGATACGCCGTGACGATAAGCAGATCCGTTAAAATCGCCAACATAATGCAGATTGGTGTACCTAAGCGCTAGTGCAGTGCCTGCATAGTACGCTCCGCAGATGCCAGAGCCGTTATTCGAGATAATATCGATCATACTGCCCAGCTCTTTTTCTCCGGGGTATTCCGGCTCGTCCGCTGTAAATACTATCTGTCCGCTGTCGCTATAAAATACGCTGGAATTGACAGCGTTAAAAATACCCGTAACACTGCACTTTTTCAACGTTGCTGTTGCTCCGCCGGACACACGCATCACATACGCTTTCCCGTCAAAATCAAGTATATTAAGCCTTTTTACTGTGCAATTTTTGTAAAACTGTAGCAAATCAGATGTTATGTTCGCCGCCTTGATCACAGCACCGTTTCCGTTTATTGCAGCGCAGTTGATGCTGACCGTTCCTGCGCCCAGAGGCGCTATTTCGTTCATATCCCATACCGTCTCCGGGACGACCTCGACATAAGCGCCGGTCGTACCGACGGCCGCCACACAGTCCGGCCAAGTATCGACGATGTAGGGGTCCGCCTGTGTGCCTGTGCCTGTCATTATAGCCACCTCTCTCTCACGTTTATTGTGACGGAGCCCGTCACGCTGCCGCTGTACTTGATGTAGTTGTCGCCCATATGCAGCAGCGGATAGCTGCCCTTTGTGCGGTGATTGACCGAGACCTTGTCGTCGCCGTCCATGTAGTAGGCCACCTCGGCGTCGCTGTCGATGATCAGCTCCTTGCTGGCCAGCTCCGCCGGGATCGTCAGAGTAAATGCTGAGCCGTTAGTGTCTATGACTATCTCACCGGCTGCCGAAGGAGTCAGGCGGATCTCCGGCGCTGAGTAGACTGTCCCGGAGTTGGTGATTGCCGTGTAGGACGTGCCCACCGTCGCCACTGTCGGCTCTGCGGCATACGCAAAGGGCATGAGGGTCACGCTTGCAGCGTAGACCGCCGTTTGTAGAGCCACGGCCTCCGGGATCAGCGGCCTGATGTACGCCGTCAGGATCTCGTCCGGCGCCGAGCTGAGCACCAGCTGGCCGTGACCGCTCAGTGCCTGATATACCTTGCGCACCCGCTCCGGGCTCGCCTCAAAGAGTGCCGCCTCAATCGTCATCTGCTCGTTGGCGTAGCTCTTGCTGACCTGCATCAGCTTCCGGGGAGCTCCGGGGCGTGTGATCTCGTTGATCTCAGCGCCCCAGGTAGGCCGGATCAGAGGCCTAGTGATGATCAGGTCGTCGCTGCTGTTGTAGCCGTTGTATATGATGTAGCCCATGCTCACACTCCTTTCGCATTGTCCATGATACGCTCAGCCGTGGACATATCCTCGGCCAGCTTGTAGACGTCATAGCTGCCTTTGATCGTTGCTGAGATGTAGTTGTTGTAGATCTTTGTAGAGCTGCCTGCTCCGCCGCCTGTTGTCTGCACCGGCGTGTTCCGGGCGTCCCTGGTCAGCGGAGTGATCCGGACACCGCCATTCATTACTTCCAGGAGCTCCGGGCCGGCTTCCGCTACGATGCCCTGGCCAGAGGCCAGGAAGCCGCCGGAAGCGAAAAACGGCAGGCTGGAGAGCCGTGCCATGGTGCCGCTGACTCGCTCGGAGATCGACTCCGCAGCGAGGAAGGCCTGAGCCGATGCCTCTGCTGCCTCGGTGCCGAAGTTGTCACCGAAGTTCCAGCCGGCGATCCGGGCAAACTCCTGGAGGCCGCTGTCGTCGAAGCCGTCGATTGTGTTGAGCTGATCCACGATACCCGTGGAGAGCAGGTCGCCGATTGTGAGGCCACCTTCCCGGCCCTGATTGGTCAGAGCCGTGATCGTCTCGGTGAATGTTTTCTTGGCGTTCTTGTCGCCCAGCTCGAGGGCGTTGTTATAGCGCTTGATTGCAGCGTTGACGCCGTCGGTAAATGCTCTTTTCTGCTGGTCGATGTTGTTCTCCGCTCTCCGCAGAGCGACGAGGTCAAGGTTGCCGATGCGGTTGTAGTAGCTCTGGGCCTCTCGGTAGTTGCCCTCGGTCATGGCCTTGAAGGCCTCCTCATACGACTCGATGTCGGACTGATTGAGTGCGAAGCTGTCGTGGAGAGCTTCCTGGGCTTCCTGCGCTGAGCGGATATTCTGCTCGTAGGCGTAGAGCTTTTCGAGCTGGGCTTCATTGAGGAGCGTTGACCAGGTGTCGAGGTTTTCCTTCTGCATTTTCATGATGTTTGCGTAGGAAAACTCGCCGAAGTCGCCGTAGCTGACATTTCTCTCCTCGGCCTCTCTCTTGGCGTCACGGTATAGCTTGTCGATCTCGTACTGATTAGCGGAGATGTCCTCCTTCAAGGCCTGGAGACTGTCAGCGGCCTCTTCGTTCTGACGGATTGCCTCCTGGTAGATTGACTCGTAGGCGCTGGCCATGCTCTCGGCTCGCTTTTTGTCGATCACGTCGTCCAGGGACTGCTTCAGTTCGTCGTACTTCTGGATCTGGCCGTCGATGTACTCGATCTCGATACCAGTAGCCTGCCCCAGCTCCTCCGTGATGTAGCGGACTCGCTCCTCGTAGCCCTCCTTGACCACTCCGTTTTTGTCGGTGAGCTTGTCCAGCTCCTCCCGCAGCGCCTGGATCTTCTTGATCTCTTGCTCGTCTGCTTCTATCTTTTCGGCAGCGGCGTCCTTCTGCGCCTTGATTGCGTCAATGTTGCCGTAGATCTTGCCGGTGAGCTCGTTGGTCTTTTCGGTGGCTTTTTCAAAGACCTCCTCGAGATGCGCCTGACGTGCCTCTTCCGTGGCGGTGACGTAGGACATCCCGCCGACAATCAGAGCACCGGCGACGGCTGCGATTGTCACCGGAAGGAAGGCAGCGGAGCTCGATGCGGCTGTGAATGCCGTTTCCAGGGACTTGATCGCCGGGAGAGCTTTTTTCACACGGTCGACCGTCGATATTCCGGCGGCGGCTGTGGCCAGCCCTCCGACTACCGGCAGCAGTCGCTTTCCGGTGTCAAGGATCTCCGGGAGGTTGTCGTTGATTTGCTCCAGGAGTTTTTCGGCCTGCGGCAGGAGCTTTTCGGCCAGCTCTGCGCCCTGGAGCTTTAGCGAGTTCATCGTGGCTTTCATGCGGTCCGGGGCGTCCTGGATCGCGTCGAAGGTCGAGTCTACCAGGTCTCCGGCGCCTTTCATGGACTTCGAAAATTCGTCAAAGTTCACACGGCCTTCACGGATAGCCTGAGCCAGGGGAGCGGCGCCCTTTTTCCCAAAGAGGTCAGTCGCTATCTGGAGGGCTTCTGTCTCGGTTGCTGCACTTTTGATGTTTTCAACACTTTCGGCCAGGGCATCGTTGAGAGATTTTCCGTCCTTGGTGGCGTTTTGCTGCGCCTTGGTCAGGCCGGCAATCGCCTGCGAGACTTCCACTCCGTTAATTTCAAACTGGCCGAGCATTTCGGCGGCAGCGGCAACGTCGAGGCCCATTTCCTTGAAGGTCGCCGCATTACTAAGCAGCAGACTTTCCAGCTGCGAGACCTCCAGGCCTGTGCGCTGGCCGACGTCTGTCAGGACGCCGAGAAGGTCTCCGGCCTCGGCGACGTCAAGATTAAAGGCTTTCATGATTCCGGAAACGTTGTCGACACTTCCGACCACGTCCGTGCTGTTGATGTCAGCGTATTTCAGAAATTTTGACGAGAGCCCCTCGAGGGCCTCGCCGGTGAGCTGAAAACGGGTATTGACCTCGCCGACGGCGTTGCCGACGTCGCTCATTTCCACGGGGAGTGATGTGAAGATATTGTCGGCCACTCCTTGTAGTTCTTCCAGGGCTGCACCGGTGGCTCCGGTCTTGGTGACGATGGTGTCGTAGCCCTCGTCTACCTCCTGCCATGCCTCATAGCACTCGGAGGCCGCTTTTGTGATCACGGCAGCAGCTGCTACCGCTGCGGCAGCCATGCCCGGGAATTTTCCGCCGGACTCCTCGGCCTTGTCACCGGCAGCTTCCAGGCTGTCCCCGGTATCATCGGCCTGCTTCCCGGCTTCCTTCATGTCCTCGTTGGTTTTTTCGAGCTGCTTTTCAAAGCCCTCGAGCTCGCCCTTGGTCTTTTCGACCTCTCGCTGATATGCCCGGTAGGCGTCCTCGCCGATGTCGCCGTTGTCGTACTGTCGCTGGATGTCCTTCTGGACTTCCTCCAGCTTGGCCAGCTTCTCCCGGCTGTTCTCGATAGCTTCTGTGAGGAGCTTCTGCTTCTGGTTCCAGAGTTCCACGCTCTCCGGGGCTTTCTTCAAGGCGTTGTTGACTTCCCGGAGCTCTGAGCTCGTCGCTCTGGCCTTGCTATCGACTCCGCTCAGCGCTTTTCCGAGCTTGGTCGTATTGCCGCCGATTTCGACTGTCAGGCCGGCGATTTTGCTTTTAGCCATTTTCCTCACACTCCTTGATCAGTTCATTGATTGCCGCTCGGTCTGGTTTGGTCTGCACGCTGAGCCAGGCTTCTTTCAGCTTTTCCCGGCCGGCCTCGCTGCCGGAGCAGTTCCAGATCACTGCGTCCCGATAGTAGCGCCAGAAGCGCAGGATGCCGAGGCTCTCCAGCGCCCCGAAGCTGCTGTTGGTGTAGTCTGCGACGATTTTCAGCTCCTGCGTGTCGGCGATGTAGTAGGCCTCAGTTTTCTCGTGCTTGATCGCGGGCGGCTTGTAGTAGGGCTCTTTTCGCTTTTTCCTGGCCCAGGCGCCCAGCTTTTCCGCCAGGTGGACGATGTCCTGCTGTTCCAGGGCGACCTTGGCCGGCTCGCCTGCGCTACGGGCGACGAGATCAGTCAGGCCGGTGACTTGCTCGCCCAGGTCCACCGGGCGGAAGATCTGGAAATACTCCCGGACTGTGGGCTCCTCGATCATGATATTTTTTCCGCATCTCATATGCAGTGCGAGGATCTGCATGGTGCTCCCTCCTTTTTTCGGAAAAAGGCGGCCGAAGCCGCCTTTTCTCATGACTTGTTGACTGTGATGGTGTAGATCGTAGAGCCGGAAGCTCCGGAGACTGCGATCAGCACGATGTTAGCGCCGGTCTGCCATGTGGCTGCTGCACCGTTGGTCAAACTGTTGCCGTTGACGGTAATGACTACGTCGTCACCCTCTGTGGCTGTGGCTGTGATCGTGTTGGTGGCATTAGTGGTCTCGGTCTCATAGACGGTCGTTGTGCCGTCGAACTCGGGGTCGAGAGTCAGCGAGCCGAGCGTCAGGCCTGTCAGCACGGGAGGAGTCTCACCGGCTGCGGTAGGCTGATATGCTCCGCGCATCTTGTACAGGTGGCCTGCTGCGTCGTAGGGATCGAACTCCACGTTGGGCGTGAGAACGGTCTCGGAGTTGACTGCGAAGGCTGCGGCCAGTGCGTCGATGTTCTCGCCCACGCCGGTCAGTGTGAACTTGCCGTCGATGGTGTCACCGCCGACGAAGTGGAACCAGCGCTTTTTTGACTGCTGATTTCCGAGGCCGCCGCCTTCGAGGACATAGCTGCTGACGCCATCCTCCTCGACCACTGAGGTCGATGCGGTGCGAATGAACTGCGCCACCGTTCCGAGGTTCCAGGTCATGACGCCCCAGGTGAAGGACGCGATCTCCTCGGTCATAATGCGCTTCTGAGCTACTCCGTCGTCACTCTTGGCGGTGTAAAAAGTCATCCCGTGGTTGAATGTCGCGCCGTTCTTCGTGCGACCGATCATGTTGGCCGGCTTCTCGAAATCGGCGTCAGAAGGCATCGGGGCGCCTTCGATATATGGCAGCGTGTAAACGTTACCTGAGCCAAGCGGGATCGCTTTCAGGCGGTCCTTGTTACTGGCTTCGTAGTTTCTTCCTGCCATGCTCATGATATATCACTCCTTTGGTGTTGTGAGTTTGTACGGGAAACGGAAGGAGAATGTCGTCTCGTACATCCTCTCCGCCTCGATGTATTCGCTGTCGGACGTGATCTCCACGTCGTCCAGTGCTTTCAGGATCTCCAGCTCCAGGGGCAGATCACGGGGATCTGCGTAGAGCTCGAGGTTGAAGTCGATGTAGGCGACGCCCTTATAATCGTCGGCGCCGTCGGTATCGGCGTCAAAGGTATATGCTGCAAAGGGCAGCTGCTGCGGCTCGCTGAAATGGTCGTATGCTATCTTGCTCTGTAGCTGCGGCAGGCTTTCCAGCCTGGCGAGCACTTCTTCCACGCTTCTGATCATCTCAGCTCACCGCCCTTACTGCCTCTGCGATGCGGTCCGGGAACTCGCTAAGCACCTTGTCGGCGTTTTTCCCGACGTAGTTCAGAGGCTTCGTCCTGGTCACTCCGTCACGGGTCAGGTGCCCGTTTTCCAGCAGGTGGACTTTCCTGTAGTCCGTCGAGTGGATGATCGCGATGGTCTCATATCCTTCCCGCTTCTTTGCGATTTTCCAGGACTTTTTCTGTTTTCCGGTTTTCAGCGGCGCATCCTTGGCGATAGCAGAGCGCAGCTCCTTGGCTGCTTGGTCTGTGGTCTGGTTGACGGCGTTCATGACTTCGTCGGCATAGCTTTCAAGCACGCTGCCGATCATTTCGTCGAGATATTCGGCGTTAAGGTCGTCCCATAATCCCATTACTGCACACCGCCTTTCCGCTCGCAGTAGAGCTCGATGTAGTCCTCGCTGATCTTGTAGGTACGATATACGCCGTAGCGCTTTCCGTCGTACTCGACCTCCAGCTCTCCGTCGTAGTCTATGAGGGCGGTTGTCAAAACAAACTCCGGGCGGAGTCCGGCTTCACCGGCCCTGTAAAATTCCGCACGCTTCACGTCATCAATTTTACCGAGGATCTCCTTTCGGGTCTCCGTGTGGATCTCCTGCTTGAAGTCGTTCTTCGTGGTGGTATAGCCTATCAGGTATGCGATGACGTCCATCATGTCGCCCCCTGCTTCATTTTCTCGGAAAAGATCCGATTATTGAGCGACCAACGGAGCATTCGAGGCATCCCGGCACCTGTATCACGCCGGCGCCATAACCAAGCGGCGTACATGATGACGAGCTGAGCGTCCTCGAGCTGCGAGGGGTCAAGGGTCGATGCGCCCTCTGCCTTGATCGCTTTCTCGGCGACCTGGAGCAGCTGAGTCAGACGATCGTCGATGCGGTTGCCTGATCCGCTGCCGGTAAAGCCCAGGTCAGTCTTTAAGGCTGCGAGCCTGTCCTGCTCCTCCATGGTGCTCCCTCCTTATGACTTGGTGACTGTGACTGTGTAGGTGGTCACGGTGCCGGTCTCGCTATCCTTGACGGATGCCTCGACCACGTTGCCTGCTCCTGCTGTCCACTTGATGCTGCCGCCGTTGGGGACGTATGCGTCGTTGTAGCGGATGCTCACGGCGTCAAAGCCGTCCTGCGGTGTAGCTGTGATCGTAGCGTTGGCGGTGGTTGTTGTGCCGGTGTAGGTCAGTGTGTCAGGATCAAATGTTGCGCTGAGTGTCACGCCGGAGATCTCCAGGCCACTGAGCTTACCGAGCGAGGGGTCAGGGTTGGCGGTGTCCTCAACAAAGGTCACGTCGTCAGGCGACGGTGTAACACCATTGAGACCGATAGCCACAAAGGCCTCGGCAATGAGCGGGAGACCGTCATATCGTGCGGAGCCCTTGAACACCGTCTGCTCCTCCAGGAAGCGGACCTGATCGGACTGAGCAAAGCGCATACCAGCACGCTCGAGCAGCGTGTACAGATCCATGTAGCCGCCGAGGATCACATTGTCGGGCATAAAGTTGAGGACCTCGACAATTCCGCCGATGACGGGGAGAGTGCCCTCGACTGCGGAAACTACTGCGCCGGCGGCGTTGATGCTGAGCATTTCAGCCTTCAGGGCTGTGTATGTAGTTTCGTTCATGCACCAAACCTTTTCCCCTCTGCTGTACTTGCCCTTAGCAGCGCCGCAGTAGAGGAGCAGCTGACGGTAGAGTGTCAGGCCCTCGAGCTCTGCGCTCAGTGTCTTGATGTTGCTGGTGTGGAGATCCTGCCAGGGCCTCATGTTGTCGCTGTAGTCGGAGGGCTTGGAAGTCTGAGCCAGTCTTGTCAGGATACCGAGAGGCATCTTTTTTGACTTGCCCTTACCGTAGAGGATAGCCTTGTCCAGGGCCTTACCGATAGCCTCGCCGAGTGCGGTGAGGATCTCTGCTGCGAGGTCGATGTCGCTATCCTCGAGGGTGGCGTTGCAAACCGGAATAAATCCGCCGACCTTGTAGCCGTCGAGCTCAGCCTGTGCAAAGCTGAGGTCCAGCTCGTTGAGTGCCGCACACATCTCAGTCCATACGGCCTCGGGAATAGTGCCCATGACGGTGACTCTGCCGGTGCCCTTGATTGATCGTGTGAAGACGTGGCGGGTCAGCTTGCTGTAGCGCTCAATGTTCTCACGGATAATGCCGAGGAACTCGTCCGGGATAAGCAGGCCGGCGTTGGCCAGCGCTCTCTTTTCCTTGATGCAGGCACGGACCTCTTCGAGGAAGCCCTTGACACGCTCCTCCTCAAAGAGCTGGCTGCGCTCCTCGAGGGGCATTGCCCCGAAAAGCTCTCTTGCTCTCTTGCTTGTGATCTTGATGACGCCCATTGCGGTGCGCTCCTTTCTGCCCCTGTTTTCCTCGCCGTCACCGGCAGGAGTGGGCTGTGTTTTTGTGTTCGCTTTCTCCTCGACCTCCTGGAGCTCTCTTTCAAGGTCTCCGACCTTTTTTTCCAGCTCCTGGATCTCGGTATCAGCTGCGGCCTGGTCAGCCTCGTATTCTTCGACGGCTGCTTCGACGGTCGCCTTCTCTTCCTCGGTTTCAGCCTCGGCGATGCTGGCTTCCAGCTCCTGCTCTCTCAGAGTCAGGGCCTCACGCTTCTTGCGTGCTTCGTCCAGCTGCTTCTTGGCCTCGTCGAGCTTTTTCTTTGCCATAAGGCTTCTAAGTGCCATTATTCGGTCACTCCTTTCAGCTTCTGAGTCATGCGGTTTCTCCATGCCTCGGTCTGGCGCTTCTTGATCTCGTCAAAGTCGCGCTTGCGGGCGGAGACCGCTGTTTCCTCGTATGCCGGGAATGTGCATACGCTAACTTCGTGGAGGTCCGCCTCTGTAATCGTCCAGTGTACCGTCCCATCGTCCCGGAAGTCGGTTTCCTCGCTGACGATGTTAAAGCCAAAGCTGCACTGATCGACGTCGCCACGCTTTACACGCTCATACAAGTTCATAGCATCGCCGTCGTTCGGATTGACGGTGATTTTTCCCCAAAGGCCGTGCGAGTCCTCTCGGAGCTCCAGCGTGTGAGCCTTAGTGCGCCCCAGCACCAGCGTGCTGTCATGATTGATGAGCGCTCTCACGTCGTTTCCCATGGACTTGGAAAAAGCACCGGGAGCGATGCTCTCAGACATACCGTAGCCCATGTCGTATGTCGTATTAAATACGGAAAAATAGCCCTCGATGATAGGGGCATCTCCGTCTTCCCGCACTGTGAATTCCGATGCGATGCACCGGATCTGGTTTGTTTTCATGGTTTTTTCCTCCCTCGTGTGCAGTTGACTGCACTAGGCGATAATTTCCACTTGCGCTCTGCTCGGCAATACTTGACGTGCCCGCAGAGGTCGCCGGACGGCTGGCACTTGATGATGCCCTGCTCGTCCCGCTTGGCTCTTCTGCACTCCGTCATTCCTCGCCGCCTCCGATCAGCTTCTTCTGAGCTCCGGACTTGTCGTAGGGGATATAGTTCTCCAGGATCCTCAGCTCGTTCAGTCCCTCCCTGGGCTCCATGCCGATACGGTCACGGAACTCGTTGCCCGTGATGAAGCCACGGTCCGAGGCAGGGAGGAGGACGTCTGCAATGGTCTTGATGTCCCAGGTTAGCAGGCTCCAGTAATTGAGGCGGAGGTACATCTTCTCGGACAGGATCAGCTTCTTGGTCATTTCCTGCTGGATCTCGGTGACGATGCTCAGCAGGGTCGTCATAACAAACATTTCCCACTCGGCCTTGCTAAATGTCCCCACGCCGAGGAGGAAGGACGGGATACCGAGCAGCGCTGCCACGGTCGCCTTGTCCAGCTTCATGACGTCGGAGATTGCAAGGTCGGAGAGTGAGAGGGGCTTGACTTGCTCGACTGAAAACTGCTCCGCCGGTATCAGCCAGGGCTCACCAGCTTCAGCGCCCTCGACGTAGCTCTCGAGGAGCCGCTTCCTTCCCTCGGGGCCGGAGAACTCCTCCGTTAATGCGTCCACCTTGACGATCACGGACGGCTTCCACTTGCTGTTCATAAAGGCCTTGGTTGTCGCTCGCCCCTGTTTCAAATTTCCGGCGACGTCTTTCAGATAGACGGTCATGCCGGTGCCCTTCCAGGGGTAGTATTTGTCGGGGTTGTGGACAAAGTGCAGGACCTCGTCTGGCTCAAAGCTCCGGCCGTCAATGTTGATCGTGTAGCCCCGGCTCAGAGCATCCGGCAGGAAGCTCACTCTGTAGGGAGCGATGACCTCCAGGCTGCCGAGGTAGCCGTCCTCCGTATGCGGCAGAACGACGCTGTTGCCCTTACCGTAGAGGAGGAGGTTATTGACGACCGCCTCCATCCAGCTCTTCCGGGTCATGTAGGGGCTGGGCGAGATGTCGATCTTCCGGCTCAGCTCGTTTCTGATCCTGACGTCGCCGTCGGCGGTATTGGCCATAAGGTGGATCGTCATCGTGGAGATGATCTGCGAGATCTTAGTCACCGCAGCGACTATCTCCGGGCACTTGTCAAGGCTGGTATAGCCTTCGCAGCAGATCGGCCCGTCCTTGTTCCAGAGCAGGATGCTCGGGGATGCCGACCTGGTCTGTTCGCCGGAGCTGCGCTTCCGGGTTTTCTTGCTCACTTGCATCACTCTCCTGTGCTATCTTTTCCCCACCAGCTGCCGCCTTTGGTGGTCCTCTCGAGGTCCTCGAGGTATCTCACCGCAGCAAATACAGCTGCGTCAAAGATGTCAATTCTATGATTTTTCTGCACTTTCTCGTACTGCACCATGTCGTCGGTCTTCTCGATGGCCGAGACGTTCTGCGTGCAGTATTCAAAGGGCTCAGCGTGAAAATAGTAGAGCTTCTTCTGCTTCACGAGTTGCTCGATGAAGCGAAAGCCCTCGGATTTTTTGTAGAAATACTGCGGCTGGTCAATGACGTTGAAGCCGCTCTTCTTCATTTCCAGGTAGTATTGCCGGGCGAACTTTCGGTCGTGGCCGACCTGGTGGATCTTGAAGCCCTTGGCTCGCATCGTCTTAAACCACTCGACCACGTCGGCGGGCTCCGTGACGCTGCCGTTAGTCATGGTCAGCCAGCCGTCATCCTTCCAGCCGAAAAGCGGGATGTCGTCCTCGTCGGCCTTTAGGGCTGCGGTGGCTACCGGGAAATAGGCGTGGGGCAGTATGATATATACGTCCCGCTTCTCGTCGTGGCCGAAGAGCACCGAGGCTGTCAGGTCGTGGAGCTTGGACAGATCGGCGCCGCCGTACCACCGGCGAACAGCTCTGCGAGCCTCGTCCATGGTATAGTTGTACTTGGAGTCGCTCCGCCGGAACTCCTCGATGTTGAAATAGGCCTTGATCGAGGCCGTAAAAACGTTGAGGGACTTTGCGAAAAAGTCCTTGCGCTCCTGCGGGTCGTTCTGAGCTTGGAGGCTGTCCTGGAGGATCTCGGCCGGGCGGATGCTTATGCCATAGCCGGGGTTGGCCATCTCGTGGACTGCCGGGTTGGTGTAGTCGATGTCGCCGTTTTCGTCCGGGTTGGCACAGCAGATAAATATAAAATACTGCTCGTCCTGGACTGTGCCATTGAGCACCTTCCGGGCGTAGGCGAGACGCCGGCCGAGGAAGCTCTGCTCATTGTCGCCGGCTGTGGTGATACCGATCAGCAACTTGTTGGTGTAGGCCTTCATCGCCTCCTTGAAGAGGTTGTATTGCTTAGGATTTTTGAAGGCGTGGATCTCGTCAACGATTGCAAGGTTGCAGTTGAGTGAGTCCTGCTTGTCCGGGCTGGATGCCAGCGCCTGGATCTTCATGTAGCCATCAGCAAAGGTCTTCTCGATGCTGTGCTCCATGGAGTTGTCCAGCAGCTTGATGTCACCGCCCTGAGCTCGGTCGAGCTTCATACGCTTGACGTTGTAGCTCAGGAAATCAAAGCTCTCCATGGACTGCTTCAAGGCGGCCGACGTGATATAGGTCATCGCACCGCTCCGGCGATACCAGAGCGACAGCGCCCAAGCCAGTGCGCCGGCGAATGTGGTCTTGATATTTTTACGGGGAATAAAAATCAGAGCCTCGTGGAAGCGGACATTGTCAGTTCCGGCGTGTACGAAGCCTACCAGGTTGTAGACGATGAAAATGTGATAGTCTGTCAGGCGGAAAGGCTTTCCACGGAGGGGCGTGCCGTTGAGGGTCTCGCCCTGCTTGTGGCAGAGGGTCTTCTCGATGATCCCAATCACAAACTCCGGGCCCTTGTGGTCTATCTCGTAGGCCGGGTTGTCCAGGTCCCGGAAAAAGCGGTCTACTCCCTGGCGCTGCTCCTTGCAGGCTTTCTTCTCGCCGGACCGTATGCTCTCAGCATACCGCAGGCAGGCCGGCCAGTATCTCCACTCAGCTGCCAAGCTCCATCAGAGCCTTGTCGAGTGGTGAGAGCTCTGCACTGCCTCGGATCGCCTGCTCATTTATCTTCCGGAGGCTTGCAGCAGTGAGCCCCAGCTCACGCCAGTACATAAGGGCGTCCCGGTTAAGGTCGTTCACCAGGCGGAGCGCCGGGTTTTGGATCAGGTTTGTGGCACCGCCCTTGTTGGTGTGCAGGACGATGGCTTTTCCACCGGAAGCGATAAACTGCTCCAGGGCGTCGTCACGCTTGGAGAGGATGCCGGCCAGGGTCTCGATTACCGGCTCAAAGTATTTCCGGTATGTGCCGGCGTCTTTGCAGTTTTTCTTGATCTTGCTTTTCCACTGCTTCTCGGTCATGGCCTGCTCCTCCTCTCATTCCAGTGTCGCTATTATTTCTCGTTCTCGGTCACTAAGTTTCCACCGCATGGCTGCTGCCTTCTCGGCTGCTGCCTTCTCGGCTGCTGCCTTCTCGGCTGCTGCCTTCTCGGCTGCTGCCTTCTCGGCTGCTGCCTTCTCGGCTGCTGCCTTCTCGGCTGCTGCCTTCTCGGCTGCTGCCGACTCAGACAGCAGGAAGCCAGCCCCGAAGATGGCCTTGCCGGCTGCTTTTTGACTATCCAGCTCCCGGATGTGGTAGACCTGTTCCGGCCGCAGCTCTATGCGCTGACCGTACTTGCAGAGCTGCGCCAGCATCTGCGAGGTCACGACCTCCGGCGGGTAGCTGTACTTTGGCAGCTCCACCTTGTCCTTCTTGCGGTTGATCTCGTTCTGCTTCTTAATGGCCTGCTGTAGCTCCGGCGCCGTGATGATCTTGTACTCGCCCAGATTGGTCACAAAGCTGGTGGGCACCGTCGCCCCGTTCTCGTAGAGGATAGGGCTTTCGATGATGACCACGTTGGTCACGGACGAGCTAAAGATCGTGAGCCGGGGAGCGAAAAGGAAGTAGTCGATGCTTTTCTCAGCGTAGTAGCTGTAGATTTCCGACAGTATCGAGAAGGGCGGGTTGTCTATGACGACGTCGCCGGGCTTGTACTTTTCGTGCTGGTAGTCGCCGCCGGGATAAAACGGTCTGACGATGCGCCGGCCTTGAAGTCCGTAGCGCTGCACCGCCCACTCCTTGACGGTCTCGTAGATGTTGTCGGGAGTGTAGCAGTCGTCGGTGGTTTTCTTCGGCCGGAACTTTTCCAGGAAGGCCTGATACTCTTCGTCCTCCTCGCTGAGTTCACCGGCGGCCATTCGCTGCCGGAACTCTTCTTCGAGGCGTTCCTGCTCCTCCCGGGCTGCGAGCTCCGAGAGGTCAAAACCAAAGGCGCTCATGTCGATCTCGGTAAAGCCGGCCAGCTCCTCCTCAGTTAGCTGAGGATCCCAGGGGCTTTCGTTGAGCTTGTTGTCTGCGAGGCGGTAGGCCTTGATCTGCTCGTCGGTCAGGTCGTCGGCTATCAGGCAGGGAGCGTGAGAAAATGCCGGGTCAGTCTTCCGGGCTATCTTGGCTCCGGCCAGTCTGCCGTGGCCGACCACTACCACCTTGTCGGCAGTGACCACCAGAGGCTGACGCCAGCCGAACTCCAGCAGGCTCGCCGCTATCTGCTCGATCTGCTTCGAGCTGTGGATCTTGGCGTTTTTTTCGTAGGGCCTCAGCTCGTCGATGTTGATGTCTACCGTCTGCATATTATCCCCCTTTTCGATAATTTGTCCCGCATATATAAGCACCCC
>Ga0326514_10000556_pt1 | contig 25298 bp, 23 predicted proteins | sample 3_2548_0518_D_FD_203653 | JGI IMG/M metagenome (GOLD analysis project Ga0326514, IMG submission 203653) | Bovine rumen microbial communities from UC Davis, California, United States - 3_2548_0518 | ecosystem: Host-associated > Mammals > Digestive system > Stomach > Rumen | place: USA... | reverse complement strand
ACTTTATGAATAACTGTCTTAGTACTTGTTCTAACATATTAACTTGGTTTTTCTGATGGCAAAATTACAAAACTTCACGGAAAAACCTTTGTATTTTTTCATTTTTCGTATAGACTATAGAAACAATCCGACTTTTGTATTACTTTTGCAACACAATTAACAACAATAATAAGTTACTATGGAAACGACAATACGAAGAAAACAAACCTCTTTTCGCCTGAGAACAGACTTGTTAGAGGAAATGAAGACTGCCGCCGAAAGAGAAAACAGAACCCTCAACAACTACTTGGAGAGTCTGCTGTTGAACTATTTTTATAACGAACCTAACGAAGTCACCAAAGCCGCAATTGAAGAGGCAATGTCTGGACACAACAGAAACAAGGTCTACACCAATATCGATGAAATGTTTGATGATATTCTAAACGAAGAATGAAGACACTGCAACCCACCACGCAATACCGAAAGGATTTGAAGCGATATAGGCATCACCCCAAAAAACTGGCCGACCTGAAATCTTTTCTGACTCTTCTGCAAAATGAGCAACCCATCCCTGCCGAATATCTGCCTCATCCACTTCATGGCAACTACAAAGGCTGCATCGAATGTCATATTCAGGGTGATTTCCTTTTGATTTGGTTTGACCCAAAGAGTGACATCATTGAGTTGGTCAGATTAGGCTCACATTCAGAATTGTTCGGAAAACAGAAATAGAAAAATTCGGATTTTTTTGCGCCAAACCAAAAAACTTTCCTATCTTTGCAGTCCGATGAGGTACTTAATCAAGCCATCGGAAAAGATTGAAACTTGGGAATCAACTTGTTCCCTCACCGTGAGTTTTCCTTTTTTATCATATTTGGCGGTCACATTGTTGGCCGTCTTTTTTTTGCAATATCAACAAACTAAATCGATAAGCCTATGTCAATTTCACTGAAAAACCGCAGCCTGATTTCCATCAGCGACTACACGCCTGAGGAAATCTGCCACGTCCTTGACATCGCCGAGGACTTCGAGAAAAACCCACACCAGAACCTGCTGAACGGGCGCATCATCGCCTCGCTGTTCTTCGAGCCATCGACGCGCACCCGCTTGAGTTTCGAGACGGCCATCCAGCTTTTGGGCGGCAACGTCATCGGCTTCAGCAGCACGGCGGGAACGAGCATCCAAAAGGGCGAATCCCTTGCCGACACCATCACGATGGTGGCCAGTTACGCCGACCTCATCGTCATGCGCAACCCCATCGAAGGCTCGGCGCGTTTTGCCTCTGAAGTGTCGAAAGTGCCGGTCATCAACGCGGGCGACGGTGCCAACCAACACCCCACGCAATGTATGCTCGACCTCTATAGTATCCGCAAAACACAGGGAACGCTTGAAAATCTGGAGATTACACTCGTCGGCGACCTGAAATACGGACGCACCGTCCATAGCCTCGTGGAGGCCATGTGCAACTTCAACGCGAAGTTCAACTTGGTCTCGCCTGTCGAGTTGAAGCTGCCGAGTGTCGTCAAGCAGCACATCAAGGACCGCAAGCTGGAATATCACCAGTACACCGAACTTGAGGATGCCATCCCCCACTCCGACATCATCTACATGACCCGCATCCAGCGCGAGCGCTTCCCCGACCCAGAGGAATACGAGAAGGTGAAGAACTCGTATGTGCTGCGCAACGCCATGCTCGACGCATCGAAGCCCAATTGCCGCGTGCTGCACCCGCTGCCGCGCGTCAACGAAATCCATGTGGATGTCGATGCCAACCCGAAGGCATATTACTTCCAACAAGCACAAAACGGAGTCTATGCTCGTCAGGCACTCATCGCTTCAATTTTAGGATTAAAATGATTGGTATTTGCTTCGCAAAGAAATCTGTCAAAAATCAATAAAAAATCAAAACAATGATTGAAAGATTCGAAATCGGATTTTAGAAGATTTTGAGATATATTTTTGAACGATTTCTACACGAAGTGTATCCCACATAAGATAAACAACAAACACACAACACTATGGAAAAGAAAAAAGAACTGACCGTTAGCGCCATTGAGAATGGCACCGTCATCGACCATATTCCCGCCGACAAGGTGCTCCAAGTCGTCAAGATTTTAGGCTTGGAGAAAGTCAGCAACCCCGTCTACGTCGGCATCAACGTCGAAAGCAAGAAATACGGCACCAAGGGCTTCATCAAAGTGTCAGACAAATACTTCGCCCCCGCCGACTTCAACAAAATCGCACTCGTGGCCCCCACTGCCTCCATCATCGAGATCAAGGAGTTTGAGGTCATCCGCAAGCAAACCGTCAGCATCCCCGACAGCATCGAGCGCATCGTGAAGTGCTTCAACCCGAACTGCGTCACCAACAAGGAACACGACGTGCCGACCAAGTTCACCGTGATTAAGGACGCTGAGGGCAACATCAAACTGCACTGCCACTATTGCGAAAAGAACACCACGCAAGACAAGCTGGAATTCATTTGATTATGAAAAAAACAGGCATTATTATCGCCATCATTGTGGGTGTCATCCTCATTTGGGGCATCGGCACCTACAATGGTTTCGTGAAGAAGCAAGAGGCCATGACCACAGCTTGGAGCCAAGTGGAGAACGTCTACCAACGCCGTGCCGACTTGGTCCCTAACATTGTCGCCCTCGTGAAGGACTATGCCGAATACGAACAAGGCACCATCCTTGCCGTGACCGAAGCCCGCGCCAAGGCCGCCACTGCCACCGTCAACACGGAAAACTTCGATGAGAACGAGTTTGCCAATTTTGAAACCGCACAAGACGAGTTGGGCAACTCCTTGAACCGCCTCATCGTTTCGGTCGAGAACTACCCCGACCTGAAAGCCAACGAGGAGTTTCTCACCTTGCAGGCGCAATTAGCCGGCTGCGAAAACCGCATCCTCACCGAGCGTAACCGCTTCAACGAAACCGCCAAGGTTTACAACCAAAGTGTCCGAAAATTCCCGAGCAGCTTGATTGCCAAAATGTTCGGTTTTGAAAGACGGCCTTATTTCGAGGCTGATGCCGGGGCTGACAAAGTGCCAGAAACATTTTGATTGGCCTTGGACGTAATGAAAATCGGGCAGAACACTTGATGTTTCCGCCCGATTTTTTGTTCAAATGCCCTATCACGAAAGCCTTTCGATGCGGCAATGATGTTGCTTGCTTTCGCGGTCGTAGGTGATGCCCACAAGCAGCAAACGGTCGGCATACTGCGCAACCTTATCGGGATACTGCCTGCGCTTGATTTGCTCGATCGCGGTATCAACGGCCTTGTCGTATTTCAGTTCGATGACGATGGCGGGCGAATCGACATTTTTCCGAGGGATGAGCACCAAATCGGCAAAGCCCTTGCCCGTGGCCAACTCACGGTGAATGATGTAATCGTTGGAGGCGTAATAATAGGCAATGCTCAACACGCAAGCCAACGAGTTCTCATCGTTGTAGCTCAATATGCTGGTGTTCTCGTCATGTGCAGCATCCACGCCACGCGCCACAGTCTCTTCATCTCCACGGAGAGTGGCCTGAAGGAGTTGCTTTGATTTTTCGATTGCGCCAGCGACATGGCTCCAATTGTTCATCTTGATAGCATTGACCATCTCGCCTGCAACCTCAAGATTGGGTATGTAACACTCATTCTCCTTCCAATCGTATGACAAGTAGCCTAAATGAATAAGCAGTGTCAGCACATCGTCTTTAGTATATATCACCGACATATCGTTTTGGAATCCCGTGGGATTAACAGCACAATGTTTACCAGCCAACATCTGCACCACATCGTCCTTCAGTCCCTCGTAATTCATCTGAATGTAATGCGCCACGGCATCGTATGAACCCGTTGTGGCCCAAAAACTGCGACAACGACCTGCATCAATGGCTTGAATCACCGAGTTAGGGTTGAACATGGAATTTTCGTCGCCAATCTGGTAGCCATCGTACCATTTCTCCAATTCGGCGAAGTCCATGCCGTGTTTTTCTATAATGCGTCCCGAAGTTTGAACCACAGATAGGTGCGGTTAAGGTGGTTTTCGTTTGCGGGTTGGCGTTGCAAATATACAAATTGTTTCTCATTCGGTAGTGTTTTTGTCTCTTTTTGCGTCAAGCCGCCTCTTTTTGGAGGAGATAGCGGCTTGCAGGTGTCTTGTATCCGAGGCTCTGGTGAAGCCTCCCATCGTTGTAGAAGCGGAAGTATCCGGCCAGGCCACGCCATAGCTCGTCGCCCGTCTCGCAAGGGTTCAGGTAGACGTACTCCTGCTTCACGCTGCGCCAAAGACGCTCGATGAAGATGTCGTCCAAGGCACGGCCACGGCTGTCCATGCTGATGGCGACGCCGTTGCCTTCCAACAGCTCCACATAGTCTGCCGAGGTGAACTGGCTGCCTTGGTCGCTGTTGACGATTTCTGGGCATCCGTGGCGCTCGAAGGCTTCCCTGAGCACCGCGACGCACCATTGTGCCGTCATCGTGTTGCTCAGGTTCCAGCCCACCACGTAGCGCGTGTGCACGTCTATGACGGCGAACAGGTACATGTAGCCGCGACGCATCGGGATGTAGCTGATGTCAAGCTCCCAGACTTGGTTGCGGTGGTCTATGTCGAGGCCTTTCAGCAGGTATGGGTACTTGTATGCCTTCTTGTCGGCGACTGTCGTGCGGTGTTCCGGGAACAGTGTCCTCCACCGGACCAGCCCCATCAGCCTCCGCAGACGCTTGATGTTCACCGGGTATCCATTCTCCGCAAGCCAAGCCTGAAGGCGGCGCTGGCCGTAGAACGGCGTGATGGCGTACTGCCGGTCCAGAAGGCGCATGATTCCCAGGTTCTCCGCCGTCTCCTCCGATGCGGTGTAGTACAACGAGGTACGGCACAGGCCGAGCAGCACGCATTGTCGGCGTATGCTCAGCTTCTCCTCCTTGGACACCATCCTCTTGCGCTCTTCCTTGCTCATAGCGACAGCTTTTTTTTTAGGAACTCCACGTCCATCGTCAGCGACCCGATGGTCTTGTACATCTGCTCTATGAGCTTGTCCTTGTCGCTCTCGGCAGCCTCGCCGCGTTCCTTGAAAACGCTCGAGCTTTGCTCCTTCAGCTGGTTCTTCCATTTCGTGATCAGATTCGGATGGACTTCGTGCTTCTTGCTCAACTCACTCAATGTCAGTCTCTCCTGTAATGCTTCCATGGCGACTTTCGCCTTGAACTCCGCCGTGAACTTCCGGCGGCTCATTGTCTTTGTGTTGGTCATCTTTTTTCCCTTTCGTTTGTGCAAAGATAACCACTTTAACCTTTGGTCTAAATTTTAGGGAGCATTATAGACATTGCCAATCCAGAAGACTACTACCTAACCATCCTTAACTCTACTGATAAGGTATATCGCCTTCATTGTGAAGAAATGACAGGCCAGACATCCCGAGAGGATTCCCAAAAACGTCAGCGTTATTTTCAGGATATTTTCCTCCAGGATGAAAACCCACAAGTTAGCGGAATTGATTTGCTGAGTGTGACAACCACAATGGAAGCTGGTGTCGATATCGGGTCTCTGTCTGCCGTGATGATGGGGAACATTCCCCCACAGCGTTTTAATTATCAGCAACGCGTAGGTCGTGCTGGCCGTCGTGGTAATCCGCTTTCCATTGCGCTAACCGTTGCAAAAGGCACCAGCCATGACTTGACCAATTTCTTTGAATACGAACGCATGGTGTCTGACACCCCAAAAGATCCATACTTGGAGGTTCGAACAAAAGAAATTGCCGAAAGGATTATCTATAAGGAACTTCTTTATTTGGCATTGAAAACAACTTCACCATCAAGAGGGGAGAATGTCCATGGAAATTTTGGAAAGGCCATTGATTGGGAAAAGAAAAAAGACGAGGTTCAAGACTGGATAAACAGTAATGATGCCACAATAAACCATATTATTGCCACTGTCACAAGAGGGACTGAGATTTCTATAGAGAACAAAAAGGAAATCAAAGACTATATCATCAACCATTTGCTTGACCGAATATCAGAAATTGCTCACAGTGATAACTACAATCAAGAATACTTAAGTGAACGTCTTGCAAATGCAGGATTACTTCCAATGTATGGTTTCCCCACATTGACTCGTGAGCTTTATCTGAAGAAGCCCGAAAAGCTGCCGTCAGAGGTATCGGTTTCTCGAGATATTGATATGGCACTAAGTTCGTTTGCACCTGGCCATGAAATTGTAAAAGACAAGAAGGTGTATCTTGCTGTCGGTGTCGTTGATTATACATATCGGAATGGGGAAGTCGTTCCTAGACCCAACGCTTTGAATCCTTATCAGAAACCACTTCACAGATGTGGCAAATGCGGTTATTCTACCATCAGCTCATCTGAAGGGGAGAACCTTTGTCCTGTTTGCGGTGAACCCATGGAAGAGATTTCAATCTGTTCTCCTTTGGGATTCTGTGTAGATTATAGAAAGAACCCAGCTGATTTCAACGGAAGCTACGATTGGTACTCACCAAATAGCGACATCAAACTAGATTGTGAAGATTCACTTTCGTCATGTGATGCAGTTCGGAATATGAGTATTAGAAACAATACTATTCCATCAAAAGGTCTCGTTCACTTGGTCAACGACAATAATGGTGATTTCTATGTTATGGGTAAAAGGCCTGAGCATGAATACAGGGGAATCTATTTATCGAAAGAGGCCTATCCAGAAGACGAAAGAAACTTCAAATTATTCGACGAAAAGAAGTATGCTTTTGTTGCATCAAAAACAACAGGTGTTCTGACGTTATCTGTGACACAGGCTCCTGATATGTTGAATCTTTCACCTTTACGGTCACAAAACGAATATAGCCACTTTATTCGTTCAGCATTCATTTCATGGGGCTATCTCGTAAGAAAAGCTATCGCCTCTTACCTTGATATTGATTCATCAGAACTCAACGTGGGCTACTATATCACTCCTGGAACAAAAAAGGCCGAAGTGTTTTTCGTTGAGAAACTTGAAAACGGAGCTGGCTATTGTAATTATCTCAATGGTTCTCCTTACGTCGAAAACCGTAACGGGACTTATACCTTCAAAGGCCGCCGTTATCCCGACGTGCCTCAAAAAGCAATCTTAGATCCGCTTCTTCCTGGTGGCGACATCTATGAGCACCTTGTTTCTGATGAACATTCAAGTGAATGTTCGACTTCTTGCTACGACTGTATCCGTGATTACTCTAACCAGTCAGTTCACGGTCTCCTTGACTGGCGCTTAGGCCTCGATATTGCGCAACTGGCCAATGATGCTTCAGCTACAGTTGATTTCACCGTTAGCTATTGGAAAAAGCACCTACATACTACAATCGCTTCGCTTCTAAAAAGCCGTGGTTATTCGGTGTCCGAAAGAGAAAACACACTGCTAGCTGAGAATGTCGATGGACACTCCATTTTGGCCATACATCCATTCTGGTCAGTCTCCTATATAGATGAACTTAAAGCACGAATTGGAGGGAATCCAACACCAATTCCTGTAAATAGTCTTGTCTCTACTATGGCAGAAGGGAACTCAAATCATTAAACACAAAAAGAGGAAGGAGTCAAAAATGAGCAATACTATTGTAATACTTGGTAACGGATTTGATATAGATCTTGGTTGGAAAACATCATATAAGGATTTTTTGACAAGCAACAAATTCTCTATCATGGGTGAGCCACGTTATGTAATGAAATACACGAAAGAGCTGTTTCGAAGAATGGGGAACAATTGGTATGATCTTGAAGGATTTATGCGAGAGTGTATTGAAAAAGCGACCGAGGAAGACCTTGATGTATTAAATGACTTTTGGAATATATGCAGGGATAAGATATACGATTACCTTACGCCAAAAGGCGACAAACACCAGCAAATATTTGAGACGAATACTAATAGTTGCGCCTATCTTTTTCTTCAAAAAATTTCGGATGCAAAAGTATTCTCATTTAATTACACTCTTCCCTATAGTATAACACATCTGCCCGAACATAAAATATCTTATATGCATGGATCATTAGAACATGGACTATCTTGGGCCGATATTAAACTCGGGATAGACTTGCATGTAAAGAATAGTTTAGCTTGGACTGATAAATTAAAGCCGTATTTAAAAGCATATGGAAGCGATAAAAAGGATGCGTTGCTATCAACAATAAAGGATGCTGACAGTATTATACTGTTTGGTCATTCAATGGGTATCACAGATTCTGATTATTTCGAACCTATTTTTTCCAGTATTATTGATGGTACATTATCAGAAAAAGATGTTTTCTTTATTACCAAAAATGCCTTCTCTATGCAATGTATAAAAGAGAATTTGTTAAGTTATGGAATCGACTATGACAAATTGTTGTTTGCTGCAAGTAAATGTAAGTGTATTTACACTGATAACGGGACAAATAGTCTTGATTTTCAAGAAGTAATTACTCTTATTTAAGACACAAAACAATATAGATGCTGAATAACAAGCATTTTTATCCAAAAACGACATTTTTACTACTTTTGTTTCATCCCACAAGCATGGAGAAATCCATTATCAGCTGATTCTGGCATTTTTAATAGCTGGATTGAACTCTTGCTATCCTTTTGATAGCATCACCATTCCAAACCCTGCTAAGGTGTTCCGCCCTCAACGAAACATTTGTCTTATGGCTGGCTGTGCTCCGCGCTATCATTCCACGCCAGAACACGGTTCGTTGGATGTGAAGCTCAAAGTCAAAATCAACTATGAGCTGAAGCGTTTGTTGTTGTCATACGCTGCTGATATTACCATCCTTTCGCCACAGTCTTTAGTCGAAGCACACAAAACGAGTTTGCAAAAGGCTTTGGAACAATATCGGTAATGGGAACCCGAAATGAAAAGCCCCTACTCCAAAATCAACCGCGCCAAACTATGCTTCTTGAAAAACATGACGCTATAGACGGGAAGATAGGTTATCCCGTTTTTGATTCGGATTTCCCTGTCGTTGTTCAAGACAAACGCTTGCCGGATGTTGTAATCTTTGACAGCGAGGATATTCGACAACGCGCTATGGACATAATAGTCCTTCCCTGATTTCACTTCAATAGGGGTCACAGAAAGATGTTCCGTGTCATCGATGAGAAAATCCACTTCGCCCAATTTCTTGTTGTCGTAATAGCAAAGCCTGAAACCGTGGGCAGCCAATTCCTGGGCTACAACCGCCTCATACACAGAGCCAAGGTTGACACTGCGAATGTCATTCATAATGGCTTGAATCTGATCTTGATACAGTATTCCAGTGAAAATGCCCACATCATTGAGATAGAGTTTCAGCAGATTCTTGCCGCTGTTTTCGATGATGGGATAGGAAGGCTGGCTGATGGCTTGCACCTGCAGCGCAACGCCGGAATGGATAAGATACTCAAACTCATCGGCATAGTCGCTCATTCTTGCCTCCTTCTTTGCGTCAATCTTTGATGCGACCACCCTTTTCTTTTTGTTTTCGAGGTTGGACGGAACCATCTCGAAAATACGCTGTATCTTCAGTTTTCGCTGGCTTTCTTGCTCATAACGGGCTGCGTCAAGAAGGTAGAGGTGGTGTATTTCCTGTTGAATCTCGCGCACCTCAACGATGTTCTTACGACTGATGAAACTGTTCACGGCATCAGGCAAGCCGCCAACGAGCAGGTATTTCTTGAACAAGTCCATCATCCTTGTATGCAAGGCCTCAGAAAGGCTTTCGCGTTGGTTGATTTTGGTTTCCATAATGTCAATGGCCTCTTCACCAACACCATTAGCCCACAGAAATTCTTCAAAATCAAGCGGATACATATTCTTGATGATAATGCTCCCAACCGGGACTGTCGGGGTTTCCTTGAGTGTGATGCCAAGTTGCGACCCGCTGGCAATATAAGTGAAACGGTCGTCTTGTTTAAGGAACTTGACCATGCTGAGCAGATGGTCGTAGGCTTGTATTTCGTCAATGAAAACGAGGGTGTTGTGCTTGTCTTTCAATTTGTTGCCCGCCACGGTACTCAAATTAAGGTAGAAGTCCTCCAAAGTCTTCGCATTGGCGAAGATCCTTGGGCCATAACTGTCTTCCGCCATGTTGACTTCCACGAAATTCGGGAAGAGTTGTTTCCCCACATGGCGAATGATAAACGATTTCCCGACCTGTCGCGCCCCTGACACAACCAACATCTTGTTGGAATCCGATTTCAGATAATCTTCCAAATAACTCTGTATCTTTCTCTTAAGCATGACAATTACACTTTTCCTATAAATTTCACCCTGCAAAAATACACTTTTCCTATAAATTTCACCGCTCAAAAACACACTTTTCCTATAAAATCCACTTTTGGAACAAAAAAATGCACCAAATTTGGTGCATTTTCCGTTTTAATCGGGTATAAACCTGAAAATCAAGCCTGTGCAGTGGGAGTTCCTATCGGGAATTGGGCCACGTTGCTGCCCAAGTCCTGGATGGTGCCAAACTGCTGCTCGTATTTGGCGATGTTGTCGGCCAAGGCCTTGTACAAACGCTTGGCGTTCAATGGGTTCATAATCACCCTTGAGCGGACTTTCGCCTTGGGTGTGCCGGGCATCATTTGGGCAAAATCGACGATAAACTCATTCGGTGAGTGGGTGATGATGGCCAAATTGGAGTATTTGCCCTCGGCAACCTCGTCACTGATTTCGATATTCAATTGATTCTTTTGATTGTTTTCCATTTTCATTCTTATTTAAAAAGCGGGGACAACCTTTTGGCCGTCCCCGCAGATTGATTAACAATTAGTTAGCGGCCTTGGCTTGTAGTTCCTCGTATTCGTCGCGGGAACCCACAATCAGGTCTTCGTATTCGCGCAAGCCCGTACCGGCAGGAATCTTGTGACCAACAATCACATTTTCCTTCATGCCGAGCAGGAAGTCGCTCTTTGCAGCGATGGCGGCGTTGGTCAACACCTTGGTCGTTTCCTGGAAGGAGGCAGCCGAGATGAAGCTGTCGGTCGCCAAGGCAGCGCGGGTGATACCTTGCAGCACCTGCGTGGCCGTAGCAGGACGAGCCGGACGCACCGTCGGCAGGGCCAAGTCCTTACGCTTCAGGGCAGACTCTTCTTCGCGGAGCTTCATCGCCGAAACGATTTCGCCCGCCTGCAGCTTGTCGGAAGCACCCTTGTCCTCGACAAAGAACTTGCCGTAGATGTCGTCGTTCTCCTCTTGGAAGGTCAGTTTGTTCACCAGTTCGCCTTGGAGGAAGCGGGTGTCGCCTGGGTCGATGATTTCGACCTTGCGCATCATCTGACGCACGATGACCTCAAAGTGCTTGTCGTTGATGACCACACCTTGCTGACGGTAAACGCTTTGCGCCTCGTTGACGATGTATTCCTGCACCTTCATCGGGCCCATGATGGCCAAGATGCTGGCCGGCGTGATGACACCTTCCGAAAGCGGCTGACCCGCCTTCACGAAGTCGTTCTCCTGAGCCAAAATCTGCTTCGAGGTCGGGATGAGGTAACGTTTCTCCTCGCCGGTTCTGGCCGTAACCACAACCTCACGATTGCCACGCTTGAGCTTCTTCTCAAGGTGGACGATACCGTCGATTTCGGAAACGATGGCCGGGTCGATGGAGTTACGGGCCTCGAACAACTCTTGCACACGCGGCAGACCGCCGGTGATATCGCCACCGCCCGAAACGTTACGCGGGATACGAACCAATTGGTCGCCAGCGGCAATCTCGTCGCCTTCTTCAACGACAACGTGAGCATCCACAGGCAAGTCGTAAGACACCATAACCTCGCCGTTTTCATCGACAATCTCGATGAGCGGGTTCTTGGCACCACGACGACCTTCAATGATGACGCGCTCGTTGAAGCCCGTCTCAGCGATGGTTTCGTTACGATAGGTGATGCCTTCGATGACGTTCTGGAAGCGCACCTTACCACTATGCTCAGAGATGATGGTAGCGTTGTAGGGATCCCATTCGCAAATCTTGTCGCCCTTCTTCACCTGATCGCCAGCCTTGAAGAACAACTTGGCACCGTAAGGGATGTTGGTCGTCATCAAAACGACGTCAGTGTGGTTGTCGTGCAACTTCAATTCGGCGGAACGGCCAATGACAATCTGGTAACTGTCGTTGTCCTTATTGACCTCAACGGAACGAAGTTCGTCGATTTCAAGATAGCCGTCATACTTGGCTTCGGTACTGTTGGCCACCAAACCCTTCGAGGCCTTACCACCTTGGTGGAAGGTACGCAGAGTCAACTGGGTGCCAGGCTCACCGATGGACTGGGCAGCGATAACGCCCACAGCCTCACCCTTTTGGACAAGTTTAGCCGACGACAGGTTGCGGCCATAGCAATTGGCGCACACGCCACGCTTCGACTCGCAAGTCAGCACGGAACGGATTTCGACGCTCTCCAACGGTGATTCATCGATGGCCTCGGCAAGGGTCTCATTGAGTTCCTGGCCACTGGCAGCAATGAGTTCTCCCGTCTGCGGATGGAACACATCGTGCAAGGCCACACGACCGAGGATGCGATCATATAACAAGGAGTGCTTTCCGGGTTCCTTGATTTCCTCACCACGCGAGATGGTCATGCCGCGCAATGTGCCGCAGTCCTTCTCGGTGATGATGACATCGTGGGCCACGTCGACCAAACGACGGGTCAAATAACCAGCGTCGGCGGTCTTCAAAGCGGTATCGGCCAAACCCTTACGGGCACCGTGCGTGGAGATGAAGTACTCCAACACGGACAGACCTTCCTGGAAGTTGGAAAGAATCGGGTTTTCAATGATTTCGGAGCCGCCCGAACCAGCCTTCATAGGCTTGGCCATCAAGCCTCTCATGCCGCACAACTGCGACACCTGAGCCTCCGAACCACGAGCACCAGAGTGAAGCATCATATACACAGGGTTGAAGCCTTGGTCGTCGCTCGACAACACCTTCATCACCTCTTGGGTGAGCTTGGCATTGACATCGGTCCAAAGGTCAACGATTTGGTTGTATCTTTCGTTAGGACCCATGAAGCCCATCTTCTCATATTCACGAATCTGAGAGGCTTGGGCGTTGGCATCGCTGATAAGGTTACCCTTCATTTGAGGCACAAGCACGTTACCGAGATTGAACGACAAACCGCCCTTGTAGGCTTGATAGTAACCCATGTTCTTGATGTCGTCAAGGAACTTGGTCGTCACGGCTGTACCTTCCCTACGCACCATGTCGCCGACGATGCTACGCAACGACTTCTTCGTCAACAGTTCGTTGATGAAGCCGAAATCGTCAGGCACGACTTGGTTGAAGAGGACGCGGCCCACGGTGGTTTCCACCAACTTCTTGACCAACTTGTCCTCTTCGCGGACATTCACCCTCACCTTAATAATGGCATGCATATCGGCGCGCCCCTCATTGTGGGCGATGATGACTTCCTCCGGCGAATAGAACGACATGTTCTCGCCCTTCACGGGATGCTCGGGCGTGCTCTTGCGCGGCTTGGTGATATAGTACAGACCCAAAACCATGTCCTGCGAAGGCAGCGTGATAGGCGCACCATTCGAGGGGTTCAGGATGTTGTGCGAAGCCAGCATGAGAATTTGGGCCTCAAGCACGGCGGCATTGCCCAACGGTACGTGGACAGCCATCTGGTCACCGTCGAAGTCGGCGTTGAAAGCCGTACAGACCAACGGGTGCAAACGAATTGCCTTACCTTCAATGAGTTTCGGCTGGAATGCCTGAATACCCAAACGGTGCAACGTAGGAGCACGGTTCAACAGAATCGGGTGACCTTTCAGGATATTTTCGAGGATGTCCCAAACGACGGGATCCTTGCGGTCGACAATCTTCTTGGCCGATTTCACGGTCTTGACGATGCCGCGCTCGATGAGTTTGCGAATCACAAACGGCTTGAACAACTCGGCGGCCATGTCCTTGGGCAGACCACATTCGTTCATGTTCAAGTCAGGACCGACCACGATAACGGAACGGCCTGAGTAGTCGACACGTTTACCGAGCAAGTTCTGACGGAAACGGCCTTGCTTACCTTTCAGGCTGTCGCTCAACGACTTCAGCGGACGGTTCGAGTCAGTCTTCACCGCGCTCGACTTGCGGGAGTTGTCGAACAAGGAGTCGACGGCCTCCTGCAACATGCGCTTCTCATTACGCATAATCACATCAGGAGCATTGATTTCCATCAAACGCTTCAGACGGTTGTTGCGGATGATGACGCGACGATAAAGGTCGTTCAAGTCGGAAGTGGCAAAACGACCGCCATCCAACGGGACGAGCGGGCGCAACTCCGGCGGAATCACCGGCACCACCTTCACAATCATCCATTCAGGACGGTTTTCGATATGGTTGTTGGCCTCGCGGAAAGCCTCAAACACCTGCAAACGCTTCAGCAAATCCTGCTTGCGCTGTTGTGCCTTTACCTCGTTGGCTTCGGCACGCAGGCGGTTGGCTTCCTCATCGATATTCAGTTTCGACAGCAGGTCATAAATGGCCTCTGCACCCATCTTGGCGACGAACTTGTTCGGATCGTCTTCAGGAAGATACTGATTCTCAATCGGAACCATCTCCATCAGGTCAAGATACTCTTCCTCGGTCAGGAACTCGTATTTCGTCACTTTGCGGCCATCGTTGTCGTTGGGGATGGTTTGGCCTTCCAACACGCCGCCTTGAATAATGATATAACGCTCGTAATAAATGATGGCATCGAGCTTCTTGGTGGGAATACCGAGCAAAGCGCCAATTTTGTTGGGCAAGGAGCGGAAATACCAGATGTGGGCGACAGGCACCACCAAATTGATGTGGCCCATGCGCTCGCGCCTGACCTTCTTCTCCGTCACCTCCACGCCGCAGTGGTCGCAGATGATGTTCTTGTAACGGATGCGCTTGTATTTTCCGCAGTGGCACTCCCAGTCTTTCACGGGACCGAAAATGCGCTCGCAAAACAAGCCGTCGCGCTCGGGTTTATAAGTACGGTAGTTGATGGTCTCAGGTTTCAACACCTCACCGTGTGAACGGGCAAGAATCGATTCCGGCGAAGCCAAACTCACCGTTATGCTAGCGAAGTTGCTATTTACTATATTGTTAGTTGCCATATTTCTGTGTTTTTATCCTAGCATTAATAAACTCAATTCAAGACTTTACCATCTTTGCCCTTGAAGGTAATCTCCAAGCCCAAGCCACGGAGTTCGTGGATCAACACATTGAAGGACTCGGGGATGCCCGGAATAGGCATGTTTTCACCCTTCACGATGGACTCGTAAGCCTTGGCGCGACCGTTCACATCGTCTGACTTCACGGTCAGAATCTCCTGAAGCACATTGCTGGCTCCGAAGGCTTCCAATGCCCAGACTTCCATTTCACCGAAACGCTGACCACCAAACTGAGCCTTACCGCCCAAAGGTTGCTGCGTAATCAGCGAGTATGGTCCAATGGAACGGGCGTGCATCTTGTCGTCAACCATGTGGTGCAACTTCAGCATGTAGATATAACCCACGGTGGCGGGCTGGTCGAAAGGTTCGCCGGTCTCGCCGTCGTAAAGCTGCATACGGCCATTGTCGGGCAAACCCGCCTTGCGCATATACTGGTTGATTTCCTCCAAAGTAGCACCATCGAAAATCGGGGTGGCAAACTTCAGTCCGAGTTCGTGACCGGCCCAACCGAGCACGGTCTCATAAATCTGACCGAGGTTCATACGCGAAGGCACGCCCAACGGGTTCAAAACGATGTCGACCGGAGTGCCGTCGGCGAGGAAAGGCATATCCTCGGCGCGGACAATCTTCGAAACGATACCTTTGTTGCCGTGACGACCGGCCATCTTGTCGCCAATCATCAGCTTGCGCTTCTTGGCGACATATACCTTAGCCATCTGGACGATGCCGTTAGGCAATTCGTCGCCCACGCTGGCCACGTACTTCTCGCGGTTGTAGCGGCCTTCAATCTCCTTAAACTTCACAGTATAGTTGTCGATGATGGCTCCAATCATCTTATTGATCTTCTCATCGGAAGTCCACTTGTTGGGGTTGACGGTCAGATAATCAATGTCATACAAAGCCTTGGCCGTAAACTTCACCTTCTTGGGGATAATCATCTCCTTGAAGTTGTTCTGGACACCCGTCGAAGTGTGACCATTCAGCAGAGTCATCAGTTTCTCGACAAGCACATCCTTCAATGCAGCCAATTCCTTGTTGCAGGCGGCATCAATCTTGGCGATGTCTTCCTTGTCCTTGGCGCGGGCCTTGCGGTCCTTTTGCAGGCGCGAGAACAAACGCTTGCCAATAACCACACCCTTCATCGAAGGACCTGCCTTCAGTGAGGCGTTCTTCACGTCACCGGCCTTGTCGCCGAAGATGGCGCGAAGCAGTTTCTCTTCCGGCGTCGGGTCGGTTTCGCCCTTCGGCGTAATCTTACCGACGAGGATGTCGCCTTCCTTGACCTCAGCACCCACACGGATGATACCGTGCTCGTCCAAGTCCTTGGTGGCATCGGTGCTCACATTCGGGATGTCGTTGGTCAATTCTTCCAAACCACGCTTCGTGTCGCGCACCTCAAGGGTGAACTCCTCGATGTGAATAGAGGTGAACAAGTCTTCCTTCACAATACGCTCCGAAATCACGATGGCATCCTCATAGTTGTAGCCCTTCCACGGCATGAAAGCCACTTTCAGGTTGCGGCCAAGAGCCAGGTCGCCGTTTTGGGTGGCATAGCCTTCCGTCAGAATCTGGCCGAAAGTCACATGGTCGCCTCTACGGACAATAGGCTTGATGTTGATGCTGGTGTTTTGGTTGGTACGGGCATATTTGGTGAGATAATAAGTCTTCACATCGTCGTCGAAACTGACCAAGCGTTGCTCATCCGTGCGGTCGTATCTGATGACGATCTTCTTCGAGTCAACGAAAATGACCTCGCCCTCGCCTTCGGCAGTGATAAGAACGCGCGAATCCTTGGCAACAGAGCGTTCAATACCAGTGCCCACGATAGGACTTTCTGGATTCATCAAAGGTACAGCCTGACGCATCATGTTCGAACCCATCAGGGCACGGTTGGCGTCGTCGTGTTCCAAGAACGGAATCAACGAAGCGGCGATGGAGGCAATCTGGTTGGGACCAACGTCCATCAAATTGATTTCTTCAGGCGAAACGATAGGATAGTCAGCGATATAACGCGCCTTGATATCCTTGTCGATGAAGTGACCTTCATCGTCGACAGGCGTGGTGGCTTGGGCGATGATTTTGTCTTCCTCAAGCTCGGCAGTCAGATACACCGGCTCCTTCTTGAAGTCGACCACGCCGTTGACCACTTCACGGTAAGGCGTTTCGATGAAGCCCAAATTGTTGATTTTTGCGAACACGCAGAGCGAGGAAATCAAGCCGATATTAGGGCCTTCAGGGGTCTCAATCGTACACAGACGGCCATAGTGTGTGTAGTGTACGTCACGAACCTCGAAACCGGCACGGTCGCGCGACAGACCACCAGGACCTAGAGCGGAAATACGGCGCTTGTGCGTGATTTCCGAAAGCGGGTTGGTCTGATCCATGAACTGCGACAGTTGGTTCGTTCCGAAGAACGAATTGATGACCGACGACAGGGTCTTGGCGTTAATCAGGTCGATAGGTGTAAACACCTCATTGTCACGCACATTCATACGCTCACGAATGGTGCGTGCCATACGAGCCAAACCCACACCGAATTGGGCTTGCAATTGCTCGCCCACGGTACGGATACGACGGTTGCTCAAGTGGTCAATATCGTCGATTTCGGCCTTGCTGCTCAGCAGTTCGACCAAATATTTGATGATGGCGATGATGTCTTCCTTGGTCAGGACTTTCACGTCATCAGGAATGGAAAGGTTGAGCTTGCGGTTGATGCGATAGCGGCCCACCAATCCCAAATCATATCTCTTGTCGGAGAAGAACAGTTTCTCGATGATGCCACGAGCCGTTTCCTCATCGGGCGGTTCGGCATTGCGCAATTGGCGATAGATATATTCAACGGCTTCTTTCTCCGAGTTGCTGGGGTCTTTTTCCAAAGTCTTGAAAATAACCGAATAGTCGGAAACCCTATCATTCTCATCGCGCTCAGTTTCACTGTGCAGCAGGATGGTCTTCACGCCGCTGTCCACAATCTTCTGGATGTGTTCTTCTTCAAGAACCACGTCACGGTCGATGATGACCTCGTTACGCTCGATGGACACACATTCGCCAGTGTCCTCGTTGACGAAGTCCTCGAAATAAGTGTGAAGCACACGGGCGGCCAACTTGCGGCCCAAAACGCGCTTCAGGCCTGCCTTGGAAACCTTCACTTCCTCAGCGAGGTTGAACACGTCGAGGATGTCCTTGTCGGTTTCGTAGCCGATGGCACGCAGCAATGTGGTGATAGGTAACTTTTTCTTACGGTCGATATAAGCATACATGACATTGTTGATGTCGGTCGAGAACTCCATCCAAGAGCCCTTGAACGGGATGATACGAGCCGAATACAACATGGTGCCATTGGCGTGCTGGCTCTGGCCGAAGAACACACCGGGCGAGCGGTGCAATTGCGAGACCACAACGCGCTCGGCACCGTTGATGACGAATGTGGCGCGAGGCGTCATGTACGGAATCATGCCAAGATACACGTCCTGTACGACGGTCTCAAAATCTTCGTGTTCCTCGTCGTTGCAGGAAAGTCTGAGCTTTGCCTTGAGAGGAACGCTATAGGTGAGTCCACGCTCGATGCACTCCGGGATGCTGTAGCGCGGAGCGTCGATGTAGTAATCAAGAAATTCGAGAGTAAAATTGCCTCTTGCGTCTGTAATGGGGAAATTTTCGGCGAAGACCTTGTAGAGTCCTTCGTTTTTCCTGTTGTCGGGATTGGTCTCCAGTTGGAAGAAATCCTGGAAAGACTGAAGCTGAATATCCAGAAAATCAGGATATTCGAAAGACTTCTTGATGGACGCGAAGCTAATTCTTTCAGTTGATTTTGTTGCCAAGGTGTTATTGTTTTTAGGTGATGTTATGGGAAAGACGAACTAACGAAAAGAGGAAATTTCGCTTAAAGCGAAAAATCGGCACAAACCTCAGCCCCTATTTTGGGACTGAGGTTGAATGCCGTTATCTACGGGATTGAATCCTTATTTCACTTCCACTTCTGCACCGGCCTCTTCGAGTTGAGCCTTCAGTGCATTAGCTTCGTCTTTGCTCACGCCTTCCTTCAGCGGTTTCGGGGCGGCGTCAACCAGTTCCTTGGCTTCCTTCAGGCCGAGGCTGGTGAGTTCCTTCACCAACTTCACGACTGCCAACTTCTGGGCGCCAGCGCTCTTCAGGATGACGTCGAATGAAGTCTTTTCTTCAGCAGCGGCAGCAGCGCCACCGGCAGCAGGAGCAGCAACAGCAACAGCGGCGGCTGCGGGTTCGATACCGTACTCTTCCTTCAGGATGTTAGCGAGTTCGTTCACTTCCTTCACGGTGAGATTGACTAATTGTTCAGCAAAAGCTTTAAGATCTGCCATTTTACTTTTATTTTTTAATTGTTAATATTTGCTTTTAATGTTTGAATGATTCACATTCGGTTTTTATTCTGGTCTTTCTGACAAGGTTTCGAGAATGCCGCTCAACTTGTGGCCACCTGATTGCAGACCGCTGATGACGTTCTTCATCGGCGATTGCAGCAAGGCGATGACGTCAGCGATGAGGTCGTTCTTCGACTTGATGTTGCACAAAGCGTCGAGCATGTCGTCGCCAATGTAGCAGCACTCCTCAATGAAGGCACCCTTCAGGATGGGACGGTCACTGGTCTTACGGAAATTCTTGATCAGCTTGGCGGGAGCGTTGCCGGTCTCGCAAAACATGACGGCAGTTGATCCTTTCAGAACGTCATACAGGCTCTCGTAGTCCTTGTCCATCTGCTGCATAGCTTTATGGAGCAATGCGTTCTTCACAACGATCATTTTCACACCACTATTGAAGCATTGCCTCCTCAACTGGCTGGTCTTTTCGGCATTGAGGTCCGATACGTCGGTCAGATAGAAATTGGGACATGCTTGCAATTGACTGAGCATGGAGTCGATGAGGACTTTTTTATCTTCTTTTCTCATTTCAATAACTTCCTTTCAATTTAGTTTGCTACTGATTTGACATCGATCTGCACACCCGGGCTCATCGTGCTGGAGATAAATACACTCTTCATGTAAGTACCTTTGGCAGCTGCTGGTTTCAACTTGATAACGGTTTGGATCAGTTCCTTGGCGTTATCAAAAATCTTTTCGGGAGAGAAACTGACTTTCGCGACTCCGGCATTGATGATGCCGTACTTGTCGACCTTGAAGTCGATCTTACCGGCCTTCACTTCCTGCACAGCCTTTGCTACGTCCATCGTAACGGTTCCTGTCTTCGGGTTGGGCATCAAGCCACGGGGACCGAGAATACGGCCCAGGGCGCCCACCTTAGGCATGATGTTAGGAGTAGTGATCACGACGTCAATATCGGTCCAACCGTCCTTGATCTTCTGGATGTACTCATCCAGACCGACGTAATCAGCACCAGCGTCGATGGCTTCTTGAGCCTTGTCCGGGTTGCAAAGCACCAGGACGCGGACGACCTTACCCGTTCCGTGAGGCAGCGTCACCGAGCCGCGCACCATCTGATTGGCCTTGCGGGGGTCAACGCCCAAACGGATGTTCAAGTCAACCGAAGCATCGAATTTGGTGTAAGTGATTTGTTTTACGATATTAACCGCTTCACTCAAGGAGTAACTCTTGCTTTTGTCGAACTTAGCCAAAGCTTCTTTCCTCTGTTTGGATACTTTTGACATTTAACTAACTTTTTTTTGTTCTACAAATGCTTGAAAGAACTTAGTCTTTCTTAAAAGGTGATTCGCCGGATACCTTCACTCCCATGCTGCGGGCAGTGCCAGCCACCATTGACATGGCCGACTCAACCGTGAAGCAATTCATGTCCTTCATCTTGTTGGTGGCGATTTCACGCACTTGGTCCCAAGTCAACGAACCGACTTTCGTACGGTTAGGCTCCTTCGAACCGCCTTTGATCTTCGCTGCCTCGATGATGGAGACCGCCACGGGCGAAGCCTTAACGATGAAATCGAAAGACTTGTCCTTGTAGACAGTGATGATGACGGGCAAAACCTTGCCAGCCTGATCCTGTGTACGGGCGTTGAACTGCTTGCAGAATTCCATGATGTTCACACCCTTCGAACCCAAAGCGGGACCGACGGGCGGAGCGGGATTCGCGGCTCCTCCTTTAATTTGCAGTTTGATTAATCCGCTTACTTCTTTTGCCATTTCTAAATCCTTAATTAAGTGTAATTAGGCAACAATTTTAACTCACAAATACTGGTCAACTCTCCAATTTCACTTGGAAGAAACTCAGCTCCAAAGGCGTCTTGCGACCGAAAATCTTGACGGCCACCTTCAGCTTCTTCTTCTCCTCGTTCACCTCTTCGATGATACCGTTGAAAGTGCTGAAAGGACCATCGTTGACAACGACAGACTGACCTACCATGAACATGACATCGCTGCCAGCGCCCATGCTTTGCAGCTCGTCCATCTTGCCGAGAATACGCTTCACTTCCATCGGACGAAGCGGGTCGGGCTCGCCATTCGTACCCAAGAAACCGAGCACATTTGGAACATTCTTGATGACATGAACGACCTCACCAACCAAGACAGCTTCAACAAGCACATAGCCCGGCAGATAGTTACGCTCCTTGCATACCTTCTTGCCGTTCTTCACCTCGAAATACTTCTCAGTCGGAATCAAGACATTAGGAATAAGGTCTTGAAGGTTCATCCTCTTGATTTCGGAATCAAGGTATTCTTTTACCTTCTTCTCCTTACCAGAGATGGCCTTCACCACATACCACTTCAGTTCGTTCGAGTCACTCATCTTCCTGACAACATTGTTAAGTTAGCCAATAAATGCTCATCAAGATTCAACATACAATCTATCAGAACAGTCCGTAAAACGCTTCTAACAGATTTTTGAAGGAGATGTCCATCAAAAAAACCACCAAGGCGATTATTAGGGAAGCAATGGACACGACAATCACGCTACTTCTCAATTCGGGCCAAGTAGGCCATGAAACCTTTTCCTTGAGCTCCGCGTAGCACTCTTTAATGTAGTTTACAAATTTCATCTTCTATTGAACCTTAATAAAAAGCACGGGTGGAAAGGCTCGAACTCTCGACACTCGGTTTTGGAGACCGATGCTCTACCAACTGAGCTACACCCGTAGGATAAGGGTGGGTGGTGTGCCCACCCTTACATTATTGATTTGTTGATCAATCGTCGATGATTTCAATCACCTGACCAGAGCCAACGGTACGGCCACCTTCACGGATAGCGAAACGGAGACCCTTGTCCATGGCGATGTCGGCAATCAACTTAACGTCGATGGTGACGTGGTCGCCAGGCATGACCATTTCCATTCCATCAGGAAGGGTGATTTCACCGGTAACGTCGGTGGTTCTGAAGTAGAACTGAGGACGATACTTGTTGCGGAACGGGGTGTGACGGCCACCTTCTTCCTTGCTCAGGACGTAGACCTGACCCTTGAAGTGGTGGTAAGGCTTCACCGAACCGGGCTTGGCAATAACCATACCACGGCGGATTTCGTCCTTGTCGATACCACGGAGCAGCAGACCAGCGTTATCGCCAGCTTCACCTTCGTCCAAAATCTTGCGGAACATTTCCACACCGGTAACGACTGACTTCAGCTTTTCGGCACCCATACCAAGGATATCGACGGGATCACCAACGTGGATGACACCAGTTTCGATACGACCGGTAGCAACAGTACCACGGCCAGTGATGGAGAACACGTCCTCGATAGGCATCAGGAACGGCTTGTCAATGGCGCGCTGAGGCTCAGGAATCCAAGTGTCGCAAGCGTCCATCAGTTGGTCGATGGCGGGAGTCCACTTCGGGTCGTCGTTCAAGGCGCCCAGAGCAGAGCCACGGATGATAGGCGTGTTGTCGGCATCGAATTCGTACTTGCCAAGGAGGTCGCGGACTTCCATTTCAACCAATTCGAGCAACTCTTCGTCGTCAACAAGGTCGCACTTGTTCAGGAACACCACGAGGCGCGGCACACCAACCTGACGGGCGAGCAGGATGTGCTCACGGGTTTGAGGCATGGGACCGTCGGTGGCGGCGACAACGATGATAGCACCGTCCATCTGGGCAGCACCAGTAACCATGTTCTTCACATAGTCAGCGTGGCCGGGGCAGTCGACGTGAGCATAGTGACGCTTTTCGGTCTGATACTCAACGTGAGCGGTATTGATGGTAATACCTCTTTCCTTCTCTTCGGGAGCGGAGTCGATGGAGTCAAAGGACTTGACCTCCGAGAGACCCTTCTTGGCCAGGTGCAGGGTGATAGCAGCGGTCAGAGTGGTCTTGCCGTGGTCAACGTGGCCGATAGTACCAATGTTGACGTGCGGTTTAGTTCTTTCGAATTTTTCTTTTGCCATTTTCTATTCTATTTAAGGTTATAAACTTTATCCCATAAAAAGTGAGCCGATGGGGAGAATTGAACTCCCGACCCCTTCCTTACCAAGGAAGTGCTCTACCGCTGAGCTACATCGGCTTGTCGTTCATCTGAGCGGAAGACGGGGCTCGAACCCGCCACCTAAAGCTTGGAAGGCTTTCGCTCTGCCAAATGAGCTACTTCCGCTTGACTTGTGGGGGAGGGTGGACTCGAACCACCGAACGGATACCCGGACAGATTTACAGTCTGTTGCAATTGCCACTATGCGACTCCCCCGTGTTTTTCAAATAACTGAGCCGGTAGACGGACTCGAACCGCCGACAGGCTGATTACAAATCAGCTACTCTACCAACTGAGTTATACCGGCATGATGTAAAAGAACGTTTCGGCTCATTTTGCCGCCCTTTCTCCGCTGAAAAGGTGTGCAAAAATAGATACTTTTCTTGAATTGACAATGCCTTTTCGCTCTTTTTTTTGAAAAAATTTTCCTTTGAAATGCTATATATTTAATATTCAATGATTTAAAATAACAAAATTTTATATTGACATTCAAGCCCATGCTTGGTTTTTGCGGCAAAAACGACAAAAAAGCGGAGCCAGCCGCTGTTTTTCGACTGGCTCCGACAATCAAGTCACGAGGTGGCAAGTGCCTCACTTGGCGCTCTTGCCCTTGTATTTCTCCAACTGCTTCTTCAAAGCGTCAATCGAAGTGTCGATCGACTCCTCAAAAGACTTGCTTTGTTTGCTGGCGAAGAGGTCGTCGCCGCGCAACACAAGGCGGACGTCGGCAATCTTGTTTTCGGGGGTGTCGGTGTTGTCGAGTTTCAACGACACTTCGGCGTTGATAACCTCGCTGTACTTGCTGCAGAGTTTTTCCACTTTCTGCGTGATGAAGTCTTCAAGTTTTTGGTCAGCCTTGAAGTGAACTGAATTGATCATGACTTTCATAATGTCTCCTTTCTTTTGTCATCCTTTCGGATGGGCTTGTTTATGGATTTTCTTTAGTTGTTCAATCGTGTTGTGGGCATAAATCTGGGTGGTGGCCAAGTCTTCGTGCCCAAGAAGTTTCTGGATGGCCACCAAACTGGCGCCTTCGTCCAACAAATGCGTGGCAAACGTATGGCGCAGCACATGCGGGCTTTTCTGCTTCAGCGTGGTCACGCCTTCGAGCATGTGATGCACCTTATTATATACAAATGACGGCGTCATGGCCTCTCCCCTATCGTTCAGCATGAGGTTGTCGGCCTTCGTCGGGAAAGTCGCATCGCGCAAGGTCTGATATTGTGCAATCATGTTTACCATCTCCCTTGACAACGGAACAAAGCGGTCTTTATTGCGCTTGCCGTGAACTTTCAGCAACATTCCGCTCCTATCGACATCGCCGTCCTGCAATCCGCGCAACTCGGCTTGGCGCATTCCCGTCTGATAAAGCAATTCAAAGAGCAGCCGGTCGCGGCAGGTCGGGAAATCTGCCTCGTCGCCAAACGACACCTTATTAATATCGCCCTCGGATACGAACTTGACCAACGTCTTGGGCAGTTTCAAGGCCTTGATGCCTGTCATGGGCGATTTCTCCATCAGGTTTTCGCGAAGGCAATACTTGTAGAAAGTGCGCAAGGTGGAGATTTTGCGGTTGATGCTTCGATTGACCAAACCTTCTTCTTTCAAGCGAACAATGTAGGATTTCACCATCGGTTTCTCCACTTGGGTAAGGTCTTCAAGTTCATACTCAGCCTTCAGGTAACCAGCAAATTGCGCCATGTCGCGTTGATAGGCTTCAACCGTCAGTGCCGAAAAGCGTTTTTCCGCTTGGAGGTATGATATGAACTCGTTGGTGAGCATAACAAAAACTTCGCCGTAAAATTAGTAATAAA
>Ga0326514_10000555_pt1 | contig 25309 bp, 54 predicted proteins | sample 3_2548_0518_D_FD_203653 | JGI IMG/M metagenome (GOLD analysis project Ga0326514, IMG submission 203653) | Bovine rumen microbial communities from UC Davis, California, United States - 3_2548_0518 | ecosystem: Host-associated > Mammals > Digestive system > Stomach > Rumen | place: USA... | reverse complement strand
ATTGAAAAGCGAACAAAGAGCAGTGCCAAAGACGGCTCTGTTTGGGCTTATTTCAACCGCACCGCTGACGGCAAGATACCGAAGAGCAAGAAGGTATACTTCTACACGCGAGTGGAGTATACCAAAAAGGACTCCGACGGAAAGCCCTTATTGGACGATAAGGGCAATGAAGTCAAGGGCTTCTATCCCTACTTAAAAGCGTCTAGCGTATGGGAAGTGGGAGTAGATATCAATTGTCCCAAGAAGTTCGATAAACCTATCCAAACATTCCCAAATAATCAGATTGCGGAATGCGAAAAGGTTTTGGTGGAATATCTGTCAAGGGAAGGAATTAAGTTTGAACACAATGGCGTGCAAGCTTACTATTCTCCGAGCAAAGATATGATTTCTGTGCCAGAACTAAATCAGTTCCATAGCAGTGAATTATATTATGGCACAGTGTTCCACGAATGTGCTCACTCTAGCGGACACTCAAAAAGATTGAACCGCAACATTGAGAAGCGAGATAGAAGTTCTTACTCTCAAGAAGAGTTGGTCGCAGAAATTTGTTCCAATATGTTGCTCCACGATATGGGATATGCTACGGAACAAAATGATATTGACTCCAAGGCATATGTTCAGAATTGGGCAAAAGCCATCAAATGCGACCCAAGTATTGTGGAAAAGGCTTGCCGTCAAGCAGTAAAGGCAGCAAATTATATCTACGGAACTAAGGAATAAGGGGAAGGGCGAAAGCCCTTTTCCCTTTTTTTAATTTCGATCCAGGCAATCTACTGACTGTGCGTGGCTGGGGCTGACCTCGACAGATATTTATTCAATGTAAACAATAGGGTTTACGGCAACCGACGGAGATTATTATGGAAATTAAACTTATCGTTATTGCGGTCATCGCTTTGATAGCGTCTGTAAGTATTTTCAAGGGCTGTAAGCCCTTGCCGACTCTAGTGGGCTTTGTAGGAATGTTTTGCGCAATTTTGTTTGTAGTCAATGCAGTTTTGGCAAAATTTTAAGGGGGCAATATGGTATCTGAATTTGACCGCGTAATTTGTTCTACGGATATGACAAAAATAATGTATACAGAAGCTATGGCGGACGCCACGCCGATGGACTACGATATACTAAAGGAATTTGTCAAAGATAATTGTCCAAACCTTTATGAAAATCTATGTTTGGACTATCCGAACCCCTACGCAAGCGACTGCAAAGAAAATGAGCAGTTCTATATACTTGCCCACTCGATGAAGGAATACTTCATTCGAAAATGATTGTGATCAGCTGGGGCTGACCCAGCCCCTTATTATTACTATACAAACACAACAACAACTCAACCAAGGAGATACAACAAATGAAAAAGATGATTCTGCTCGCCACCGTAGCCTTCGCCCTCGTGGCTTGTGACAGTTCCAAGACGACCGAATCCGCTGGGAAGCTCGCCGACAGTGCCAAGGAGCTCGCCAGCAACGCTGTGAGCGAAGCGTCCACAGCTGTGAAGGAAACAGCTTCTGAAGCTATGGACTCCGCCAAGGCTAAGGCGTCGGAAGTAGCAACGGACGCAGTAGACGCAACCAAAAGTGCCGCCAAGAAGGCTGTAGTGAAGGCAGCTGACGCGGCCAAGAGTGCTGTGAGTGACTGATGCGGTATCAGAATTCACTGCTACTAGCCTTTGTGGTGGCCTTGATTATGGTCATTCACCTAGTACAATAGGGCTCATAGGGTCGTGCCTTCGAACGACCCCATTCTTTTACCCCTTACATGGAGAAACAACATGGCACAGCATCGAATCATCAAGCCCAAGACCACCAAGCGAGTGAGTGGCTAATGGCTAAAGTGCAAATCGTATTTTTGAAATTGGAAGAACCCCAGCGAAAGATCTGGGCACCGAGGCGCAAGCACTGACCAGGTACGATCGGGGCTGACCGTACTGGATAACTAACCTATACAACTCAAACAAGGAGATAAAAATTATGGCATATGGAATCAAGCCGACTCGTTTCAACACCGTGGACAAGTATGAAGAAGGCATTGCCTTTCAGATTGCCGTGCTCACTGGTGGTCGCGTGAAGTATCCGCAAGCACGTGAATACGTGAACAAACAGCGTGAAGCGAGCGCACCCTATCACGAAAACATTCACGACGCCCAATTGGAATACTGCGACGCGAACACTGCTATGATGCTCGCCGATAGCATCGTGGAGTACTATGGACTCTAAGGGGGCAGTATGCTGAAGGTATGGCGAGAGGTGAAGCGCGTATGCGCTATGGCTGGCTTCAAGTTCCTAGACAAGAGCGACCTCCGCTATGCGGCGAAGCTCTTCAACAAGGGACTAGACGCCCACGACATAGCCGAGAGAGTCCTTGACTCTATCTACGGACTTGACAAGATGTACGATTGCTGATCCAGGGAACTGATTAGATGCGGTCGGGGCTGACCGCATCACTTATTTATCTTATACAAACCAAGTGAAACCTTAACACGGAGTTGAATATGGGATATGCAACTGTTCGTGGGCACTATCACAAGGGCCCCAAGAAAAACAAGCGTCGCAACCGCAACGCTCAGCCTAAGCCGAACACAATTAGCGTGCTCGTGGTAGGCGGTGGTAGCAAGCCTACTCCGCACGATGATGACCGCACGGTGGAAGTGCTGAGCGAGCTCTTGACTCGCCCAACGCAGACCGCTCGTCCGATGCCTTCCAATGGCGACTGCGGTATCGTGGTGGTGCAGAGCGAAGGCCGTGGCTCTTGTGGCGGTATGGCATACACCGCATCGCTCGGTGGCTTCGGTGGCGGTGTCGTGGGCGATGCGCCTATGCAGACGCCCAAGCCGAGCGCACCCAAGCCGAGCGCACCCAAGCCGAGCGCACCTACGAGTGTGGAGCTCGCCGAAGGCGAAACGCTTGTGGGTTTCATCATCAGAAAGCCGAATGGCGAAATGGTGCTGAAGTTCAGCAAGTAAGGGAAAGGGGCTCTGCCCCTTTTTCCTTTTATTGTTTTCCATATTTGTCTGACCAGGAACCGTCGAGGCTGACCTCGACGGTTATTTATTCTATATAGCAAAGGAGATGCTTATGACATTCAAACAAGCTATCAGAGATTTTATATCAATCGGAACTAAATTTTCTGACTACTATGAAATGCAGTTCTCTTGGGAGTGCTATAAGGATTCGCTGAACCGCGACGGCGTAATAACTGACCGCCAGCGTGACCACTGGGGCAACCCTTGTACGCCAGAAGGTTTTTCCAAGTGGAACCAGCGTCACTTCGGTATCTAACTGGACACCGTCGGGGCTGACCTCGACGGTTATTTATTCTATACAACCTTAGAAAGGAGTAAATCTATGGCAAAGAAAAATTCCAGCCTCATCGCTGAACTCGACAAGCTTGGGGATCAGATTATGCAACACCGCGAAACTGTGGTTGATCGAAAGACACAGATCGTTGGCGACCTGGGTCGAGCCGTGATGGACTTCTACGCTGAATTCAGACAGCGTTACGGAAGTATCCTTCAGAAGACCAACATAATCCACAACGCTTGCACGCAGTATACGCTAGACTGCGGTCACGGCAAGCTTCAAATCGGTCTTGCCAACACTGGCTTGTTCAGCAGTATCGCTGGCTGGCAAGCGTACAGCTTTGGCAATTACAATCTCGTGATTACTGGCAAGGCTGAAGCCGAACCTGGCGACATCAAGGCACTGCGCGACTTCCTCGCCCATAGGGACTGGGGCGCATTTGACAAGCAGATCGCGGAGCAGTTCACCAAATACCTTCGCCAATATGAAACCGACACAAATGCGATGGACAACTACTAACCAAAGGGGCGCAAGCCCCTTTTTCATTTCCTCACCGTAAAACAACTGACTTGACAAAGCCGGGGCCGGCCTCGATATATATTTATTCTATACACCTACAACAAGGAGTTGATAATGCAACAGAGAATCACAAAGGAAATCGAAGACGCTATCCGCAAGACGCCCTACGGCTCGACAGAGAATGTTGAACTCGACGACAAGAAAGTTATCGCTCGATATTTCAACCCTTGTGGTGCTGGCGTATGGTATGTACTCGAAGACAGTGAATACTTCGCCGACGGCGAGAAGACAAAGCCGTCTGAAGGAAAAATAGTGTTCGGTGCGGCGTCGCTCGGCTACGGCTTGGAGCTTGGCGACATCAGTCTGAAGGAACTCGAAGACATCAAGTTGCCGTTCTACCTATACATCGAACGCGACATCAGTGTCGAGCCGTTGAAGCAGACCATCGGCGAGCTCCGCAAGATGCACGGCGAAGAGTGGATGTAGACTGCCCAGTGACCGTCGGGGCTGACCTCGACGGTTATTTACCTTATACAACCTCAACAAGGAGAGTCGGTATGACTAAGGAAAAAGAAGAGCTTGTTTTGCTGGACAGCCAGTGCGAAATTCCGATGGATGCAATTAAGGATCACTGTGAGTCCAACGGTATCCCAGTTCCAGAGGAAGGTAGCAGTGAATACTGGGAACTGGTAGGCTCGTTCCGCGACTGGGACTGCGACGACTTCAAGAATGATATGTGCTACAATCTCAACCTCGGCAAGTGCCTCGTGACTGGCTACGCTGGACTGTGGGACGGTCGTCACGCTGGTGGCACTATCATTGACGTGAGCAAGGGTGGCGACCTATTCCAGCTGGTACGCAACTGCGACGACCTCAAGGTCGTCCTTGATCCAGACGACGGTCTAGTCGTCTACGGTTACCACCACGACGGTACTAACCGCTACACGGTTCGCCAGCTTAACAAGCGTGGGCTGAACTATATCGCCGACAAGGACGATATGAACGCCAGAACGCTCCACGAAAGACTGCTGAAGGGAAAAATGACAAAGAAAATCACGCTGAAAATGATCACTGGATAACTCAAGGGGCGAAAGCCCCTTTTATATTTATATTTAAACTGGGGACTGGCTCGGTCGATCCGGGGCCGGCCTCGACGGTTATTTATTCTATACAACAAAGGAGTTGATATGGAACTGAAAGTTCAACACGAATACAGAGTGCAGTTGCAACCGCTGGTAGACCGCTACGGCACTGGAAAGGAAATTTATTCTGGGTTGCAAGTCGTCGAGGAAGGCGTGCGTGGTTTCGACGGCAAGCTTATCGAGGGAGAGAAGTGCCTCAAGCTTATTACCTACGACGAATATGAAAATTATGTCTCGTGCGAGGGCACGATTGTCGAGGTACTGGATATCTACGACGACGGACGTGTCGAGCTTCGCGACGTCTACGACCAGTCGGAATTCACCCTCGATAGGGACGACGCAGAAATCGCCCTCGTCGAACCGTAATGAACCGTGACCGTCGAGGCTGACCTCGACGGTTATTCACCCTATACAACCGAAGCAAGGAGTTGACCTATGGTAAATGTAAAGTTCAAGTACCGCGACGAATATAGCCGTGGTCGTTGGAATACCCAAGAATGCACTGTCCGCTCTGTGGAAGAGTGCAAGCAAATCTATGGGCTAGACAACGGCGACTGTGAATATGAAATTTTGGAAGTCAAGGAGGCTAACTAATGACTGTAATTGAACAAGCTACGATGCACGCGATTCAGAATATGCCGAAGGCATTGAATGAAATCGCCACGCATATTGCCAAGCAGAATGAATTGCTCTCAAAGCAAAACGAATTGCTTGATCAGCTGGTGAACCTTAAAGCGACCGAAGTCCACGGAAGGTAGCATGGCGAAGCAACGAATTCTGAAACCCACAAAGACCAAGCGAGTCAGCGGTTAGGCTGATCGCTCCAGTCCGGGGCCAACCCGGACTGTTATTTATCCTATACAACCAAAGCAAGGAGTTGATTATGGAATACACATACGGCAATGTTACCACCAAGACAGCAACCCATAAGTTCACGGACGTATTCAATACGACCGTTGACGAAGAGAAGTATGTCACCAGCAAGCTCTATACTCACTCTGAACCTGGGTTGAGCTTCAAGTACCGCTATGTCTACGAGGAGGTCTACATGGCTGCGTACGAGAACAAGCCGACGAACGTCGTCTGTACTGAACTGCACCTCGTGCTTGAACCTAAGTCGTTCTGCAAGGAACGCCGCCAGAAGCTCCTCGACGACGTGGGTTGCGAAGGATTGACTATCGACGACCTCACCGTAATCGACGTGATGGATAACAGTATGGCTGGGTGCGTGCTGATGGCTCGTATGGACACGACCGAGGACAAGGTCGAGGAAGTGAGGCTGGCGGTCGCTAATGTGCTGGATTGCGTTGACGGCTTGCGAGGAATGTATATTGACCAGTATCAGAACCGAGTCGGAACGACTGGCTGGGATTTGATTAAGGAAGCTAAGGGCAAAATAAAAGACGCATTGCGTTACACTATGAACCAGTGGAAAAAGAATCAGAAATAATCCAAGGGGCGAAAGCCCCTTTTTAATTATCACACAGTGAAGCAACTGACTGGATCGATCCGGGGCCGACCCCGGTGGTTATTATATTTATACAACCACCGAACAAAGGAGATTGACAATGAGTACCTTTTCTGAAAAATGTACACTCTATGTTGCCTACGGCTTCACGAATGAAGAGTCTAGCTGTAGCATTGACAAGAACACGCATAATGACAGCTACACGGTCAAGGTGTTGGTGTCGCTCGACGAGGTTAAGGACTGTGGCGACGGCACGCTGTTCGACGAGGCTATCAACCGCCTCGAAGAGAGCTTCGAATATGGTGACGCTGGCGAGGTTGGCTATGTAACAGAGGCTGGGTGGTACGAACCGCCTCACTACTGCTACTCTGACCCTGCCGCCGCTTGTGACGCTGACGGCGAGACGACTTCCGCTGAGGTGTCTATTGACGCTGACGAGCAGTCTATCAGAGACGACCTTGGATATGCGGTTGATGGCATTGACAAGTGGGAGGAAATCACCCAAGAGGACTACGACAAGATGATTGCTATCGCCAATAAGATTGCCGACAAGATGGCTCCGATTGTCTATGATATCCTCTGCAAGCAAGACGGCGAAGATTTGCTTTAAGTCGATACTAACTGTGCCGATCCGGGGCTGACCGCCCCGGTTATTTCTTTTATACAACCACAAACAAGGAGATGGTTATGACGAACATTAAGGCTATGGGAAAAATTACTCTTGAAGAGCTGGGATCCGATATTGCGTGGCTTAACTCCGAAAAGGCTGGCTGTTGCCACCACGTGGTAGCCCATACCGACGCTGGCACGGTGCTGGCTATCGTCGTTGGCTGGAGCGACGGTTTTGAAAAGGCACCAGCTGGTACGCCCAATGCAGACGGCACGTGGCGTGTCTGTGCGAAGATTGCATACCAGCATAGTAACAATGCTATGCAGTGCGACTTTGACATAGACTGGTATATGCCGTATAACCTAGACACTGGCGACGTAGATGATACGTGTACGGAAATCACCGCCACGCAAGCCAACGTGGACTGGTTGAACGATACCGCTAAGCGAGTGTGGAAAGACTGGCGTACAAAGCTTGACAAGATGGGGTAACGAAATACAAGGGGCTCTGCCCCTTTTTCCGTACGCTCCCATGCCGGGACTGATCGGCGTAGTCCGGGGCTGACCCGGACGATTATTTATTTTATACAACCAAAAAACAAGGAGATGACTATGAGTCATTATATGAACGCCCACGAATGTTACACCGTTAAATTCCGTCCCGGTTATGTGTCGACCGACTTCTCTGCCTGGTGGCAGCGTCAGACGCCGTGCCGCCGTGATGGCTGCACGAGCAGACCTTCGATCCGCTCTATGAATGACGGCAACTACACCAAGGCTATGGAGAGCAAGTACACCAAGCTCTATGTGGAAACGAGCAAGAACAAGCCGAAGGACGACTTTATGGAGTGGCCCGGCTCCTACAACTGCCACGCGGTTCTGTTGGGTATCGTAGGGTGGCGTGCAGTCAGAAAGGTTCGCAAGGTGGTAAACCACCATATCCAGGAAGTGGAAGAGAGCAAGGACTACAAGACCAAGCCGAAGGCTCCGCTGAAGGGCTCTACGCTCTATGCACTCGGCAACTTCCGTGTGAGTTACGATGCAAGGGATTACGATCCGATGGAACACGGGGACTACCCTGTGAATGACGACTAGTCCGAAATGAATCTGAAAGTCCGGGGCTGACCCGGACTTTTATTTATTTTATACAACCAAGGAGTTGCAATGAGTCAGCAGACAAAAACTAAAGTTTTCTTAGCCGAAGTCAAGCAAGACGACGGCTCTTACGATTTCTACGGTGTATTTGGCATCGAGCGAGCCTTCGCTCTGTCAAGGGAGCTAGGCGGTCGAGCTGTACAGCTGACCTTACTGAACCCTGAATGCCGGGGCTAACCGTCGATTCTATCTTTTTTATACGAAAACGGTTGACAAATCGCTATCGAGAAACGATATAATAGTAGATTCACTTAACAGATAGGAGCTTTATATGAGCAATCGAGTCGCAGTCAACTTCCGTCAACTCCGAGCAGACGCCTACCGTCGTCGTCAGTTCGCGTATCTGAAGGAACACATACCGTATGTTCTCGATAGACAGCAGAGGCTTCACGACCTACACGCTCCGAGAGTAATTCTCGATAACGAATGCAGGCTCGTGGTAATGTATATCCGTCGCTTCGCTCGTCTGAAGCGGTGGATTGAAGCCCAAAAGAAGCCGACGGCATACGCAAGCTAGCCCAAGGGGCGAAAGCCCCTTTCCACCGTTCATTGGCTGGCTCGATCCGGGGCTAGCCTATTCACCTATCTATCCTATACAACCTCAACCAAGGAGATAAACATGGCACAGAACAAGCTCACACCCATTGAAGGCGATTTCGGTTGGGACACCGACGACATCAAAGTATTTCCGTTCAGGGCTGGGACATATTTCATTAAATGCCACTTGTGCAACCCAGTAGGCGACGGCGACGGCTACTACACAGCTAGGCTGGTGAACGGCGATATTGTTCCAGATCCGACTGGCGACCAGCCAGACCCATTCAATCCTAAGAAGGTATTTGTTGAACCAGGTTCCAGCACGTGGGACAAGATGGTTTCCTACATCAGACACAAGATGGCTGTCTAAACCAAGGGGCGTATGCCCCTTTTGGCGTTTGTACACGGTGGAATACTGGCTCGGTCGATCCGGGGCTGTCCTCGCCGGTCATCTATTCTATACAAGAAAAGGAGTTCGATATGGCTGACAGAATCATCTTTACCATCAAGCACGACGGCGAAACGCTCGCATATCTTTATCAGAACTGGGGTCGAGGCGACGGCGAAGAGATCGAAAAGGAAGTCCGCAAGGCTGTCGAGGAATATCAACTGGACTTGACTGACAGAGCGGACGCCATCACGGCGATTCGACTGGCTGGCGAGGCTTTATACGGTCACGCCCTGTGGAACGGCTGTGAGGATCAGTGCGACGACGCGGAATGGCTGGAAGCGACTCAGGAGGACAGGGACTACCTGGAGCTCCACCGTGACGACATCATCGCCGACAACCAAGACACCAAGGGCATCACCTTCTTCTACGGCACGAGCCAAGCCTATCCGGAATACATCGCCGGCTGGTGCGAGGACGCCTACACGATGAGCGTGTAACTGTTTCGATCAGTCCGGGGCTAACCCGGACTGTTATTTACCCTATACAACCAAGGAGCTGATATGATTCAGAGAACAGTCAAGTGCCTAATCGAATACCGAATCCACGGTAAGGTCGGTCAAAAAGAAGAAGTCGTCATCGCTATCGGCAACGATCACGGTGTTTCCAGTGAAGACGAAATCGAACAGGGCATATTCAAGTATGCCAAGGATGAAGCCGAGTTCCGTAACTGGTTCACTTGCCGTAACTCAAATGAATTTGTCATCCTTCGCACGCTGGAAGACGACCCGATGGTATATTCCTGGTGGCGACTGGGGTGCTCCGCACCGTTACGCAAGAGCGAGCTGAATCGACTGGCTGAAGGCGACAGTGAACTGCTGGCGTCTCTGGTCGCCTCTGGCCGGTTTATGCTAGACGGCGAGAGCTACATTCCGGACAACAGCGACTGCATCGATCCGGAGATCGCCCAGTCGGTGCAGACTGACGGAATGGGTGAAATATCGCTTAATGTGTAACCCAAGGGGCGTAAGCCCCTTTTCCAGTTTCATATTTTTTCCAGACTGACTTGACAAAGCCGGGGCTGACTACGATATATATTATGTCTATACAACCACTAATCAAGGAGATTGAATATGAAGGTTGAAATTTCCGTTCTCACTCGCACCGAAGGTAACGGTCGTCGTATCATCGAAGGCGTCTACGCCGACAAGAAGAAGGCTGAAGCAGACCGCCAAGACCTTATCAAGCGTTTCTCCAGTCGCCCAGACTTGCTCGCCGACACTGAAATCGACACTCGTGAAGTCGATGTGCCAGTGTTCGTCATCGGCAAGATGGACGCAGACACTCGTGAGCTTGCCGTCGATGCGTTCGCTACCGAGTCCGCAGTGACTGCCGAGCTCCGCAAGGAAGTGACCGCCCACTTCGGCGATGGCTCTCGTGTCGTAGACGGCTGGGTAGACGGCGTGTCGCAGTCGTGTGCTGGCGGTAGTGCTGACAGTGAGTTCGCCACGGCTATGCAGAGTGCCAAGTGCGAAGTCGCTGGGGAACTGTCTGACGGCGATTATGTTGCCGTCACGGTAAGTCGCGTGTAACTCCGTGCAACTGAGCCGCCTCGGCTGGGGCTGTCCAGCTTTTTTATTTCTTTTATACAACCAAGGAGATCGATATGAGCCAGAAGGAAAAGTTACTCGAATATCTGAAGCAGAAGCCAGTCGCCGCTGGACTTTGCGTCGTCGAGGTCGAGCCGAACAAGTTCGTGAACGAGAACGGCGTCGCTGCCGTCTACAAGCCGAAGGACGATCGGTTCTACCAAGAAGATGTTGATGACTATCCGATGACCGCCTTCCAGACAAAGAAGTTCTTTATGGAAACCTGGTAGGGCGATTCTAACATTTTTCTTGATTATAACATTCCAAAATGTTAAAATCAAGCAAAATGTTAGTACACATGATACCAACATGGTATCAACAATCTATTAACTACTTTGCGCTGGCCGGGGCTGACCCGACCAGTTATCTCTATTGCACACCCAAACCAAGGAGTTAGTATGATGTATATGGTCAAATGGTCTTACCCTAACCGTAATGCATATTGCAAGGCGTGGGCAGTATCGTTTTTCAGTAAGCGAGAGGCAAAGAAGTGGAAGGAATCGTTCGAGGCACTGGGTGACGGCAGAACTGCCAGCGAAGTGATCACGGTGCGCCACAAGCCGTGGTATCACCTGAGGAACACTCTGGCAACCCGTCGGTTCGCCTGTGAAGATTTGGCGAAGGCTGCCAAGGCGTATTCGGACTACATCGGTTCTATCGGCAACGAGTGTGCCTACACTGATAGGCTACTCGACGAGGTTCAGACTCGCCTCGAAAAGCTCAATAAGGTTATGGCGGACTACAGCTTGCACTACGACGCAGCCACTTGCCCACAAGCTGGCAGCGAAGACGATCCGTTGCTCGACAAGTAGCAGAACTCCCGCGATGGCTGGCCCAGTCCGGGGCCGGCCTTTCCGGGTATTTATCTTATACAACCACAAGGAGTTGATTATGAATCAAGAAAAAATTCCTCACTATGTGGATCCGTCCACGATCCAGTCCAAGCACGCTGTGGCTGTCGCCAGAATGGCTGATTACACATGGTGGCTGATGAATCACCGTAATTTTGTAATCGGTCTGGGGTTCGAGTTTACGGACGGTGCATTGGGTGGCGGCACCATTCTGAAAATGCACCACGACCGTAGCTTCAAGACCCTCGACCAAGTGGTCGCTGAATGTCTGAAATATGTTACCTATAACACGAGCCGGCGTGGTCAGAAGCTCCGCACCATCTATGTGAACGGTGGCAACGGGGAAGACCGTCCGGGGATTCCGGTCTATCGAGTGGAACTGGCCTAGACCAGCCGGGGCTGACCGCCCCGGTTATTTCCCTTATACAACCTCAACAAAGGAGTTGCTTATGATGAAGCCAAACAATCAACTTGTATTCAAGGTGTTCGATACTGATTATGACGAGCTCGGCGAAATGTTCGAGGGGCTGTCTGTCGATGATGTGCTCGACGGAATGGAAGGAACTCAAGACTTTGTCAAGGTAACAACAGCCGACGGTCGTGTAGTGGATTTTCCTATCGGCTTCGACCGAACCCGGAACTCGATCGCCCTGCTCGATGACGGCAAGAGCGCAGACGCGGAGCTTGCCTATGATGTATTGAAGGACTTTGCAGCTGGCAAGCTCGCCGAATCGCCGTCAGCCAGCTCCGCAGACAATTTCGTGGCTATCCTAGACGGAAACACAAGCGTGTTCCACTACTGGGCGTAGCTCGCCGGGGCTGACCGCCCCGGTTATTTCCCTTATACAACCTCAACAAGGAGTAACGCTATGGGTTATAGAAGTGATGTGAAGATTATCGCTGGCAAGAACGCCGCCAAGGAACTGCTGGAAGTGAACGCCAAGCACAGCCTGATGACCGTCACCGAAGGCGAGAACGACGAATGGCTGTTCGAAGCCGAGTATCTGAAATGGTACGACGAATATGAGGATGTCCAAGCCTATATGGATGTCGTTCACAAGTATGCTGAACTGAACGGCAAGGACGACGGTATCTGCTTCCTTCGCCAAGGCGAAGACGACAGCGACACCGAGTATATCAGCAACGGTGTCTGCGACGGTTATGTAACCACTGGGATAGAAGTGGAAGGCTTCACTCCCAAGTCGCCGAAGGACACGGTGCCGCCGAAGGGCAAGTGTTTCGTGACCCAGACGGTAAAGGTGCAAGCCGTCGTCACTAAAGAGCTCGTGTTCGAAGTTCCTACATCTGTTGTCGATGTAGACGGCTACATCAAGAGCCACGATCTGAAACCGCTGACGGAAGAAACCATATCAATCAAACCTATTTAACAGAAGGGGCGAAAGCCCCTTTTTAACATTTTATCAACAAGTTATCAACAAAATTATTAACAATATCCACGATCTGTCAACGACTGGCAACTCCGTGCCGGGGCTGACCGAGGTGGATATTATTTTTACACAACCCAGAAAGGAGTTACTATGGAAAAGAAATCTACCAAGCAAAAAGTTAACGTGAAGCTGATCAACCAGAAGCCTGAACCGATCGGCGAAGTCTATGTGCTCAGCAACGAATGGAACGACCGCCACGGCGACCGCGACTCGAACACTAAGGTGTACTCGACGAAAGAGAAGGCCGACGAAGCGATGAAGAGCGACATCAAGGAATATCTGATCGAGCTCGACGCTGTGAAAGCGAAGACTGGCGATACCAAGCTGTTAATCGACCACAAGGCTGTCGCCGAGCTCAACGGCGACTCGCTGACGAAAGACCGTTCCCTCGACGCCGTTCTGAAGACGGCTGTGACGGACGGCTACATCGAAATCAATGTGGACAGCAGCGGCACCAACGCCTACTGGTCTGTAAGCAGAGAAGAAGTGCTGTAATGATCTGGACTGGTCGGGGCTGACCTGGCCAGTTATTCCCTTTATACAACTTCATCAAGGAGTTAATTATGAACATCGTAACCAAATCTATCACTATACCGCAGAGCCGTGCAGATTTTCATTCAATGCTGGTATTTGAACGTGAACATCAGAACTTTAAGAATGAGTGGAATGTGAATGTTACACGGAACCGCATTGCAAAGTATGGCGAAAAAGCTTACAAGGTGTTGGACTTCTTTGTGGAATGTGGAGCAATGCTCCGTACGCTCAAGCGTCTTCCGCTTGATACGTTCGGCGTCAGTATGGACGATGCCATTAAAGGGATAGAACAGCCCTACGGCGAGTACGTTGCCAAGATGTGGGACTTCTTGCGACACTATCCGAGAGATTGGGAATATAGAGATACACAAATGTTCCCCTTTGAAGTTGACAGTGCGCTAGGTAAAGTCAGACAGCTCGCCAAACAGTTGGGCGACTGGAAGTAATAGGACGGGGCTGACCGCCCCAGTTATTCCCTTTATACAACCTCAACAAAGGAGTTCAAATGGCTACTGTCCTCGATCCGGAAACCTCGAAGAAAATGAAATCTTTCCGACCCAACGACAAGACGCGTGAAGAAATCAAGGGTGCGCTGGAAAATCTTCGAAATATCTTGAAGAAGCACCACTGTATCGCTTATCTCGATTCGGTATGCTGTGAGCTTCACGTGTTCCGCAAGCATGCCAGTAAGACCTACACGGTGCAAGACCGCGACGACGGCGAGCCTTCTGGCGGTATCCAGTGTCTGGGTGCGTATCTGTTCACGCCTATTGAGGCAGTGATCAACGCCGAGCACGACATCGTCTGGGCGACCCAGAAATGAACCAGCGTGGCCGGGGCTGACCGCCCCGGTTATTTCCCTTATGCAACCACAGCAAAGGAGTGACTATGAAACGAATGCTCGTAACCTATACCGCCACGGTCGCCATCAACCTTCCTGACGGTGTCGAGCCGACTGCAAAGATTCTTGCGTCTTTTACCCCGGACGCAGTAAAGAATATCAAGGTCAAGGACAGCCACGATGTAGTCGCTCGTGACTATGCCGTCTACTACAATCCGAAGTCCCACGAGCTGTTACAGCTCACTTACCACGACAGCAGTCAAGACGACGATCAGACCACGGTCAACGGTAACTGGGTGGACTATCAGAACAGTATCATCCCGGACCTGTATGAAGTGGTGAATGAGAATGAACGCAAGCTCGCCGCCGAAGGTAAGCTCTCGGTCATCGACCCGGAATACAGCGCCGACCTGAAGACTGCCTGCGGGCTGAAATGTGCCGGCAACCTGTGCCAATGGGTAGGGTTCGACGGAAAATTGCCGCCGATCAGTTCTATCGACGCGCTCAAGGGCGTCTGCGAAATGAACGGACTGGACGACAAGGGCTGGATTCTACTCGCCCAGGGCGACCCGACTTGCGAAAACGATTATAATATCTACGCTGTCGACGAAGACTAACTCCGACTGGCCGGGGCTGACCCGGCCGGTTATTTATTCTATACAACCTCAACAAGGAGATCAGTTATGGGATACACGAACTACTGGAATGTCGCACCGTCGACGCTTACTGCTATGGACGCTTTTCCCCAAGCTATGCTCGACCAGATGACTAAGGTCGTCGAAGCCTACAACGCCAAGCAGACCGACGAGGCGATGAAGATCAACTACAACATCAACCAGAAGAATATCGAACTCTATGGCGAACCGGCCACCTACGAGAGTCTGAACTTCAGCCTCGAACCGGAAGACCGTATTGGCCGTGTCGGTATCGACGGCTGGCACTTCTGCAAGACGGCTCGCGAACCGTACGATGTCGTCGTCAAGACCTTCCTGGTGCTGATGAAGCAGTACGGTGTCATCACGTCGTGGAGCCACGACGACAAGAACAGCTGTCCAGAGTACCGCAAGGCAAGGGAATTCGCCAAGAAGTGCGGAGTGTCCTTCACTGGGAACGGTGCCACTCGATAAGAGTATGGGAGACTGGCCTAGCCAGTCGCCCTTTTCCGCGTTGGTGCTCGCCTGAGCACTTGCGCATTTATATAAATTTTAACTATATTCAACCACAGGAGGCCCAGATGGCATCACCCAAGAACACAAATAAAATCTATCGACCCGGCAAGAAGCGGGTAGGAGGCTAAGCATGACAGTATTCGAAGAGTATGGATTCCAGCAGCAAGGGGCATCCTACGTAAAATATCATTATATCCGGACGCATCGAGCCCTCGACAGCCGCTCTCTGAAGCTGACCGTGAAGCAGAAGGGTGACACGATCGAGTACAAGATCCAGATGTGGGACTCTATCCAGAACAAAAAGAAAACAATCACAGCCGGGACCAAGTCCGCCGGCATCATCGAGGATACGCTGGGCGACCTGATCTCCTCGACTGACAAGCTGGCCGTCGCGCTCGCCGGCGTGTAGACTGGCCACAGCCGGTCGGGGCTGACCTGGCCGGTTATTTCTTTTATACAACTCAACAAGGAGAAGCTATGCACATTGTTCAAATCCATACCGACTATGAACACGCCGAGCGTTACACGGAAGTCAGCCTGACGCCAGTCGCCAACATCGAAACGGCGCAGAAGGCACTGGTGTCGCTCGTGCGTAAGGCGTTCAAGAAGTACGATATTACGGTCAATCCAGTCGTCGATGACAATGTCTACCGTAGCATCGAGAACGACGACGAAACGGTGGACTGTTCTGGCGACGACCACTACTGCATATCGACGCTGAAGAAGCCGTCGGCAACCAAGCCGGTCGCCGAGCTCGTCATCGAAGAGAGCGCACTGACCGTCGAGTGGTATCTCGTCAAGTAGGGTCTACTGGATAGACTGCCTTTAGCCGGCCGGGGCTGACCTGGCCGGTTATTCCTTGTATACAACCGCAAAAAGGAGTACATTATGGGATGGCTTAGTTCTTGGAAGTGGCGTACGCCGACAATTCTGCGTAAGGACTACGTAAACAACATCAACCCTGAGTTCACGACGGTCGTCGGCTGGAGCGGCGGATGGCTGAAGTGTATCGACAAGAAGACGGATCGACCGTACCTTATCTGTGTCCTTGTCCGTCGCTTTAGCAAAGGCGAGTACGGTTACAAGGATATGGAAAGCTCGATGGGCCCGTACTACTACAACATGGCCGCTGTCAAGTGGCTGAAGCGTGAGCTGGCGAAGCGCAATATGGCTCCCTACAACGAGTGGGAAGCCGACCTCATCCTCAGGCACGAGCGCAAGGCACGCCGCGACGCTATGGTGAAGGCGATCAAGCCAGGCTCTGAGCTGGCGGCAAGGACGGACTTCAGCTGTACAAACGGCGCGGAGTTCAAGCCAGGGGACAAGTTCATTCTCGAATATGTATCCCACGGTAAGTTCCACGTGCGGACTAAATATGGGATGCGCTACCGTCTGAGTATGGGATGCTTTGTCGAGCCAGTCCAGATGGACGACTATCCGCTGGTGGCTGTATAGCCGAGCCCCGCAAGGGGCTTTTTTATTTCTTCACGGAATAACTTTTTATATCCGGGGCTGTCCTTCCCGGATATTTTCTTTATACAACCTCAACAAGGAGTAAATACTATGGGCAATCGAGTTCATGTCATCAAGAAACACGCTGAATACGGTGAAACCGCTGGCTTCAACTGGTCATCAGAAAATTTTAGAAGTTTACTGGACGCAACTGGCTCCGAGACTTGCGGTGAGGACTATGCCGACGACTACGAGTGCCAAGTCGAGAACTACAAGACTTCGCTGAAGGTCGTCGCCCGTCTGGCTCGACTGAAGCGGATGACGGAACAGCACGGCAAGGATGTCTACGGCGACCTCGACAAGGTTACTGCACTGTTGGAAGACCTCGGCAACGATGTCGATGACATCAACGCCTTGCTCGAACCTATCGGAGGCGTTCAGCTTGTGCTGGAATATATGGTCGCCTTCTATGTCGAGCGCGACCGGGACAGCGACTGGATAAGCTTCAGTTCATTCTAGCTGGACTGGACTGTACCAGCCGGGGCTGACCGTCCCGGCTATTTCTTTTATACAACCTTAACAAGGAGTTCGATATGAAACTTTATCAAGCCGTTACATATACTACAGACCACTGCGATGCAGATTTAATCGCGCCCAGCTTCTGGGAACCCAGCAACGATCGATCCAAGTGCGCCAGTGAAATTATGGCCGAAGTGAAGTCTGACTTGGGCCATCTGGGCATCAAGGGAAGTTCGCTCTACCATATCACGGTGGAATATCGAAACTCCACCGACGACAATATCGACTGGTCGAAACCCAGGGTCATCAAGTCGCCCAGCAAGAGCCAGAAGTTCATCGACAAGCTGGAACTCGATCTGGCAGAAGGCAAGGTTAGCACCGTGTTGGTAACTTATCCAGAACACACGAACTGCTGTGGCGCAGTAATCGAGAAGTACTCGAACTGTTACCACATCCAGGAACTCAACATCAAAAGGAAGTAAGCTAGACTGCCCAGAGCCGGCCGGGGCTGACCTGACTGGTTATTTCTTTTATACAACCGCAACAAGGAGTTGAAAAATGATTAAGACCGATCCGACCAAGTTCTACACCGTATATGGCGTCAACGGCGATGTAGCGTTCACAGCCGAACAGCTGTTCCTTACTATTGATGACGCAGCCAAGTTCATCGTAAACGAAGTCAACGCCAAACTCAAGAAGTACGGCAAGACTCGTCGTGTCAACATCAAGAACTGCTACGACGGTTACTTGCTGGTGTTCGATGATGTGATGATCGACTACAAGATCGCCGCTCACGACCGTCCCTATGTCGTCCGCTTTATGGACTGCGACGATATGACCGACAAGCTCACCGTCTACCAGACCAAGGCCGAGGCCGAGGCGGCGGTCGCCAAGGACGCCAAGGCTGGGATCAAGGCTCTGGGCGAGGATGTCGAGTATGTCTACGCCGACCGTCAAGGCGACTGCGAGATCGACAAGAACACGGTCAAGAAGTCTGAACCGTATGTGATGGTCGATACCTACGGTGGCAACCATATCAACTGGGTTTCCCAACAGCTCTAAACCAGTGCCCTTCGGGGCACATTTTTATTCTGGGTAGCCCGGACGACTGGCCTTGACTGGCCGGGGCCGACCTTCCCGGATATATATTTTATACAACCTCAACCAAAAGGAGAATCGAATATGTCAATGGGTTCTAGTGCAGCGTTCGCCGAAGTCGTCGAACCGGAAACAATCAAGAAAATTCTCGGAAAGAGTAAGGCGGCCAAGCTCGACCGTTTCATCGAGCTGTTCAACAGTCTGGAGGAAGCCGAAGGCGCGAGCTGTCTGATTGATTTCGTCCAAGAAGGCGAGCAAAACGCCGTCAGCGATCCGGACGATCCGGAACTCGCGGAACTCGACCAGCTCTGGGACGACATTTGCGATGCGGTCAAACAGAAGACCGGCCTCGACATCTATGTGAACTACCACGACGCGGACGACGGCGACTGCTACGACGAAGTGGAAGGGCTGTTCTTCGACTTCAGCACTAGCCAGCTGTACCAGCCGACTGAAGCGTTCAAGAAGCTCCAGCAGAAGTACGGCAAGGAAGTCGTTACCAGAAGCTTCTACACGATATTCTGCTAGGGGAATGGCGTGGAGCCGGCCGGGGCTAACCTGGCCGGTTATTTTATTTATACAACCTCAACCAAGGAGTACAAAATGAATATGAACGGTAAGTTTTACTATAAAATTGATGTCCATTCTCGTTCAAACGGATATTCGTTCATGGTACGCAGCGACGACGAACTCTCTGATGACGAGGCCATTAGCCGTGCATTATCCGCCGACTGCTTCATTGACGAGGACGACGCTGACGCAGCGACCGTCGATATGCTGATTGACGAGAAGGACGTGGAGGCGTTTGCTAGTAGCACATACGACGTCTAACTGAACCATACTCGCCGGGGCTGACTGCCCCGGTTATTCCCTTTACACAAACTCAAACAAGGAGATCGACATGATTAGCGCAGCAGAACTCAGAAAGACAACCGAATCCAACGGCGGTTTGAACCATGACCAGATCATAGCCGAGTGCATGGCGCACATCGAGAAAAGGGTCAAGGAAGCCGCTGGCAAGGGCGAGAACCAGTTGAGCGATGTGACCTGGAACTATCACCCACATTCCAACCGTGAATACAAGGAAGCACTGCACAAGTTTGCCAATGAAAGTGGGTGCAAGCTGTGGTTCAGTACCACGAATCACGGTAGCGAATTTTTCCACCTTGAATGGTAGGACTAGGGGCTCCGTCCCCTATTTCCTTCTGTCGCCGTCCCGGCACTGGCTGGGAACTGCCGGGGCCAGCTTCCCCAGCTATTTATCTTATACAACCTCAACCAAGGAGATCGACATGAGCTTACCTACACCGGCCTCGAAGAAACTCATCGACGAGAAGAAGAAGCTCGTCACTGATGCTGTGGAAGACTTCAACTGTTCGCACAAGCGTAAGCTCGTGCTGGTCAAGGAAGAGCCGTTCCCGCACGCCAACGAGGCGATTATCGGCATGACCTACAGCTACAACGGTCGCGAGCTGATCTTTGTCGGCTGTCGTACGCTTCCGTGCTTTGTCGTCGAACAGACAAGCAACGGTACTACAAAGGAATTCATGGACGAATTCCTGGAAACCCTCAACTAAAGGAGAACCTATGCTGTACAGTGAAAAACTTTATATTAGCCAGTCGAAGCTGAACGACATCAACCGTGCTCTGAACGAGGCCGGCCAAATGGGCGAGGACGACACCTACGTGGAAACCGTAACCTTCTCGAACGGCTACCAGATGGACATCAAGTGCTGCGGAACCCAGGATGACGTGGCATGGACTGAAGCTGTGCTGTTCAACGAACACGGCGTCCAGATCTCGTACACCGAACCGTCCGACGAATACGACGGCGAATGGGAACTGGAAGACAACGATGGAAACCAGTACCACGTCGATGTAGTCCAGAAGGACTAACTCTAGGGGCTCCGGCCCCTTTTCCATTCCGTCGCCGTACCGGCACTGACTGGGGCTCGCCGGGGCTGACCTTCCCGGATATATTTTTTATACCTAACCCGGAGGCTTTATGTACACCGTGCAGGATGTAGACCAGTACCTTTACCATACGCTGGGTTTCAGCGGAGGCGAAACCGACGACCTTATTGTATCGAACCAGGCCCTTATTGACAAAATGCTCGCCGAAGGGAAGACGCCGGCGCAGATAGCCGACGAACTGGACTGTTCAACCATAACAAACGCGGAGAATTAAAATGTCTAAATGGTATGGATCCGTAGTCAATCGACTTATGGAAAACAGCAAGCAACCGGTGCCGGTCGTGGGCATGGGCGTCACAGAGTGCCAGTATACCGACCGCGAGCCGTGGGAGATCGTCCAGGTCATCGACTCGAAGCATGTCGTCGTCCGCCAGCTCGACGCCGTGCGCTCCGACGATAACGGCATGTCCGAGTGTCAGGACTACGAGTACAAGCAGAACCCGGAGAACCCTACCAGACACCTAGTGTTCAGATACGGACGCTGGCGCGACCTTAACTGGAAGCGACTACCGGACGGGACCTACAAGCCGGGCCGATCGCTGGGATCCAGCGGCTGGCGACTGGGCCGTGCCGAGAAGTACTACGACTTCTCGTTCTGAACTGACTGAAACTGGCCGGGGCTGGCCCGAAAGGGTATAATTTATGTGACAGCGAACCTAAACCAACGGAGTTATTTATGGAAATGTTCGACGAAACCAAACACACCTACCGCGCTACCGACGGTATCAAGAAGTTCAAGTTCGGTAAGAAGGAAGCCGAAAGCTTCCAGGCCAAGTTCCTGACTGGCGGTAACACCAAGCTCGGCAAGGGCGTGGCAACCTGGAGCACTCTCATGGGCGACTACACCTATGTGAACCTTCCCGGCTTGCTGAAGGGTATCGTGGGCACTTGCGGTAACTGTGAAGGCTGTAAGTCCAGTTGCTATGTGCGCCGATCCTACCGCAACCCGTCGGCCAGCTACGGCCACGCTCGCAACACCTACGCCATGCGTACCGACCTCGAAGCGGTCGAGCAGTCGCTCGCGAAGCAGCTCTCTCGTGGCCGTATCTCGCTCGTTCGACTGAACCAGTCTGGCGAGATCGAAAACGACGAACAGATGGCTATGTGGTGCCGACTGGCCAGCGCGTTCCCCGATATCAAGTTCTATGTGTACACCAAGATGTACGATATCGCCGAAAAATTTCTTTTGAACGGCCTCGTTCCGGAAAATTTCACTGTGCTGTACAGTGTCTGGGGCGAGTACGGTCTGGAAGAGTTTAATCGAGTGAAGGACTTGCCGAACGCGAAAGCGTTCGAGTTCGACGACGGCACTGGCGAAAATATGTTCCTGGCGACAAATATTTACTGTCCAGCTTACAAAGTTGTGGGCAAAAGCGGTAAAGCAAAAATGAACCACGATATCACTTGCGACAAGTGCAAGCTGTGTTTCAACGCCAAGACAAAAGTAATCGCTTGCCACGATCACTAAAAAAATTAAAGTAGGCGGCTGGAAAGGTTGTCACAAGCCCTAAGCCAGTCGGGTCCAGTACCGCCTATGGCTCCTTAGTTTCCCGTCTGACTTAGGCACGATCCCCAGGGGCGACCCTGGGGGTCTTTTTTTTATTTAATATGGTCGACGACTGGATTGATCCAGCCGGGGCTGACCTTCCCGGATATTTTCTTTATACAACCGCAACAAAGGAGTAAAAAATGAATTTCAGCGAACATGAGGAACGACTGTTCCTCGAAGATATTCTTTTCAATGAAAATCTCGAACGCTACAGCGACGACATCAAGGAAGTACTCGATAAATATTATCAGTACGACACGGAAATCGACGAATATACCGATCCGCTGGGCGAAAATTATCATAAATATGAAATTCGCGTCATCGACGAGTACGAATGCTGCGACGACTGCGTACGGAATGTTATTTACATCGAGATCAAGCTTCCGAACGACGAGGCCGCGCTGGAACTGGCCGGCTGTATCGACGGCGAAGTGACCGAAGGTCTGAACAGCGACTGTGACACCTACAGGGTGCTCTTTACCAGCGAAGTCTGCGTGAAGGCCAATTCCCCAGAAGAGGCCCAGAAGCTGGTCGAATCCATGAACGACCACGACAGACGCAACTGGTCGCGCTTTGTCGAAGTATCGACGGCGACGCTGAAGAAAGAATAACTCGATCCGGCCGGGGCTGACCCGGCTGGATATATTTTCTACACAACCACAAGGAGATACAACATGGCTACAGAAAACAATCAGTTCGAACAACTCCAGGTCACCCAGGTCCAGGTGTTCCCCTTTAAGGAAAGCGGATCCATGGGCCACATCAAGGGGCTGGCTACCGTCGTCTTGAACGATCAGCTCGTTATCCGTGGCCTTCGAATCATGGAAGGCGAAAACGGGTTGTTCGTCGGATATCCGCTCGATCCCTTCTTCAAGGGCGAAGAGCTCCGATCCATCACTAATCCGCTCACTCGTGCGCTCCGCGAACACATCGAGAACGTGGTGCTGGAGAAGTACCAAGCAGAGAAGGACTAATCCGGACTGGCCGGGGCTGACCGCCCCGGTTATTCCTTCTACACAACCTCAACCAAGGAGATCAAACATGTCTACACGCTCTTACATCGTACTCAAGAAGGGAAACGAATACCGTGCTTGCTGGGTTCACTGGGACGGCAGAAATCATGGCGATACCTTCCGCCATATGACAAGCATCGAAGTCATGGATCTCTGGTTCATGCTCGGAATGATGGCCTCCAAGAACGACCAGGCCTGGCTCGAACACTTCTACACAGAAGCAGAATGGAAACTCCGCGTGAAGGAGTGCGTCGAGGAATGCCTCGAAAAGGGTGAAACCCCTCACTACGAATCCTGTATGTGGGGCCAGCCGACAGCGCATTATCCGATGGAGCCCAAGGAATACGACCACACGGCCACGACACGCACCCTCGCCGTGTTCCAGTCGCCTGAACTGGGCCGTTCGCTCTACGACTTGATCCGCCACGCCGAAAAGGGCCCTCACGGTAAGACTCTGGGCAAGCCTCTCGACACAGATGTCGAGCTCGGCTGGGTGTTCGATATCGAAACGAATGAAGTCTGGCGTTCCTGGTATAGCTACAAGAACTGGGAATGGCAAAAGATGGCCTCCCGCAAAAGAAAAACTTAATTGCTCCGTGGTTGAAAGGGGATCTGGCGAAAGCTGGATCCCCTTTTTGTTTTACATTTTTAAAATTAAATACGATATAATAATGACTGGAGCCGGTCGGGGCTGACCAGACTGGATATTTATTTAATACACCAACATCAAGGGGTTCGTATGAAACTGTACATGACATCCAAGAAAATCATCATCAACATCCACAAGCAGAACGGCATTTCCGTCATGCCGATGCACATTATCCGTGCCTGGAAGGAAAACCTGTACAACCATCTCTTGACGGTACTGCGCGACGCGAAGACCGAATCGCCTATAGGCAGCAGTAACTGGAGCCAGATCCAGCTGGCCAGAATCATCAATCGAGCCGACCGTATCGAGCGCGTCGAGAATGCACTGCGCGATGCCGGCAAGTTCTACAAGTGCTACTAATGAACGCCGGCCGGGGCTGACCCGGCCGGTCATCACCTTTATACACAACAAACAAGGAGTTACTATGGCCAGTGTCGAAGTCGGTATGACAGTCGTCTACCGTGGTTGCTGGGGTGCGGCGGCACCGAAGCGAGCGGTAATCGAAACAATTAATCTATGTGAGAATGAGGGCGACAAGTACGGCCTCTCGGTCGACTCCGTCGATTCTTCTGACTTGAGGCGTTGCACCCTTTCTCTTGACGACAGACACTGGTGCTACGGCAGTGATGTTGACGAGGTGCTGGGGTTCAACCCGGCCAAATAACCGTGTGCAGCCGGGGCTGACCGCCTCGACTATTTTTATTATACACCGTAAACAAGGAGATCAACCATGAAACTTAAAGACCTTACCGACGAAGAACGCCTCGAACTGAAACAGAACTATCTCACTCGTGACAAGGATGTCAGCTACGGCGAACTCGCCGACGCTGACCAGCTGGTCACCGACGATGAACTGGAAGCCGAATACGGCTCTACCGAGTTCACGAAGGATGATTTCTTTTGCAACCAGAAAGGATAGCTTATGAGCTTCGAATCTGATATGAAAGATTTGCCGATCAAGGCTTCGAAGGAATTTTTCGAGGCTAACATCGCCGACACCTACAAGCACGTCGCCCAGGAAGACGCGAATCAAGACGATTTCGACCGATATAATATCCGATACGAGCTGATTAGCGAGCAACACGAGTATGCCAAGAAGATCGCCGACGAACTGGAGGCCGGCGAATCGTATGACCAGCTCGACGACCTCATCAAGGCTCAGGCTGACTATATCGAACAGCTGAAAGCGGTCGCCGCCAAGTGGGGACTGCTGTAGACCGGCCGGGGCTGACCCGGCCTTTTATTTTCTTTATACAACCGCAACCAAGGAGTTCGTTATGAAAAAGGAAAAACTTTACGATGTCGTCTGCTCGAAGAGCGATCCGTACAGCGAAACTGAACCATATACCCGCACCGTCGGCACCAAGCTTCCGCTGAAAGAAGCCCAGCAAGCTATGCTTGACGACGCTATGTCCGAGATTGAATATAACGGACACATCTATGTCGGCAAGG
>Ga0326514_10000554_pt1 | contig 25333 bp, 28 predicted proteins | sample 3_2548_0518_D_FD_203653 | JGI IMG/M metagenome (GOLD analysis project Ga0326514, IMG submission 203653) | Bovine rumen microbial communities from UC Davis, California, United States - 3_2548_0518 | ecosystem: Host-associated > Mammals > Digestive system > Stomach > Rumen | place: USA... | reverse complement strand
CCAATCTGGACGTATGGCTGGCGGCATTCGGCCAGATTGTATTTTCACTGAGTTTGGGTATGGCGATTGCAATGACATATGCAAGCTACCTTCCCGACGGTTCCAAACTGGTTGACAATGCAATAATCGTTGCATTTTCAAACTCCGGTTTTGAGGTGTTCAACTCCATAGGAATCTTTTCAATTTTAGGATTCATGGCATTAACATCCGGAATTCCCTTCAATGAACTTGTAACCGAAGGAACCGGCCTTGCATTCGTAGTCTTCCCACAGGTATTCAATATAATGGGACCTGCAGCATATGTAGTGGGACCACTATTCTTCATATGCATATTGTTTGCGGGAATCACATCCGTGATTGCGCTTCTGGAGGGAGTGTGCTACTCAATATCTGAAAAGTTCCTCATTGAACGTAAAAAGACCGCAACCGTGGTTTGCATTATCGGATTTTTAATATCATGCATTTTTGCAACAGGTATCGGAAGCACAATACTTGGAGTCTTCGATGCATACCTCAACAACTTTGCATTGCTCTTTGCAGTACTTCTTGAATGCATCATCTTCGGTTGGATTTACAAGTTCGATGATTTAATAGATACATTAAATCAACACTCATCCATTAAGGTCGGCAAAACCTGGAAAGCAGTAATCAAATACATTCTGCCGATTTGTATTGGAGGACTTTGGATTCAGGGAATCTATTCAACCATAAGCACTGCCGATGGATTGAGCATTACCATAATGGCAATCCTAACAGTAGTCCTGATTGTTGTTCCAATCATCTTTGCAAAATTGCCGGCAATCAACAAAAATTACTACAAAGTGGAAAATTGATTTTAAATAGCTAAATTGTTAGCTATTTACTTTTTTTATTTTATTTAGAAAAATTGTAGGTATTTATAACTTCTTATTTTAAATATTATTAAGTTTAAAGTAATAATACAGATTTTTAAGAGGTTATAATATGATGAAAGTTTCTTCAATTAAACAATATATGTACTGTCCGATGAAGTTATACATCGAAACTCATGTGGATATGAATGAAAACAAAGGATATCAGCTTGCAATGGAGATAAAGAAACTGAAAATCGACATTCAGGACCTGATCAAGAAAAACATGCGCAAGGTCCAAAAGGACATGCCAATTTCAGAAATTGAAAACACATTATCACAAAGCATCGACCCATACATTGAAAGCACCACAAAATCCATCAAATCAATGAATCTTGGACTTGAAAACGGACACATCAATGAGATTATCGACAACACTTACTACAACATCAAAATCACCGCACTCAAGATAAAGCAGGCAATGACAATCCTTGACAGACATGCATTTGAAATAATGGACACATTCTTTCCCAACTGCATGTACTCATACCACATCAAGGACAAGGAGCTTGACATGGTTGGAGTGTGCGATAAAATTGAAATCATAGATGGAAAGAATTACCCTGTTCTTTTAAAAAGCTCAAATCCTCCGCTCAAGGGCGTGTGGGATTCGGATGCAATTGAACTTGTTGCCTATGCGATTCTTATAGAGGAGGAATTTGAAAAGGATGTTTATGTTGGCTTTGTCGATTATGAAAAGATTGGTGACAGACGTCCGGTGGTTATGGATGTCAATATCAGAAAGGAGTTTTTTGACATAATCCGTGAAGTAAAAGAGATTATTGATAATAAAAAAAAGCCTAATGTTAAAAAGCATTCCAAAAAATGTGAAAAATGTGAATATGAAGACATTTGTTCACAGGATTGAACAAAATGAATATAAGTGAATAAGGATTATTAAATCGCCAGAACTCCTTATTCGATTTTTCCATTCATGAGAGGGTTGAAAAAATCAACTCCAATGCACCATAACATTATATGAATTTCATAATATATAATAATAGGGGAGTTAATAAGTTAACTCCCGCCTATATGTCCATAAGCATAAATTAGAACTTGATGTTATCGCCTAGGCGTTCAATATTAAATACTGCAGTGTCCGCTATAGACATTACCGCCAAAACGCCCGCCTGAATAGGATCAGTGATGATTAAATCAGCATATTCGGTTACACTTCCAGGCATATTGAGACAAATCACAATCAGATTGCTTTGCTCTTTAACATTTTTTACTGCATTTGTGATTTCGCCGCCCATAAGTGAACCTGCAAGAACCAGAGCGCTTACACGGGGAAGCCTTGATATGGCCTCAACGGCTTCCGCAATTGCATATTCACCAACCAAAGGTATTGTATCTATACTTATGCGCTCACCGCGTATGTTGTGCCTGTCGGCTTCGGTGATTGCACCCATTGCAACCTGTGACACCTGCGCTCCGCCACCAACAATGATTATACGCTTTCCGTAGATGTCCAATTGGGAACCGTGCAGTTCAACAGTGCGGACTTCTGAAATACCTTTCAAATCTCCAACAAGCTCATCAATATCCTCAACATGTTCCAGTTCTAGATTTATGGAACCCACATTATTTTTTTCAACGAAAAGATGAACATAGCTGATGTTGGCACCGTGAGTGGTAATGACATCTGTAATGTCATCAAGCACACCCTTTTTCTCACTTGTTTTGATTGTTAATGTGTAATCACTCATTTTTTGGCCTTACTTTATCAAGTTCCGCATGCGCCCTTTTCCACATGCTCAGGTAATTGTCATTTTCTGTAACAGGAATGACTTCAAGGCCCAAATCCCTATGTTCCTGAATCCATTCCTCGTGAAATACAGGTATTTCAACCTTGATTGGTTCAGAGGTTTTATTTACAATGATAAGATCCCTGTATGGGAAATCCCATTCAACTATATATCCTCCAAGACTCACCATATGATATGGTCTCATAACAAATTTCATAAATAAATTCCCCCTTATAGTAATCCTAAAACGATGGACAATATTCCAAGAAGTGTTGCCCCCAATATGGTTGGCAGCAATTGCCTGTTTGTAAATACGGGTGAGAATGCTGAAAATATCCCCATCATGAATACAAATATCAATGCCACTGCAATATTAATCAGAATTCCCCATGACATTATTGTTGGCGGAACGCCAATGAACAGCACTGAAAATATTGCGCCAAGAACAAACATGAAAAATCCACGGGTTATCACAACAACTGCCCTATATTTAGCGGCATATTCCATGTAAGGTCCTTCAATCACATCGCTTTTTGCCTTAATGATTGAAAACGGATACTCATTTAAAATTATCATGTAGCCGATGAAGAATACAATTGCTGCAATGCCTCCTGATACTGTAAAGAGGAACGGTCCGTTTACCTGCTGAAATGAAACGATGTCCTGCAAAAAGATGCTTCCGGCAGCGGTCACAGGAGCAAACAATGCAAGATATAACGGGAATGATCCATAGGTTATCATCCTTAAAGACCTTTTTGCACTGATGTCCTCGATAAATGACCTGTTTGCATTGTTGTGTGCCGCACCCTTGATCTGGTCAGGGAATGGCATGTTAACAGACATTACGGATTTTGACAATGCGCCCATAAGGACGTAACATATCTCTTCAACCTTTAAAAATCCGACGATTGCAACCAGGCTTGCCAGGGCAGGAATCATATATGCCTGTGGAGTGAGTGCAATCATTACACATAAAACCACAATAAAGCATATTACCGGCAATGACTTGTAGAGTCCAGGGACAGGTGATGAAACCTTAACGTTTTCCTTGAACATGAATTTGAGCGGAGCCATGATTCCAGGAGATGTTACCGGAGGTCCGATTCTCTGCTGTATTCTTGCATGAATATATTTTCTCTCGATTCCCGGAAGCAATGTTGAGATTATAAAGCAAACTAGCACCGTAATGACTACTGCAAAAATTGGGTTTGTCAATATATTTTCAAACATAATTTATCTCCTTATTATTTCAATTGCCCTATCTGTACATGTGAAGCACGGGTCGCACTGTACGATACATAACTGTGCATCTGTAATCTGGTCGCCTATACATGCGTACTGCATTGCTCCGATATTTGCCATTGAAGGGGTTCTTATGATTGAATGCCTTACCCTTCCGCCTTCAAGGCGATATGAATGATAAAGCGTTCCCCTTGGAACTTCAATGTAACTTTGGACTATATCTGTGTCAAACATTTCCCAGTCACGGTTTACAACCTTTCCTTCAGGGATATTTGCAATGGCCTGTCGTATAATCTTGATTGACTCAAATGACTCCAATGCCCTCATGATTAAGTTTGACTTCACATCCCCGTCGGGCTGGGTTATTACGTTAAAGTCAAAGTTGTCATATTCAAACATTGTTGTTCTCAAATCCCTTGCAACGCCTGTTGCCCTCAAGGTCGGTCCGGTTACTGCCAGCTTTATTGCCTGCTTTTGCGGCAATACTCCGATTCCGGTGACCCTTGAAAGCAGGATTGAATCCGCCATGAACCTGTCCACAAAACCTGTGAGGTTTTCTTCAATTGTGTCCATGTCATTTTTAAGCCTTAATAGCTTTGCCTCGTCCAGGTCACATCTTGGCCTTACTCCTCCAAGAACGGAACATCCGTATTGAACCCTGTTTCCTCCAATCATTGCCAGGAGCTCCATTACGATTTCCCTCATATAGAAGACCCTCATTGAAAATGTTTCATGGGAAAGCACTTCACATCCGTGTGCCAGGTATAAGAAGTGTGAATGCAAACGTTCAAGTTCCCCCATTATTACACGAATGTATTCGGCTCTTTCGGGAATTTCAATGTTCAATCCCATTTCAGCTGTTCTGCATGAGTTCCATATATGTGAGTTTGAACAAATTCCGCAAATTTTTTCGGTCAGTGCATTTGCCTTTTCAACCGGAAGTCCTTCCATAATCCTTTCAATACCCCTATGATTAACACCAATGGTTATTTCGGCTTCCTGAACTATCTCATCTTCCACAAAAAGCCTTACCCTATATGGCTCCAATGCAGCAGGGTGAACTGTACCCATTGGAATTTCTGTTTCAATAATATTACTTTTCGGTACCTTTTCATCCATTCAAATCCCCTCTCAGTCCGCATCCAGTAATGTAGGTAAAAGTGATACGACTCCAGCCAAAACATCCTGTGGCCTTACCGCACAGCCCGGTATTTTTGCATTAACCGGTATGACATTTTCAACTGGTCCTTCGATTTCCTCTGAAGGAATGTCACCATGACAATTCTTATAAACACCACCCATCAGTGCGCAACTTCCTGCAGCCACAACCAATTTAGGATTTGGAATGGCCTCATAAATTGCCTCCAACGGTTTTCTATTCAAGTGTGTTACCGGTCCTGTGACAACCAAAACATCGGCTTCACGAGGATTCCAGGTTAAAAACACCTTGTATTGCTCAGCATCGAATCTTGGTGATAATATTGAGTTTACAATTTCAATATCGCAACCGTTACATCCGCCTGTATAAACCAGCATGACATGGATTGCCCTTGCTCTTGAAAATGATTTAATTCCCATCTAATCACCATCCTCCTGATTTTTCAATACGGTTCTGTCTGAAAGATACTGTGCAATGAACTTGAGTCTGTCTTCAGGTATTTTAAATGGCTGTTCCATTGTACTTGCAATGTCAACTTCCTGATCTCCGACACAGCTTGGATGTATTGTTCCCTTTTCACCATAAAGTGAAAATACCGGACAGAAGTCATGACAGTAATAGCATACGACACATTTTTCAAGATTGATTTCAGGCACTTCACTTTTAGTCCAATCATCGGTTATCTTAACGGGTTTTGTTAATCCCTTCATCTCAATTGCACCTGTCGGGCAGACATTTGCACATCCTGCACATCCGATGCAGGCCTTTTCATCAACCCTGTCGTCAACCTCAACTGACAGTGTTGATATCTGCTCTCTCAGTTCCATGTCTGTAACCCTATCGGCTGCAAAAAAGATTCTTTTAAAGTTGGTAAAAGCTCCTTCCAAAGCTATTCTAAGTATACTGCTCATTTAAATACCCTCTGTTGAATCTTTAAAATTTCTCTCGAATAAAAATGCCTTTGCAGGACATGCGTTTTTACATGCTCCGCAATAGGTACAGTTTTCTTCATTAACCACGTAATTGCCGTCAATCTTATCTATTGCATCATATGAACAGATTCCATAGCAGACTCCGCAGTGCATACACAGTTTCTGTTCTATAAAGTTGAATCCGCCAACTATCCTATTTTTGTACATTGTTGATTTTGGAATTGCGTCAACAGGACAGTGAACTGCACAGTTTTCACATAAAATACATTTTGAAAGATTTACTGATATCTTGCCACGGTGCAGTGTGATTGCGTCTTCCTGACACATTTCAACACAGATTCCGCATGAGATGCAGTCGTCTGTAACAGTGCCGTCCCATGTTTGGGTCATGACCTGGCGGGCCTTGGCGTCGTCACAAACCTGCACACATTTTCCGCAGCTTACGCAAAATCCTTTAAGTGTCGCAAGCTCCTCTTCGGAGAATTCATCATAGATGAACATCTCATCGTCTTCACGTAATGTCTTGACCGGACAGTAGCTGATTGCCTTGTCGTGAGTGACGTTTTCAGTGTCACAGGTAGGATCATACCTTAACTTTCCATCATCGTTTATAAGCGATCCGTTTTCACACAAGTCTGCGCATAATCCGCAGTTCTGACATGATACAATGCTTCCTGAAGCCTTCTGGTTCAACTTGTTTATGATTATCTTGAAGTCATCCACTGAAATCGCATTGTGAGGGCATGCCTTCATACAGTTCAGGCAAAGTGTGCATGTGGAACTGTTGACCATTTGATGCTTGTTCATTGATTCGTTCGGACATACATCAGCACACAGTCTGCATTCCCTGCATATTCCCTCGTCACGATCCACCTTAACACGTATTGCTCCTGTCGGACAGTATTCAGCACATCTTCCGCACAGGATACATTTTTCAGTGTCTGTTCCGAAGTATGTTCTTGACACTTCAGTGACACGGTAATCGCTTTTGTGAGGAACATTGTCGAGCGGAGGATCAAGAATGTTCATTGATTTGATTAATGTAATCTGCTTGTCACGCTCAACTTCATAACCGTCCACACGACATTCAGGATATTGTTCTGCACATACTCCGCAACGTGAACAGATTCCGTATACGATTCCATCCTCTATTGTAATGTTGTTTGTCGGGCAGTTGTACATGCACATTCCACAGCCGTTACATTTGGCCCTGTCGACCACATATCCTCCATAGCTGTTCTTAAATATTGCATGGTTAGGACAGTTTTTAAAGCAGATCCCACAGGTAAGACAACTGAATGGAATTCCATTAATTAGCCTAATGGATTTTGTAGGACATGAGTTAATACATTCCTCTGATTTGCTGCATGCATTAATTGATAAAAACATGATAAAAACTCCTTATTTACTCCTTGCAAATATTAGTTTGCCTACAAAAATTCCTATTAATGCAGACAAAAATGCAGTTGACACCGGCAAGTCAGTGTAAAATGGGAAATTGCCGGATTGCCATGCTACAATTATTCCTGCAATAAGTATTATTATAAATGCTGCGAGAGTGAAACGGGTATCGCTTACGTTAAGCTTGATCTGTGAGCCGATTACCAAACCCAGTATCAGTCCAAAGATTATTGGTCCAAGAGACAGCATTATTCACCCTCCTCTGTAAGTTTTTTGAATCCTGCAAATGCAATTACGATTGATGTCAATCCCACAAATACCTTCAAACCAACAAAGATGTTCAGGTATGGGATAATACCTGCGTTTGTAACATCCGGATAGTGCAGGACATTTTGGATTGACTGAGGAACCACATTGAGCAGGTCCGCTCCGACATTGTATAGGAAAAATCCTCCCACGAAGAGTCCTATCAATCCGAAAATGACAAATCCAAGTGCACCAACTGATTCCAAAACTTCAATGTAAGTGTGAGATAACTCCAATGGAGAATTGCCTATTCCATAAACAAGAATGGACAATATGATTCCACTTGCTATCATTGCACCGCCCTGGAAACCTCCACCAGGAGTGATGTGACCTCCAAGAATGGTCATGATACCTAAACAAATCAATATGATTGATATAGGCAAGGATATGAGTTTTAAAATTACGCTTCCTTGACTCATCTTTTATCCCCCAGTAATCCTCTGCCGAATATTAGTAAAACTACCAATCCGGCGGTTAACAATATGATTGATTCGCCCAATGTATCGTATGCCCTGAAATCGAATATGACAACAGTGACCATGTTTGGAGCGATTTGAGTTCCCAATGCGTTGTAAATGTTGCTTACGCCAGGATTGATCATGTTGCTTATGTTGAAAATCGCATCAATCAATGTGACTGAAAACAGTGCGGTTAAAACCGCTGCCAGCAGATTACGAATTGTTGCTTTAGACAAGGATACCACCCCAGTATATGAATGTGACAATCAATGCAAGTACTACAATTGCGTAGAACAGCATTTTTTCAAGTGAGTCTTCCTGTTCGATTTTAAATTTAGGAATTAATGGAATATTTGAAATCAGCACAATGGCCAAGATTAATGTGACCAATCCTGCAAGCAATGGACTAATGTGTCTGAGCAGTATCACTGCAAGAACCATTGAGACTATCAGGAATATTTCTGCAGTAATGCTTCCTGAAACGTCTGCATTGGTTACAGGTCCCGGTGAGAATAACTTTTTGAATTGTTTTACAACACCAAATATCTGATCATATAGTTTCATAATATCCCTCCTATAAAGCTAGAGATTCCGTTTGTAACCATGTCCGGGAAAATACCCAATATGACTATGATTATCAGCAGTATTCCCATTACTAAAACCATGCTTCTTGGAACGTCCCTGTTTTCAAGTTCCAAATCGTTAGGTTTTGGCTTTAGGAATATTGTGTAGTATGTTTTTACAAATACCACAAATGTGGCTATACTTACCATGATTGCTAATATGGATAATTCCGGATATCCGCAACTTAAGGATGCCTGAACAAGCATTAATTTGGATTGGAAACCGTTTAAAGGTGGAACACCTGCCATTGCAAGACCTCCGATTAAAAGCATTATGCTTACTTTTGGATGGTATGCAAGAAGTCCTCCGAGTTTTCTTGTATCCACTTCATTAGTGGCGTTGACTATGGCTCCGAATCCTATGAATAATAATGCAGTGATGAGGATTTCATTCAATGCCTGGAAAAGTCCTGCTGTAAGTGAAAAGTTTGTTCCAAGCCCTATACCTAAACCGATGAAACCCAGTTCCCCTACCGCTAAAAATCCAATCATTCTTCTGAAGTCTGTTTGGGTCAATGCTAGAGAGACACCCAGTATCATAGCCAAAATAGAGAAAAATACTATGAGGACTTCAAATATTGGAAGTGTAGAATAGATTCTAAACATTACCAATACGATGGAAATCATTGCCATTACTGTAAATGATTGCAGGAGAGCTGCACCATGAGGTTCCGCTTTTGAGTAGATTCCAGATTTTATAGTATGGAATGGTGGTAAACCTGATGCGTATAACCAGCCAAAGAATATTAAAGCGAGTGATAATAAAAATACTGGAGATGTAGCGTCAATCAAACCCATGTGAACTGCAGTTGCAATATCTGTTATGTTTACACTACCGGTCAGCGCAAGTAAAAATCCAATTCCTAAAAGCATCATTGGAGAACCAATTGATCCTAAAATCATATACTTTAAAGCCATCTCGTAACTGTAGTCAATAGATGAAGCTGCAACTATACCTACCTGAGCAAGTGCCAGAATTTCAAAGAAGACAAACATGTGGAATATGTCGTCTGTCAAGATCATTGCAGTTACCGCTGCTGTACCCAGGAACAATAAGAATAGGTATGGTCCTGAAACCTCTTTGTATTTTGTAAGGTAAATGAATATTACAAGGAATGTCAGAAGACCTACAGCACCGATGAACACCTGTTGCAGGAATGTGAATGAATATGTGATTGCCGGATGGAACATCACTCCGGTTACGTTATCCAGCATCGGCTCGTAACCGCCAAAGTAGTGAAGACCATAATTGGACAATATCGGAATTAACGGCAAACATAACGCCACAACAAATGCAAAGATTTTGGTTGACCTGTTGAATTTTGAAAATGCACTGATTAATAATGCAGCCATCAGAGGAACAATTACCATAAGTGGGATTAGTTCATTCATCGTATTCCTCCTGTTTTGATGTGTCGGCCAACATTACTTTTGTAGATAATGTGCCATATCTTTTGTATAAAACCATTACTAAAGCAAGCATAACGGCCAGTGTACTTGCACCGATTACAATACTGGTGAGCACCAAACCGAAAGGCAGAGGATATGCTGCATTGGATGCAAACCATGAAGTATCCATGCCAGGCATTAAGATCGGCACTATGCCGCCAGCCTTATAACCGATTGCAACAATGAACAGATTGACTCCCTCTTCGATAAAACTGATACCGATTATTTTCTTGATAATGTTGTCAATGAATATCGCTGCATAAAGGCCGATAATCACTAAAGCGGCTGATGTCAGCAATATTGCAAGTTGTGTGTGTGCCATTATCCATCACTCCTTTGAGTCTTTTTAACCGCCAGTGCGATAAATACCGGTACGATTGCGGTTTCCACAATTGCCTGAGTCAGGGCGACATCAGGTGCGAGCAATATATGGAAGAGCACTGCCATTGCACCGCCACAAAATCCGGTTAGGATTGCCGCTTTAAGCAAGTCTTTTTGAACAAGAGCAAGGATTGCACTTAATATTATTATGAAACATAATACAAATTCCAACATCCTATTCACCCTCATCAATTTCTATTGTAGTTACTGAAAATCTCTCATCCACCTTGAGTTTTTCTGAATTTTCACTTTCCAAAGCCTGAATTTTAGCTTTAGGATGTATGAACGGATGATTTTCATCTACTTCTTCTTCAACTGTCATTAGATCAACGTTAATTTCTTTATCTTCTTTTTTCCAATAAGCATTTGCTATTGCATGTGCCGTAAATGGTGCCAGGATAAAGTAGATTCCGGCCAAGAGGTATTGGCCAAGGCCTATCATAGCGATAATACAAGCAATATCAAACAGACCAACAATATGAATTCTTGCATAAACAATGTGTTTTGTGTCTTTTGATAAGCTTAAAAGGCCTATTGCTGATACAATCATTAAAAATGCTGCAATAAGTAGAAGAGCTGATTGAATATATTCTATCATTTATCCTCCCCTCCCAATGTTACAGCGAAAGCAATAGTGCCTACAAAACCAAAGAACATTAAAGCTAATGATATATCCCTATAAAATTGAATATTGTATTGGCCTCCAACAACAAGCAATCCAACAGCAAAAGCTGTTACCACAACAGAACTTCCTAAAAGTCCCATGGAGGTGGATTTGTATGCGCTTGCTCTTAAGGCTGCCAGCATCATTATGACTAATGCAATAAGCACAATATATTTTGAAATAAACAATATATCCATACTATCTCACTCTATTTTTTATGAAAATGATAATTATTCTAACATTTTCTTAATATAAGGTTCAAAAGGAATTATATCCTCCTTTTTTCTTGGAGAAATAGCAGCTACTTTGATAATGTTATTTTCACTGTCCAAATCAACAGACAAGGTACCTGGAGTTAAAGAAATACTGTTGGCCAGGATTGTTTGTGAAACAGGTCTCTCCAATACTGTTTCTATGTCAACAACTACAGGATCAATATTTCTTCCCATAACTCCATTAAATGCAACACTAAGTGTTGATTTAATGATTTCTATAATAAGAACTACGAAATAAGCAATTCCGTATCCAATTCTAGTCAAAAACATTAAACAAGCTCCATTTCAATTAAATATAAAAATGTCTAAAAAAATGACATTACATACAGTAATATTTATCATGATTATTCATTATAAAGTTATGCTTTTTTAAAAAATTTATTTGAAATTCAAATTAAACTATACAAAAATTTTTAAAAAAATTAAAATGAACAAAAATGTTCACCAAATTAGAAAAATAAAGTGAAAACACCACCTAAATCGGCAATTGGAAAAGAATTTGCAATATCTAAAATATTATATAATAGAACATGCAAATTTAGTTATACCTAAAAATGGTGATTGGATGGAATTAATAGAAAAGCTCGAACCCATAATAATATTTTCAGCTGTGATAATCGGACTTTTATTGTCAAACATAAGCATCATTGCACAAAATACCGATTATCTGATAAACATCTTCCTGTGTTTGATGCTTTTCGGATTATTCATGGAAGTGGATTTAAATGAGCTTAAAAACAGCTTTAAAAATGTCAAATTCACATCTACAAGCATTATAATCAATTTCATTTGGACACCCCTCTTCGGATACTTTTTAGGAACATTATTCTTAAAGGGAAATGTTGATGTTCTTGTCGGATTTTTCATGCTCATACTGACCCCATGTACTGACTGGTATCTGGTGTTTACAAAAATGGCAAAGGGAGACCTGCCCTTAAGCTTATCCATACTTCCAATCAATCTGGTTCTGCAGATAATATTGCTTCCGGTTTATCTGGTGATTTTCTTTTCAAGCGGAAATGCAATGGACTATACACAGCTTGGATATTCTCTTCTAATAGTCATAGTGATACCATTTATTGCAGCACATATTGTTAAATTCATATTGAATGATGATTTAAAGGAAAAAGCGACCAATCTCTTCACCGACCTGCAGATCTGGTTTTTATCACTAGCTGTTTTATGCATATTTGCAAGCCAGGGAGGCCTGCTATTTAAAAATCTAGACTCCGTCGTTACAATATTTATCCCCCTGATAATTTTCTTTGTTGTGAATGTCGCAATAGATTTGCTGGTATCTGAAAAAATCAATTTCACATATCAGGGATATGCAAGCCTTACAATGACCACATTGGCCCGAAATTCACCATTGGCACTTGCAATTGCCATAAACTCATTTCCGGGACATGAGCTGATATCGATTGCACTTGTCATCGGACCATTAATAGAGCTTCCGGTATTGTACATCGTTTCCAAATTCTGCCTGTGGGTTAAAGATTCAGGACTGTTTTTCACATGCAGATTATTTTAACTGGCCAGTATATAATTTCCAAAAAGCTCAAACAATATTGGAATGTTATACAATATGGCCAAAAAGCACAAAAGGAATATCATAGCCAAGCCGAAATTCCGGTAAACCTTTCTTGAGGATATTGGAGCGAAAATTTTAATTCCTGATGGAGTGAATGAATCAAGCACCATATGCGAAAACACACCCAAAAATAAACTCAAAACTATTTCAATGTAGGAAATTTCAACGGCGGGAAGAACAAAGAGACTGATAAAAAATAATGGAAGAAAAATCATGAGCAGCCTCTTATTCAAGAATAAAAAGCTTAAAAGTGCAATTAAAATTGCCAAAAGCAGATAATGATTGTCAATGACTGTCACCGCACCGGCCAACTGGAAACCCCATATCAAAATCAATGAAACCGCCGATGTCAATGTTAAAACGCCGAAAATTGAATGTGTGAAACTTCGGTGCTCTGAAAAATAGAAGGTTACTCCTAAAAATACAATGATCAATCCGATATAATAAGGTAATTTGAGGATATAAAGTGAAATGAACACTATTAATCCCAATATTATCATCTTATAGACATGTTCCTTTTTGAACTTATGGTCAAAATCGGGAATATTTGCACCAATTAATGTTAAAGCAATTGCTAGAGGATTGTGAAAAAACATCAGGGATAGAATGAATGCAAATATAGAATGGCCTTTATAAGACGACACATAATCACCTTACACCAATATATAATAATATTATTAAAAGTAGTTTTTCCAAGAGCATTTGGTAAACAATCACAAACCAAAGCAGGACAGAAAACTTTCCATTTGGGCAAATGACCTTTCTACTGTTCCCTGCTCTATGCTTGCAAAGGGACATAGAACCTCACATGTTACTGCAGGAACCCTTTTTAAATTGCATACATCCTCAACGGCCCCCTTATATGAGGAACCGGCAAAGTCAAAGGATATCACTTCTGATCCCACATCCTGTGAAATGAAATTTGCTATAAAAAAGCTTTCAGGACATGGGGACTTTGATGAAAACACCGCTTCAAAGCCGGGATTTGAATTGTAGGCAGTTGAGTGAAAATCCCCTACAAGATTGATTTGCAATTCCTGAACTGCATCAAGAATCAGATTGCTTATTGAGTTTTTGATATGTGCTGAGCGGTTCAGGTCCATTGCATTGAAAGTTCTTTCGTTTTCCATTGTGGCCTTTGGCGCTGCAAATGGGATGAAATAAATGGTGTTGTTCAAATCCCTATCAATCAGCTTGTTTATCAGCTTTACATTGGCCACTTGAGGAGGAAGTTCATTTCCATGAATTCCTGACAATATGAGAATCTGATTGTCTCCACCTGGCAATTTAAAAATTGGTGTGCCGTATACACACTTTTCCAGAATGAATTTGGTGAGTTTGCTTAATTCCAGATTCCTGAGAACATGCTTGTTTCTTGAAATGTATCCTCCGGAATGATTTGAAATGTAAGCCATTTCCAGATTGCCGAACTCCTCAATTTTTTTAAAATGCATAATTATAATATACATTAAAACTCTTATTTAAAAATAAGTATGAAAATGAAAAAATATATTAAAAATCTAATAACTCTAATCAACTATGAAAGGGATGCTGAAATTGACCTGATGACCCGTGAAATCAGCACGATGTCAGGCCAGAAAAGGGAAGAGCTTGGAAGAGCGGTCAATAAGGTCAAGGGAAAAAGTCTAGGTAAAGAATTGGGCATGCAAATTGTCCAGTTTGGAAGATCAGAAGTCATAGACACCGAAATATCCGTTGGAGATATGGTGCTGGTAAGTACCGATGATCCGCTTAGAAGCGACTTGACAGGTACCGTTACCGAAAAGGGTGCCAGATTCATCAAGGTGGCCTTTGAAAAGCGTGTTCCAAAGTGGGCGATAAAAAAGAAGACCCGGCTTGACCTGTATGCAAACGACGTTACATTCAGACGTATGGAAGACAACCTGAAACATTTAAGCCTGAAGGGTAAAAATGCCCTTGAATACATTTTAAATGAAAGAAATCCAAAAAAGAACAGGGATGTACCATACATTTCATACATTGACGCTAACCTTAACGATTCACAGAAGTCCGCCATTGAAAATGCTTTGTCATGTGAAAATTTCTTTTTGATACACGGACCTTTTGGAACCGGAAAAACAAGAACCCTGGTTGAGCTGATATCACAGGAAACCCGTCAGAACCATAAGGTACTGGCCACCGCCGAGAGCAATGCTGCGGTTGACAACATCCTTGAGCGTCTGATGGACAACAAGAAATTGAAACTGACAAGGCTTGGCCATCCCCAAAGGGTTTCAAAGCACAACATTACACAAACCCTTGCATACAAGGTTGAGAACCATAAGCTGAACCGGAAAATCAAAAAGATTCACAAAAAAATCGACAACATGATTGAAAAGCGAAAGGTTCACACCAAGCCCACACCGCAGTACCGTAGAGGATTTGGAGACTATGACATACTGCATCTTGCCTCAAAGGGAAAGGGCGGGCGTGGAATCAGCTCCGATAAAATGAAATCAATGGCCAAATGGATTGAAATCAATCAGGAAATTGATGAGGCTCATGATGAGATAAAAAGAATTGAAAACAGGATGATCAAGGACATTGTGGATTCGAGTGATGTCATTCTTGCAACAAATTCATCTGCCGCTCTTGAATCGATTGCAAGAGTGAAGTTTGATGTTGCAATCATTGATGAAGCTTCACAGGCCACAATACCAAGTGTCCTGATTCCAATTGCCAAGGCCCATAGGTTCATACTTGCCGGAGACCATAAGCAATTGCCTCCGACAATAATCAGCGACAGAGCAGAGGATTTGGAAAAAACCCTGTTTGAAGAGTTGATCAGACTCTATCCTTTTAAATCACAGCTTTTGAATGTTCAGTATCGTATGAACAGTTTGCTTATGAAGTTTCCTAATGAGGAATTCTATGACAACGGATTGAAAAGCGATTCAAGTGTTGATGACATCAACATCAATGACATTCTTGAATCAACTAAAAGAGAGGAGGCTTTGCTTTTTGTTGACACTTCAAATGTTGACAGGGAGGGTGAAACTCATCTTAAGGATTCAAAGTCCATCATCAATAATCTTGAAGCCAAAATCAGCTCAGGAATTGCCGATGATTATATGAACTTGGGTGTCAGTGAGGAAGACATCGGAATCATAAGCCCCTATGCAGATCAGGTGAAAATCATTCAGGACATGACTCCAGTTGAGGTTAAAACGGTTGACGGATTTCAGGGAAGGGAAAAGGAAATCATAATAATCTCAACAGTAAGAAGCAATAATAATGGAAATATTGGTTTTTTAAGGGATTTAAGAAGATTGAATGTTGCAATAACCCGTGCAAAACGTAAACTGATTATCATAGGCAATAAAGATACTTTAATTACCAATCCGACTTATGCCCGACTGATAAAATTTTGTGAAGATAGAAAATTGATGATTGAAATTTAGGCATACCTAAACTTTTATATACTATGAGGAACAATATTATAATTGAGAGATGAAAAGTATGAAAATACTTGAAACTCATTGACTCTTAATTGAGGTTTTTATTTTTAAAACCCCAAAATCAGTCAACCTCAATTATAACCCTCAATTAAGAGTTTTCTTCTGCCTAAAATATTTTTTCAAATAACTTTTTTTAAAATGAAAAAAATAAGCTAATTTTTAATAAATTTAAATACTATTAACAACATAAATATATCTTGATAATTCTTATCATTAAACAATTAACGGTGATTAAATGACTGATAAAGTACTTTTAGCATTCAGTGGAGGGCTAGACACCTCCGTTTGTGTTAAATTATTAGAAGAAAAATACAATGTAGAAGTTGTTACCGCATGTGTAGATGTGGGACAAGGCGAAGAAGAAATGGAAAAAGCAAAAAACAGTGCAGCTAACATTGGAGGATTAAAACACTACAATATAGATGCAAAAGAAGAATTTGCTAACGAGTACATCGCACGCGGAATCAAAGCAAATGCAGAATATGAAGGATACCCATTAAGCACCGCTTTTGCAAGACCATTAATCGCTCAAAAACTTATAGAAGTGGCTGAAAAAGAAGGAGCAACTGCAATTGCACACGGCTGTACCGGAAAAGGAAATGATCAATTCAGATTTGAAGCAGTTATTCGCGCAATGTCAAATTTAGATATCATTGCACCAATCAGAGAAATGAACCTTACAAGAACCGAAGAAAAGGCATATGCCGAATCCAAAGGTATCAAGCTAAATTACGATAAAATTTACAGTATCGATGAAAACCTCTGGGGAAGAGCAATTGAAGGGGATGTCCTAGAAGACCCTGCAAACGAACCTCCTGAAGACATCTACGAATGGACTGCCTCCTGGGAAGATGCAAAAGACGAACCTGAAAAAGTATCTATCGAATTCGAAGAGGGCATTCCAGTAGCAATCAACGGTGAAATGATGCCATTAATCGACATCATCCAAAAGGCAAATGAAATTGCCGGATCTCACGGTATCGGTAGAGTCGACACCATTGAAAACAGGATGATCGGCATTAAAAGTAGGGAAATCTACGAAACCCCTGGAGCTAAATTATTAATTGCAGCTCACCAAGCATTAGAAGAGTTAGTTTTAACCACTGACGAGTTAAGATTTGCAGAATACATGTCAACACTCTATGCTGATTTGGTCTACAGAGCATTATGGCAGGAACCATTAAGAGAAGACTTAGACCAAGCAATCGACAACATGCAGGAAAGAGTGAGCGGAGAAGTTGTAATGAAACTCTTTAAAGGTTCAATTCAACCAATTATCAGAAAATCTCCATTCAGCTTACACAGCATCGAGCAAATTACCTTTGAAGACAAGGAGACTGACCAGAGGGAAGTTGAAGGTATGATCAAATACCACGGTCTTCAAGCTGCAAACTTCCAAAAATTAAACAGATAGCTTTACGCTATCAACTTTTCTTTTTTTGTATAGCTTCAAGGAAATATTCATTGAAAAATCCACGATTATACTCAACCAGCTGCTTAAAACTGGAATCGATTATATACATTACACACCAATCATCCATATCACGTATTCCACGACCGTATGCCTGCATCAGTGCCATTACGGTTTGATAGTAAAACCATTTGGGATCCAATGCCTTACGATATTTTACCTGTTCGTTCAGCTGAGGATACGGAATCTTGAATACAATCTGAAAACGGCACAGGTCTCCCTTGAAATCCACACCATCCTTTATTGAAGCACCAATCAGGACAGTGTTTTCTTTTGATTTGGTGAAATCCTTTAAGGTATGGTTTCTGTCTTCCCCTCCAACAAAAACCAGACGGTCATCCCTTAACTTGTCCATAATCCAGAATGCCTGTTCGTTACTTGATGTGTGAATAACCCCCTTTTCATTTTTATGGCGACTCAGCAGTTCCTTAAGCTTATTTATTGCCCTTTTGTTTTTCCAGTTTGGGGTTTTGCCTCTCCTGCGCCCGCTCATGTTTCCGATAAAATCAGCATATATTGGCCTTTTTTCAACATCAAATGGTGATTTTTCATAGATGTAATATGTCTCTTCGGGATTGATGTTGTTCCACTCGCAAAACTTGTCCTTGCTTCCCAATGTTCCGGTCAGGAATATGCAGACATTTCCCATGCCCAAAAGGTTTTGGGTGTCATCAGCAACTGAAAATGGCTTGAATTCGGCTGAAATATCCATTTCATTATTTAAAATTGAATCCCTATTTGGCAAATCGATAATCAGCTCCTCATGAGCCAATCCCAGACCAATTCCGGCAAATGTTTTTATGTCCTGTTCAAGGTTCTGCTTTTCAACATAGTCAAAGTTGGAATATTTTGAAGGGTCATTTTCAAACTCATCCAGGGTGACCTGAACGGACTTGTTGGCATCCCCCTCAATTTTCTTGATTCTCTTTTTACATTCCTTGATTAAATCGTCACAAAGCCTCACCCAGTATTCGGAGTTTCTTTTAAGTTCATTGAATGATTTTGAAGAATGCATCAGAGGTTCAAATATGTCTATACCGAATTTTGTTGATATGTATTCGCGATTCAATTCTGAAGATGACAGCATCAACATCTTTCGCTCAAGATTATGTGCCTCATCCAGAATCAGAAGTTCACGAGAGTCCAGAATTGGATTTGCAACACCAGCATAGTAAAGATAATCATAATTTGTTATGACATTTTTTGCTTCGGTTGCACGTTTGAAGGCAAGCTGATATTCACAGTTGCTGCATCTTCTCAGATTATACTCTGCTTTTATACAAAAGTCGCAGCTGCCCTTATAATTACATTTATAGTTTCCACGCCCTTTTATTTCAACAAGCATTTCATCAAAATCATCCAAATACTGTTCCTGAAGCTGCTTTGTCATTGTTAAAATATAGGAGTCGTCATACATATTGGCAAGTGTTGTGGCAATGGCTGATTTGCCGATTCCTGTTCCGGCTTCAAGGATTATATTTTTATATCCTTCTCTGATTGCAAAATTAATTTCATTGATTAATCTGATTTGACTGTTTCTAGGATTGAACTTAGGCAATGACCAGTAAATCATCCAATCAAGATTAGAATTGTTTTCACCCATAACCCTCACCAATTTGATAACAAGTTAATAATAATTATGTTAGAGATAATATTTAAAAATATCAAAAAAATAATTTGATTAATGAAATATGCATATCATCATACTTTGGCAAGGATACCTCTACCTCTTTAGGCCGAGGAGGAATTGCCTTTGTTTAGTGTGTAAACTAAAATATCAAGTTTACCCCCCTATCCCCAGGTCAGTTAACCTTTGCCAATGTTATTCGAGAGTTTAAAAGAATTATGGACAACACTGTTCCTACCATCTCAGAACATGTTTAATCACCCACCGCAGAGCTACAGACTATGCTTAAACATCTATAGGCACCCACATATTACCCGATAACGTAGATAAATTTATATCTTAGGCTATTCAACCAGTGGATTGTTACATAAAGCATTTAGTTATTTTATAGAGCAATTTAAAGAATATAAAGCAATATTTACCTAAAAGAGCAATTTAAGTAACCATACAATTTAGAAAAAATTATTATTCAATAAAAATATAGTATTAATATGTCTAAAATTCAACAATTGCAGGAAATCATTGACACATCAGACAACATAGTGTTTTTTGGAGGAGCCGGCGTTTCAACCGAAAGCGGAATACCTGATTTCAGGTCCGAAAGCGGAATTTTCAAGAGCCTTGAGAAATACGGAGACACACCTGAAAATCTGATTTCACATTCCTATTACCTGGGCCATACTGAAGAATTTTTCGAGTATTACAAGGACACACTCGTATTCAGTGATGCTGAACCCAATCCGGCACATCTGAAGTTGGCGGAGCTTGAAAAAGCTGGAAAATTAAAGGCAGTAATTACCCAGAACATTGACGGGCTGCACCAGAAGGCAGGAAGCAAGGAAGTTTTAGAGCTTCATGGAAGCATTCACAGAAATTACTGTCAAATCTGCAATAAAGAGTATTCATTGGATTATATTTTAGAAAGTGACGGCATTCCAAGGTGCGAATGTGGAGGAATAGTCAAGCCCGATGTTGTATTGTATGAGGAGCCTTTAAACAATGCTGTTTTAAGCTTTGCAATTGACTACATTTCCAATGCGCAAACACTGATTATTGGCGGCACATCCCTTGTGGTTTATCCGGCTGCAGGATTGGTCAATTATTTCAATGGTGAGAATTTAGTGCTGATTAACAAAAGTGAGACCCCATATGATGATATTGCAAGTTTAGTCATCAATGATGCCATTGGTGAGACTTTTTCCCAAATCAAAGTCGAGTGACTCGGAAATAAGTTCAATTCCTTCCAGCCGGTTGTCGCATCTGTAGACAAGTATTTCAACACCTGCATCATATGCATCATTCAGCGTCTGGCTGAAGTTAGGGTCATTTTCCCAGTTTGGCCTGAAGAATTTGCCGATTGGATGCTGTATCAGAAAGAACACACAGCATCTTATACCTTCTTTTTTAAGTTTTATCAATTCCTTAAGGTGTTTTGCGCCACGTTCTGTTGGAGCGTCTGGAAATCGTGCTTCGCCGTCAATGATTAATGTCACCCCCTTTACCTCAACATAACATTCTTCATTTTCATTGGCCAAGTATATATCTATTCTTGAGTTGTCAACCGTCTTTTCCCTTTGATGAATAGAATAGCCTGAAAGCTCCTTTATTTTACCATCAACGATTGCATCATATACAATGCTATTTGCTTGCTGTGAGTATAATGAAACAAGCGCCCCTTTGTTTTCCACAAAGTGAAGTGAAAACCGGGTCTTTCTGTTGGGATTGTCTGAGGGCTTAAGCCAAACAACAGCATCATCAACCAAAAGCTCACGGCACCTGCCTGTATTTGGCACATGAGCTATTTCCAGTTTGCCGTCAACTTCAACTTCCGATATGAACCTGTTTGGCCTTGCTTTGAAAATTCCCTTAACATAATCCATTTTTAATCACATTTCCAATATATGACACCAGGTCTGTTGCTGAAAAGCCGTTTCCCTTAACTTTATAGGCCTCATCACCTGCAAGGCCATTGATGAATGCTCCAAGGCATGCCGCATCAAATGAATTTACCTCCTGTGACAGTAACCCTGCACAGATTCCTGCAAGCGCATCTCCGGTTCCGCCAACAGTCATTCCAGAATTTCCAGATTTGTTTATTCTGAATCTAGTTGCCTGTAAAACCAGATCATATTGTCCCTTGACAATGACTGCACCCCTGATTTGTCTTGCAATTTGCTGAAACCCTGTAATGTTTTCATCGACTTTTGCAAAGTCATATGAATCAATATCCAATTTTAAATTGTCATTGACCTTAAAGAATGTTTTGAACTCAAAGATATGAGGAGTCAATATGATGTCTTCACGGTTTTTGATTAGTGACATGTCAACCTGCTTTAAAGCATCCGCATCCAATACGATTGGCTTTTTGATTTTTGAAACCAGAACATTGAATAATTTTGAAGTATCATCATCTATTCCTGAACCCGGACCGATTAATACCGCATCCACGTTTTCTGAAACATCAAGAATGCTTTCCAAATGGGACAATGAGAGCTTATCCCCTTCAAGTGATTTGACAATCAAATCGGGAGAGGTTGATTTTATCGCCTCAGCGGATTTTTCAGGTGCAGCAACATAAACCAAATCACATCCAGCACCGATTGCAGCCATTCCCGCAATGGCCGGAGCACCAGAGTAATCCTTGCTTCCACCAACAATGAGCAATCGACCGTTGTTTCCCTTATGGGATTTCAAATCCCTGTTTTTCAATCTTAAAAAGTCACCGTAATTAACAAAATATTCAGCTTCAAATGGAATTCCAATATCTGCAGTCACAAGTCCGCCGACAACTTCCTCTTCAGCATCCCTTACACCTGTTTTAATCTTGTGAAAGCTGATTGTATAGTCCGGAACCACTGCCAAGTCACTTACATCACCAGTCAACGGATCCATTCCTGACGGCACATCAACGCTGATTGTAATGCCTTTTGACCGGTTGATGATTTCAATTGCCCTTTTGATGTTTGTTTGAAGTTTTCCCCTAATGCCGGTTCCCAAAAGTCCGTCAACTATGACAAACTCAGAATCATTGCTTTTGGCCACTTCACAACTGTTGATATCATCCAATGTCTTTAGATTAAAAATTTTCAAGCGGGACAAGCGTGGTTTCATGTTCTTTAATATTTCAAAATTGGTTTTTGCCTCATCCGAGCGGATATTCTCCTTAAGCATGTAAATGTCAACATCATATCCTCTGTTTAAAAGATACCTTGCCGCAACAAAACCGTCACCACCATTTCCGCCCGAACCTGTGAAAATCACCACCTTGACAGGTTTTGCAAAAGTGTAAACTGCAATCTTGCCCACCTCTTCAGCCAATGACTTTCCGGCAGATTCCATTAAGCATAGTCTTGATAATCCCAAATATTCACAATTGTAGTCTGTAACCATCATGTCAATCGGTTTCAAAAAATCACCTTTAAGTTAAAATATAAGTAACCGACATAAATATAATTATCTTAAATCTAGGAAAAGTCATATGCGAAAAATAACATTTAAAATATTAACAACATTACCTGCAAAATACATCAGCAGCGGCCTAATCTTAATCATAGCCCTTTTCATTTACGGAATCATCGGCTCTATTTTTATAATGCACTTGAATCTGATTGACGCGATTTATTATTCCGTCATCACCATGGCAACCGTAGGATATGGAGATTATATTCCAACAACCGGAATTCAAAAGATTTTTGCAACAACCCTTGCCCTTGGAGGAGTTGCACTGCTTGCTTATGTATTCAATATCATTTTAACAAATGTACAGGAAAAAATGACTGAATATTCAAAGGGAGCGAGAAAATTGAAAGCAATTGAAGTGATGGAAGACTATTATGTCATCTGCGGTTATGGAAGAGTTGGAAAAGTGGTTTTTGATGAGCTAATACAAAGAAACCAGAATGTGATTGTGATTGATAAGAATAAGGAAATCTGCGAATCAATTGAAGAAAGTGAAAATGTGGTGGTAATAAATGATGATGCCATTGAAGACGATTTGGTTTCCAAATTAGCGGGTGAAAAATGCAGAAGCGTAATAATATGTACCGGAGATGATGTCAACAACCTGTTTATAGTAATGACAATACGCGAAACCAATCCCGATGCATGGATTGTGACAAGGGCAAGCAAACTTGAAAATATCAAAAGGCTTAGAAAAGCAGGGGCTGATAAAATCGTGTCCCCCGAAGTTATAGGAGGAGAAGGCCTGTACTATGAATCTGCAAGACCCCATCTTTTAAAAGTGACTGTCAAACACCATGTGGATAAAATATTTGATGAATTCAAACTAATAGCAAAATATGGCTGCACACTGGAAAACATTGAATACCATATCCCTGGAATCGAAACTCCACTTACACGTCAGATAAAAACAATGAACCTCTCAGACGGTCAAAAATATGTAAATTACCTAAGCACACATGACGATCAAAGACAGGCTTTAGAAAACCTCTACAAAAATGTTAACAACATACATTCTCATCTGATATCCGGTCCGGACAATTCCACTTTTGACAAGTTACTTAAGGATCTGGAACAAATAGAGGAAATAATAGGAGTCAACCTAACCAATAAGGAAATTGCAGAAATTACAAAAAAAGAAATATAATAAAGTACAATCATTTGATTTTAATTGTACTTTTTGCTGAAACGAAGTATTTCTCATTGGCGGAATATATAACCACATCATGATTGCCCACACCCAATGATTTGGTGTTGAATTTGGCAATTCCTTTTGAATTGGTTTTGACAGTGTATGTTTTCTTGTCAATTTTCAATTTTAGTTTAAGGTTTTTAATCGCCTTTTTGCTTTTCTTGTCCTTAACGGTTATGTTAAATGTTTTTGATTCATTGAGGTTTTTGGTTAATTTTGGCGCTTTGACTTTTGTTTGTGTTTTGATTAACTTGTCAATGCTTTTGAAGTTGTAAACTCCCAACAAGAGCTTTGATGGTGTTTTAGGAAGCTTGTTTTTTGAAAAGAATTTTCCTTTAAATATCACATCATCCTTAAGGTGCCCGGTGCTTCTACCTGCCAGTTTACCATTGTCATTTGCAGCACAAACCTTAAGTTTGGCAGTTGTTTTACCCTCATGAGTTGTTGCCTTCCAATGAAATGCCGTTGCATCCCTTCTGTTGATTCCAAATGAATCAGATGCGGCAATCTTGATTGCTGCTTTTGCAGGGTTCTTGCTGAACTTCCCATACTTACCTTGATGGAACAGTGATCTTGCATTAGGTGCCTTGAAGTACTCGCCAGGCTTTAGTTTGCCATAAATGATTCCACTTCCCCATACAACAGCATATTTGCCGTTTGGAGCCTTGATTGAAAAGTGACCAAGACCCAACTGTCTTTCATAACCTTGTATTTTTCTCAAATAAGATTTTTTGATTTTTCCGGCTTTAATCATTTTGCCTGCAAGATTTTCAATTGCATGATTTATGTGAGGATTGTCTATTCCTCCGGTTCCTGCCATCCAACCGTTAGCTGCAACAATAGTATGGAAAAAGTAACTGTTTGTCTTATATTGCTTTACTGCAGGAATGCCGTTTAACTTATATTTTACAATATGCAGTGTTTTGGCATTTGTTGCATCTCTTCTAAATCCGGCAACGGCTTCATGGTTGCTTACCTGCACATAT
>Ga0326514_10000553_pt1 | contig 25353 bp, 12 predicted proteins | sample 3_2548_0518_D_FD_203653 | JGI IMG/M metagenome (GOLD analysis project Ga0326514, IMG submission 203653) | Bovine rumen microbial communities from UC Davis, California, United States - 3_2548_0518 | ecosystem: Host-associated > Mammals > Digestive system > Stomach > Rumen | place: USA... | reverse complement strand
TTTTTTGTTTTTTAACAACTCTTCTGCCGTTATATGAGAATTATTTCTTATTTTTGCAGCAAAATTAGAAATTCAAGATAAATATGAGTAACCAATTTCAGTATCATATTTTCTCCCCTTATCGTGTTTGTCCCCTTGGTGCCCATGTCGATCATCAACACGGACTCGTTACGGGATTTGCCATCGACAAAGGTGTGGATTTATGGTTCACGCCCAACGAAGACGGACGGGTGCATCTTGAGAGCCGCAGTTTCGAAGGTATTGTTGACTTTCATGTAGATACCCCTTCACAGGTTCGCGAACACATGTGGGGCGATTATGCCCGCGGTGCCAAATATGCACTCAGGAAACGTTTTGAGCTGAAACAGGGCATCGACGGCGTACTGCAGGGCAGTCTCCCTGTGGGCGGTCTTTCATCGTCGGCAGCTGTCTTGATTGCCTACGTAATGGCATTTGCCAAAGCGAACGACATCCGGCTGCAGCCGTTCGAAGTGGTAAAAATCGCGTCGGAAGCAGAACGCGAATACATCGGACTGAACAACGGTCTGCTCGACCAGGCTTGTATCGCCCTCGGCAAAAAGGACGGGCTCCTGTTCCTGGATTGCGATTCGGACGACTGGCGCATCATCAAGCGGAACCCCGAAATGCCGGAATTCGAAATCGGTATCTTCTTCTCGGGCCTGACACGTTCGCTCGTCAACAGCGACTACAACCTCCGCGTATTTGAATGCAAAACGGCAGCCTGGAATATGCTGGCCTATACCGACCAGCCGCTGAAAACCTTCGACAAGACGTTTCTCCGAGACATTCCCAAGTCCACATTCGACAAAACCAAGATAGCCATGCCTTCCAGATTCGCCCGACGAGCCGAACATTTCTATTCGGAATATCGGCGTGTGCGTCAGGGCGTTACGGCCTGGGAGACGGGCAACCTGAAACTGTTCGGCAAGCTGTCGTTCGACAGTTGCGAGAGCTCCATCCACAACTATGAATGCGGCAGTCCCGAGCTGATTTCAATTTATGAGATTATGCGCACGCTTCCCGGCGTTTATGGCGGACGATTCTCCGGCGCCGGCTTCAAGGGTGCCGTCATCGCTCTCGTAGATCCTGCCCACAAAGCGGAAATCGAAGCTGAACTGACCAGACAATATCTGAAGAAATTCCCCGAGTACGAAACCACCTTCAAAGTGTTCTGGGTAAAACCGGACGACGGAGCAAGATTTGTATGAAAAATATAGTAGTAGCCGCAGGCTATGCCACAAGGTTGGGAGAACTGACAAAGAATTTTCCCAAACCGCTGTTGAAAATCGGTGAGAATACGATTTTGGGAAGAATGTTGGACGACATCGACAAGATTCCCGAAATTGACGAACACGTCATCATCACCAACCATAAGTTCGCCCCTTTCTTCGAGGATTGGGCCAAAGAGCAGACATACAGCAAGAAAATAACCATCGTCGATGACGGCACATCGACCAACGAAACACGTCTCGGTGCAGTCTGTGATCTTCTCTTCGCAATGGAGAAGCTCCACATCGACGACGACCTTCTTGTTGTTGCAGCCGACAATTTATTGTTCTTCTCGTTCCGCGAATTTGTGGATTTCGCAAAGGCGAAAGGTACGAGCTGCATCATGTGCCACGAACAGCCCAGCATCGAAAAACTGCAGCGCACCGGCGTTGTTGTGCTCGACGGCAACCATAGGGTGCTGAACATGGAGGAAAAACCGCAGGAGCCCAAGAGCCATTGGGCCGTGCCGCCGTTCTATCTCTACCTGAAGAAGGATCTCGACCTCATCCGTCACTCAGTAGAAAACGGATGCGGCAAAGATGCTCCCGGCAATCTCGCCCACTATATGGTGGATCATACCGTCATGCACGCCTGGCCGATGTCTGCCGGACGTTTTGACATCGGCAGCCTTGACACTTACTACGAGGCTGTGGAAAAATTTGGAACCTCGCAACATAATAATCCGTAATATCGTCATAACGTCATAACGTTATAACGTCATTAAGAAAGGAAATCAAACAATATGGAGAAAATTTCATTAGACAACAAAAGCATCCTGGTGACAGGTGCCGCCGGTTTCATCGGCAGCAACCTCGTCAAGAGACTTTTCAAGGACGTGAACGGTGCGACAATCGTAGGCATCGACAATATGAACGACTACTACGACGTTTCGCTCAAAGAATACCGTCTGAATGAATTGGAAACGCAGTCCTCTCCCAATAAATGGCATTTCATCAAGGGCGATATTGCCGACAAAGCTACCATCGACCGTCTGTTTGCCGACTACAAGCCGGCAGTCGTCGTAAACCTTGCTGCCCAGGCTGGTGTACGCTACAGCATCACCAATCCCGATGCCTATATCATGAGCAATATGATAGGATTCTACAACATCCTCGAGGCTTGTCGCCACAATCCTGTCGAACATCTCGTCTATGCATCGTCCAGCTCGGTCTATGGAGGCAACAAGAAAGTGCCGTTCAGCACCGACGACCGCGTGGACAATCCCGTGTCGCTCTATGCCGCCACAAAGAAGAGCAACGAGCTTTTTGCCCACTGCTATTCCAAACTTTACAACATCCCCACCACAGGTCTCCGTTTCTTCACCGTCTATGGACCTGCCGGCCGTCCCGACATGGCCTATTTCGGATTCACCAACAAACTGCTGAAGGGAGAAACCATCAAGATTTTCAACTACGGCAACTGCCGTCGCGACTTCACCTACGTCGATGATATCGTGGAAGGCGTGGTTCGAATCATGCAGGGAGCCCCGAATCGCCAGCAGGGCGAGGACGGACTGCCCCTTCCGCCTTACGCAGTATATAATATCGGTGGCGGACAGCCTGAGAACCTGCTCGATTTCGTACAGATTCTACAGGAAGAATTGGTTCGTGCCGGAGTCCTGCCCCAGGATTACGACTTCGAGGCCCACAAGGAACTCGTGCCTATGCAGCCGGGCGACGTGCCTGTTACCTACGCCGACGCCACAGCCCTGGAACGCGACTACGGATTCAAGCCGTCCATCACGCTGCGTGAAGGTCTCCGTGCGTTTGCGGAATGGTACAAATCCTTCTACTGCAAGTAAAAAACAAGATTTTCTCAACAACATACCCCGGAATATCCTCTACTGGATGTTCCGGGGTATTTCAAAAATGTCAACGTGTTCTCCGAAAATCGGACGACTGATTGACAAGTGTCAACTTGTTCCCCGAAAATCGGACGACTGATTGACAAGTGTCAACTTGTTCCCCGAAAATCCGGCGGCTGATTGACAAGTGTCAACTTGTTCCCCGAAAATCCGGCGGCTGATTGACAAGTGTCAACTTGTTCCCCGAAAATCCGGCGACTGATTGACAAGTGTCAACGTGTTCCCCGAAAATCGGGCGACTGATTGACAAGTGTCAACGTGTTCCCCGAAAATCCGGCGGCTGATTGACACTTTTTTACTTAACTAGTATTTTCTTGCCGTTATGGATATAAATGCCCGGCTTGGAAGCTTTGATATCAACCCGCTGGCCCATCAGGTTATACCAGACGTCATCGCTCGGTTCTTCCACAGCAACCGACGGAATTCCCATGATTTCATCGGCATCAAACTGATATCCGATCTGGAGGGCATAAAGCGGACTGGACTCCTTGAGGGAAAAGTAATTGATTTCGGGAAGACTTCCGTCTGCCTGACGTGCTCCGTAGAGCTGCGGCACTGAGCGGTTCACAAAGTCGTTGATGGTCATGCTCATCGTGGTCGGCAGGAAGGTATTATTCTCCAACGTGCACTGGTTCGTATTGATTTGCCGGTAGGCTGCACCCCCATTGAACGCCAGATTGTTTTTCAGCACATGACCGTAGCCGTCCACATCGTTGGCCACATCCCACGACTGCTGGTTCACCATACAGTAATTGGCAGCACTGTTATAGACCGAGGTATTGTTGAGCCAGTCGTTGCCTCCCAGGTGGTGGTTGGCATAGAATCCGTTGGCTTTATTGTAGGCCGCAATGCAGTTCTTGATGGTGTGACGGGGACAGTTGATTGCGGCGCCCAGTACCTGTTTTCCGTATCCTCCGGCCTTGAACCCGTTACCGTCCCGGCGCTTGTTGTTCTCTGCGTCATAGCCGTTCCTGTAGGCAATACAGTGGTCGAAAGTCACGGGAGCGTAGCAGTTGATAAGGTCGTAGCCGTCATCACTGTTGTTCCAGGCACGGCAACCGTAGAAGACGATATCTGTGTCGGTGGCCCGCACGTGTGCTCCGAAGCCGTCGTTGTTGCCGCCTATACCGTCTTCCGACACGGGATCGTAGTTGTTGTAGGCATCGCAATTCTTCACCAGCACGTGGCTCGCCTTGGTCATATAGACTCCGATTCCCATTCCGTCATGTATGGCGAGATTGTCTAATGTGATGTAGCTGTTGCCACGGCGTATCGACACATTCTCACTCTGGGTATGCGTTGTAATGTTGACCTTGATACCGATGACATCGAAGTTGGCCAGATACAGATAGTTGGCATGCAGATAGAATCCCGACACCCGGTATCCGGTGGGGTTGACATTGCTCAAATCAAAAACCGGACGTTCGCCGGGATAGCCGATAAAGGCGGTGCGCTGGGTGTCGGACTTGCCGGACTTTGTGATGTCGAAAATGCAGGCATAAATGTTTTCCTGCACGTTCATATAAGAAGTAATGGCATACGTTCCGCCACGAATCCACAACGTGTCGCCGCTGCTCATTTTATTCTGGGCATACGGAAGGGTGGCAAACGGAGCCTCGAAGGTTCCTGCATTGGAATCGCTGCCGTCGGTTGCCATATACCACGAACGGGCTGAGGCAGAAGCTGCCGAAAGGAAAAGGAACACTGTTATTCCGAGTAAAACATGTTTCATAAGCTTTTAAATTTGAATCATTTGATAGCTGAATGGAATTGGTTTCCACGCTGCAAAGATAGGGGAAAAAAAATGAATAACACATATTTTAGACCAAAATAAATTCAAACCTGACCAAAAATTACACCTTTTGCTTTCAATGCTCTCAAAAAGAAAGGCTCCAAAACGATTAAAAATAACATTTTAATGTTAAATTTGACCCTTTTTTATCAGAATGTTGACGTATTTTGTACGTTATATGAGAAAATTAGTTTATCTTTGCACCGACTACTCAAATCATCAACTTCTATCTGCATGCAATACTATCGTAGATTTACCTTGTCAGCCGCAATCCTTGTGGCAGGAGCGCTTTCAATCAATGCCCAACAGCTTGCCTTCCCCGGCGCACAGGGTTGGGGACGTTTTGCACAGGGTGCCCGAGCCTCTTCGAGCCCCACTGTATATCATGTAACAAATCTCAACGACTCCGGAACGGGTTCGCTGCGCGACGCAGTATCCAAATCCAACCGCATCGTCGTGTTCGACGTCAGCGGTGTGATTAAAATCGACAGCCGCATCGTATTTTCCAGCAACCTGTATGTTGCAGGACAGACCGCTCCCGGCGAAGGCGTCACCGTCTATGGCAACGGCGTTTCTTTCTCCGGTGCCTCGAATATTATATGTCGTTACTTGCGCGTGCGCATGGGACACAACGGTGACTCAGGCAAAGACTGCGCCGGCATTTCCAGCGGAACGAACATGATTTTCGACCATTGTTCTTTCTCCTGGGGACTGGACGAGACCTTCTCCATCAATCCCGACGGCAAGGGAGACCTCTACAACATCACCCTGATGAATACCATCATCGGCCAGGGCCTGATGACCCACTCGGCCGGCGGTCTGATGCAGGCCGATTACATCACGCTCTACCGCAACCTCTACATCGACAACTCCACCCGCAACAATAAGGTAAAAGGCATCAACCAGTATGCCAACAACGTGGTTTACAACTGGAACAACGGAGCCTACATCATGGGCGGCGATTCCGAGGGTAAGAGCTATGTGAATATCCAAAGTAACCTCTTCATCAACGGAAACACCACATCCGGCTCTGCTCAGGCATTCACAGGTGCCAATGCCGATTTCCACGTGTATGGCGACGACAACTGGCAGGACAACAACAAGAACGGTTTTTTCGACCCTTATCTGATTACAAACTACAGTGCCGCAACCCGGGAGACAACGCCCTACGACTATCCTGAACTGGAACTCTATCCCGGCAACGAACTCATCGAGAAGAACATCCCCACGGTGGGTGCCTCTCTCCCCTATCGCGATCAGAGTGACTGCTACATGATTGACGAACTGATGAGCTACGGCAAACTGGGCAATCTCATCAGCAACGAGGAGAACCTGCCCATCGGTGCCCCCTCAACGTGGGCATGGTGGTCCGGCAGCAAACCCCTTGATACCGACGGAGACGGCATGCCCGATGCCTGGGAGGAAGCCAACGGCACCGACAAAACAAAGGACGATGCTACCGTAAAGGCAGACAACGGCTATCTGAACATCGAGAATTATATCAACTCCATCACAGCCGACGACCGCCAGTACTTCCTGCGCAGGCCCATCACGCTCTCAGCTGCAAACACCACATCGACGCTGACCCTTTCCTGGCGTGACTACACCTATAGCGAGGAAGGCTTCGTAATCGAGTACAAGCTCTCGTCTGAAAGTGAATACAAGGAAGCCGGCCGCGCTGCAGCCAATGCCACATCCTACTCCCTCACGGGTCTGACCGACGGCACAGCCTATGACGTTCGCGTTCGCGCTTACGCTCAGAATGGCGGCAATGAAGTATATTCCGACTATGCTACCGCGACATTCAAGACCCGTCCCGTCGAGGTCGGCATCATCGACATCGACAGCTTCGAACCCACCGTTACCAACAGCATGGAGGTGAAGGAAGGCGACAACCTTTTGCTGACCACCGATGATGTGCTTGACTACACTCTCGCCTCCTCCATCAGTCCGGCTGCAGTTGTGGCTACCGGCAAGGGCATCATTACCGTAAGCGGAGCTGCTATCAGCGGAACCGGCACATCGGTCAACAAGGGTGACGAGGGCACTTTGGTACTGAACAACACCAACTCCTATACGGGAGCCACCGTGCTGCACAACGGCGTGCTGGAATTCAACAGCATTGCCAACGGAGGTGTCAATTCTGCCATCGGTGCCAGCCAGGAGTTCGCCCAGAACTGGATTATGGACGGCGGCACCTATCGCTATACCGGCGCCAATGCCACCACCAACCGCAGTGCCAAGCTGACCAACCCCACAACGCTTGAGATTGCCGGCGGAAAAACGCTGACCATGAACGGCACTATCGAGGGCAGCGGCGACAATCAGGACTTCATCATCGACGGCAACGGCCAGATTACCGTGGGAACAACCTCATTCTTCGGCTACACAGGTACCACCACGCTGAAGGGCGGTACGCTCTACCTCTCGACCGTCGATATTGCCAAGAACGGCATCGGCTCTTCGTCAAAACTCATCATGGCCGGCGGCAAGCTGACCACCAAGGGGGAATCGGAAAACTACGAGACATATTCGTTCCCGATAGAATTACAAGAAGGAACTTACAGCTATTTTGCTCCTAATCGCAACTGCTACATCAAAAACAAATTGACGGGCGCAGGCACATTGGAGATTGACATCCCATACCTGAGAGAATATTTCGACGCCAACGTTTCGGAATTCACCGGCAAGATTGTGGCTAACGGCATCAACTCAAAAGCCTCTGACGGAGGTTCCATGTTTATGCCCAACAGTTCATCGCTCAATATGCCGACCACTCAGGTATTGCTGAAAGGAAATGCAGTAATGGCTATTTGGAGTACTAACGGAACGGGTAATATCGGCGGTCTTTCGGGAGAATCGACCACCAAACTGGTGGGTTCGTCAAAGAACACCAAGGGCTTCAAGTGTTCATGGACAGTCGGCGGTTCCAACAGCGACGAAACCTTCGACGGCGTGATTACCAATCTGCCTGCCGGTCTGAACAAAGCTTATACCGGCACAGTTACCATTGTGAAGGTCGGCACGGGCCTCTGGCGTCTCAACGGCAAGAACGATTATGCAGGAACGACATCCGTCAATGCCGGTACCCTGATTGTGAACGGCACGCACACGGGCGGTGCGGCCTATACCGTCGCTGCCGATGCCACACTCAAGGGCAAGGGAACGATTGCCAGCAACATCACCCTGCAGAACGGCGCTACGCTGGCGGCCGGCGACACGCTCATCAACAATGGGGAGCTGACCTTGACAGGAACGGTGCAGGCCCAGAGCGGCTCGACCGTTGAAATTCCCGTCAGCTATTACGGAACGGCTGTCAAGAGCAACAGCTTTGCTGTCAACTCGCTCACTTTGGGCAACGATGTCACCCTCCACCTCGATCTCACAAATGTGCAAGGCGCTCTGCCGCTCAACAGCTCAATTACTGTATTCAGCAGCGGTGCCACCAACGTCAGCGGCAAATTTGCCACTGTCGAGCCTGCCATTCCCGGCGAGGGTCTGAAGTGGGACCTCACACGTCTCTACGTTGACGGCAAGATATTTGTGCGCGATGAGAGCTTCAATGCCGATGATGTCAGCTACAAAGAGGCTTCGTGGTTCAATGAGGAGAAGATTGATGCCGACGGCTACTACTGGTTCAACGAGGAGAATGCCGGGACCACAAACGCAATGATTGCCGACGGTTCTATCGGCTTCGATGCCGCTGGCAAGGCTTCGTCCGCTCCCTCCTATAGCGCAGCGGGGTCGAATCATACAGGCGGTCTGAAAATCAACAACACCGCCGGCGAGGTTATTTTCAAGTCGGCCTCCAAGTTCATGAGCGCGAAATTCGATTTCTACCGCGCAGGAACGGCAGCCATGAGCGGTACGGTCTATGCCAGCACCGACGGCGAAACCTACGTCAAGATCGGAGACATCACCGGCGATCCGAAGACCGAGGTTTATCTCGACTTCAGCTCGGCTTTCGCCGGCAAGGAGTACTGCTGGATAAAGATTACCAATGCAACGGCATCGCCCCTCTACATTCAGGGCGCGGCCATCACCTTCGAGAAGATGACTACCGGCATCAATGCGGTTACGGTTGAAACCCCAAATACTACAGACCTCTACGATCTGCAAGGACGCAAGGTAGGCTCCGGCACCCGGGGGCTGGTAATTGAAAACGGACATTTACATTACCGCCGCTGATACACGCGCGTATATATAATAAGGAGAATTCTAAACTTTTCAATTATATTCATTCATGTATTACAAATCATTACTGCCCAAATGCGGAAAGTTCCTGGTTGCTCTGTCAACAGCTGTCGTCACGCTGACGGCCTGCCAGGACGACTTGGGAGATGACAGCCACTACAAGGCTCCCTCTTTCCTGGCCGGCAACGCTCTGCAAGTGCTTGAAAAGTCGTACGAAGGTCACACGTTCAACACCTTCCTGCGCGGCATTGAACTGGTGGGTTACAACGATGTGGTTGACAGTCAGATCCTTACCGTTCTGGCACCGACCGACGAGGCTTTTGCGGCGTTCCTCAGGGAAAAAGGCTATGCCAGCATCGAGGATCTCTATTATGCCGATCCCACCTACACCACACAACTCATTACCTATCACCTTCTATATTATGCGATGGATTGGGACAAGATGACCAATTTCCGTCCCACGGAAGGCGATGCGGCTACCGAGAGCCAGAAAGCTGCCCGTGCCGGCATGTACAACCGCTTCCGTACCCGCTGTGCTGTCGATGAGACCATCGAATTCAACAGCGAGGCTTCTGTCAACGCCAATGTGCATGTGGTCCATTACGACCGCTACCTCACGGTATTCTCCGAGAAACTGTTCGCAACGCTCAATATCGATGCGGCCAAGAACTATAACTATTTCTTCCCCGACACCGAATGGAATCCCAAGCACCTTGAAAACGGGTTCAACGTGATGAATGCCGCCGTGCTCGACACCTCGGCGACAGTGACCGACAATGGTTATCTCTATCACATCGACCATGTGATTGAGCCTGTCGGAACCATCTATGACGAGATTTCCAAAGGCGAAAACTACGCCCTGGTGAAGAAACTGTTCGACCAGTACGGTTATTATGAAACCGATGCCGACGAAACGAACAACCGCGGCTATACGGTCTATACCCACCATTTCCGCGGCTCGCTGCCAGATATCGCCTCCGAATGGCCTATGTCCAGCTACCTGAATTTCGCCACCAATTCCTTCTGTTCCTACAACCTTTTCATTCCCACCGATGCTGCCCTCAACAAGATGTTCTCGGAGTATTGGGAGGAAGGTTGCGGTTACAGTTCCGTCGAGGATCTGAATCCCGCCATCCAGCAGATTCTTTTGCAGGAATGTGTCGGAAACATCGAATTGGAAGGTGTCCGTACCACCGAGTATATGTGCTATCCCGATTTCATCAGTGACGGCAAGGTCCAGTCGGTCTTCGGCACCACGATTGAAACCGATCCGGCTTCGTTCGACGACAACCTGTTCTGCAACAACGGTGTGATTTACGGTTCGTCGAAGATGGAGGTTCCCGGCGTATTCTCGTCGGTGGCCGGCCCTGCTTTCAAGGACGTGAAATATCTGCCCTACCTCTATGTATTGTACGGTGCGGACCTTCTGCTCTCGCTCTCCTCCAAGGAATCCGACTATATCACCCTGATTCCCGACACGGCACAGTTCTCGCACAACGATCCCGCCATGCGTCTGTTCCGAAGCAGTGCTTCAGGTACGACGACCTACACGCTCCAGCAGTGGAACGACGAGGCTTCCGACTACGTCAGCGTAGGTTCATCGGTGATGCGCGACATCGCCAATATGCACACTTCGACCGATGCTACCGAGCTGAAGTCGGAGGGCACGCAGGTCATCGAGACCAACGTTTCGTTCAACTACTGGTTTATCAACGACGGCAAGATTACCACAAATGCCCTCTTCAACCAGCAGCTTAATCCTACCTTCAACGAAGAAATCTGGTATCCCTTTACAGAGATCAAGCGCACTACAGACGGCGACACCTGGAGCAACGGCAAATCCTATGCTTACAGCTATCCCGGCGTTTATCAGTCGGCCTCAGGCAACAGCCTGGAGTCTGAGTTGTCGCAGAACAACGACCGCAACTATCCCTACTACTGCTTCGTACAGCTGCTCCAGAAAGCTGGTCTGGCTTCCGGCGGTAAGTTCTCGGGCATGCTGACGCTCGATCCCGAGTCGCCCCGCTTCTTCGCCATCGTTCCCACCAACGATGCCGTCAAGGCCAACCTGTCCAAGATTCCCGGCTGCGGTTCGCTCAAGATCAACGAGAGCACCTATGCCATCACGGGAACCGTATCGACAGCCAACAAAACCTTGCTGGCCAACTATCTGCTGAGCTATTTCGTGACAGCCGACCGCAATGCCTTCACCTCCTATCCTTACGTGGGATCCACCTGCAAGGGTCAGTTCGAGACATCGGGCAATTATGCGCTCAACATCACCGACACCGGCAACAGCATCACCGTCAACTTCGCACCCCAGGGCAGCAACACTCCCGAGGGAAATATCGTGACGCTGGTGGACAAATACGATTTCCTGCCGTTCGCTTTCTCCGACGGCGCTTTCCAGATGATTGATACCATACTGCAGTAAAATCGTCAAAGAATGAAATCGTTAATAGTCAAATAGTGAAATCGTCAAATAGTCAAATACAACTATGATAAAACTGAAATCATTATTCTTGATGCTGTTCTGTTTCGGGGCTACCGTGGCACTGGCACAGAACAAGACCATGACGGGTACAGTCATAGAGGAGGGTATCAACGAACCCATCTATGGCGCCAACGTAGTGGTCATCAATCAGCAGAACCGTACATTGGGCGGCACCATTACCGACCTGGACGGCAACTTCGTGCTGAACGTTCCCGAGGGCAAGAATCTGAGAATCCAGATTTCTTTCATCGGTCTCAAGACACAGACTTTCAACTACACAGGTCAGAGCAAACTCAACGTCACGCTCTCCAGCGATTCCAAGCTGCTGAGCGATGTCGAGGTGGTAACCAAAGCCGTGACCCGCTCCGAACTCGGCATCACCGACATCCAGCAGACATCTTCCACCCAGAAGGTGCAGATGGCCGAGATCACTGAAGTGGCTCCCGTGGCCTCCATCGAAGAAGCCCTGCAGGGACAGATGGCCGGTGTGGATATCGTGCTGGGCGGTGACCCCGGTGCCAAGTCCTCCATCCGCATCCGCGGTGTGAGCACGCTCTCGTCGTCGGCTGAACCTCTGGTGGTGGTCGACGGCATTCCCACAACCGTTTCCTTCGGCGACGACTTCTCGTTCTCCGATGCCAACGAGGACGACTTCGGCGCACTCCTCAATATCTCGCCCGCCGACATTGAAAGCATCGAGGTACTCAAGGACGCTGCCGCCACCTCTATCTATGGTACGGCCGGTTCGAACGGTGTCCTCCTCATCAATACCAAACAGGGCAAGACAGGCAAGACACGCTTCAACTTCCAGTCGAAATTCTCGGCCAAGGAAGAGCCTGCCACCATCCCGCTGCTCAACGGCAAACAGTATATTTCCATGGTTGAGGATGCCATCTGGAATGCAGCCAACGCCAAGGGTCTGGCTTTCGCAACCTCCGAACTGAACCTGCTGTTCAACACCAAGGAACTGCTGCGCGATCCCTCCTACCGCTACTACCGCGAATATAACGTCGATACCGACTGGCTCGACGAAGTGCGTCAGAACGCCTGGCAGTGGGATAACTCGTTCAGCATGACCGGCGGTGGCGAGAAAGCCACCTACCGCCTGTCGTTCGGCTTCCTCGACGATGTCGGAACAACGGTCGGCACCGAGGCCAAGCGTATCACAGCCGGCGCCAAGATTACCTATAAGTTCTCGGACCGCTTCCGCATCTACACCGACCTCTCCTACACGGACTACGACAAGGATGCCAACGCCGTCGAGAACGTACGTTCGCGGGCACAGGCAATGATGCCAAACCAGAGTCCCTACCTGATGAATGAAGACGGAACCCGTTCCTCTTCCTACTTCACCCCTGAGAACAACTTTCAGGGCAACTTCGCGGGAGTAAGTTCCAATAACGGACAGGGCAACTTCAACCCGGTGGCCATGGCCAACGAGTCGTATAAGAACACGCGCGAACGAACCGAGAAAATCACCATCGACTGGGAATACAAGTTCCCGCTCAAACAACAGTGGCAGCACCTCACCTACGAGGGATATGTCAACATGAACATGAAGACATCCACCTCGAAGACCTTCCTGCCTCAGGTGGCTACCGGTGTGCTGTGGACCAATACCAACGCAAACCGTTCTACAGAGGCTTCGAGCGATGCTTTCTCGCTCCAGTTCTACAACAAACTGCTCTATGTGGCTACCATCGCCGAGAAGCACAATATCGTCTTCACGGCCATTGCCAACCTGACGAACACCCACTCCTCGTCGGCAAGCAATGCCACCTATGCCAATGTGTCGCTCAACTTGAGCGACCCCATCGTGGGCTCCATTGTGGGCGGTGCCTCTTCCGGCGACAGCGAGAACCGCAAGGTACGTTTCACCGAGAGTTTGAACTACGCCTACGACAACCGCTACGTCCTCTCGGCCGTGGTGACCGAGGAAGGCAACTCTGCCATGGGTAAGAACCAGCGCTTCGGTGTCTTCCCCGCCTTCGGTGCTTCGTGGAACCTCGACAGGGAACACTTCATGGAGAATCAGGAATGGCTCACCCAGGGCAAGTTCCGCGGTTCGCTGGGCTGGTCGGGCAATGCGCCTTCTTCAGGCTACAGCTACCTCGGAGCCTACTCTTCTTTAGGAACCTACGGATCGATGAGCGCCATCTCCCCCAGCCGTATGCAGCTCGACAAACTGAAATGGGAGAGCAGCCGCGAGTGGGATTTGGGTCTCGACCTGCGTATCCTCGACCGCTATGGTCTCACCATCGACTACTACGACAAATACACCAAGGACTGTCTGATGGAGAAGGTCGCCATCCCGTCCACCAGCGGATATACGCAGCTCAAGTACATGAACTCGGGCGAGATGTCGAACAAGGGTTACGAAATCCGTCTTGACGTGGATATCTTCAAGACCAAGATGTGGTTCGCCAAGATTAGCGTCAACGCCGCACGTAACATCAACAAGGTCGAGAAGATTCCCACCAACTGGACGGCTGAAAACTACAGCTTCGGTAACGGTTCCTATGCCGTACGCATCGTTGAGGGTGACCCCATCGGCTCGTTCTACGGCTACCGCTATCTGGGTGTATATCAGAATGCCGAGGACACCTATGCCCGCGATGCCAGCGGCAACGTGATGCGTGACTTCAACGGCGACGTGGTTACCATGAAGAACGGCAACACACAGGTCTATGCCGGCGATGCCAAATACGAGGACATCAACCACGACGGTGTAATCAACGAACAGGACATTGTCTATCTCGGCAACTCCAACCCGACGCTCACCGGCGGTGGAAGCTTCAACCTCAAGTACGGCAACACAAAGACCAGCTTCGGACAGTTCTCGTTCACCGTCAACTGCAACTTCCGTATCGGACAGAAAGTGATTAACTCGGCCCGCATGAACCTCGAAGCGATGTACGGCACAGCCAACCAGAGCACAGCCGTGCTGCAGCGCTGGCGCAAGGAAGGCGACGACACAGACATTCCCCGCGCCCTCTACGGCATGGGTTACAACTACCTCGGTTCCGACCGTTTCGTCGAGGATGCTTCCTATCTGCGCATCAAGACGATGTCCCTCTCATGGGCCATGCCCAAAAAATGGATGGACCGTGCCGGACTGCAGTCCTGCTCCATCTTCTTCACCGGCTATGACCTCTTCACCTTCACAGGTTATTCAGGACAGAATCCCGAGGTCAGCCTGCCCTCCAAACCAACCAAGCTGGTTTCAGACGGCAATACCACGCCTGTCAGCAAGCGTTTCGCCTGCGGTGTGAACCTGACTTTCTAACGATTAACGAATGATAGAACTTATGAAAATCAAAAATATTTCCAAAGTAACGCTGCTGTCGTTGGCACTGTCGTTGTCGTTAACAAGCTGCAACGACTGGCTCAACCTCACGCCCGATAACGAGCAGGTGACCGAAGACTACTGGCAGAGCAAGGAGGATGTCGAGAGCGTGGTGGCTTCCGGCTACTACTACATGCGACAGGCTGTCCCCACCGTCATCGCCTGGGGCGAACTCCGCGGCGGAGATTTCTACAATTTGGGCTCCGGCTATGACGCCACCAAGATGCAGGACTTCGACATGCTTTCCAGCAATCAACTCTGCAACTACTCCAAGATTTACCAGATTATCTCGATGGCCAACTCCGTCTTGAAATATGCGCCGGAGGTACAGGCCAAGGATAACACCTATTACCTTTCCATGATGCAGTCGCACCTCTGCGAGGCTTATTTCCAGCGCGCCTGGGCCTACAGTCTCCTGGTCAAGAACTACAAGGAAGTGCCGCTCATCACCGATGCCTACGTCAACGACGATGCCGAGATGAACCTGCCCAAGGCCTCCGAGAGCCAGATTATCGCTCAGATCAAGGAAGACATCGAGGCTGCTCTCGCAACGGGTGCTGCCAAGGGAACCTACGAGGAAGACTGGCAGACCAAAAGCCGTGCCACCAAGTGGGCCCTCTACGCCCTGATGGCCGACATCTGTCTGTGGAACCACGACTACGACGAGTGCATCGCCTATGCCAACCGCATCATTGAGGCTTCCGATGCCATCCGACCCGTGTTCATCGCCGAGACGGGCAACTGGTATGAGATTTTCTATCCCGGTCTGTCGAACGAATCCATCTTCGAACTGTACTGGGATTACAATACCGAAGGCATCAACAACAACTTCACCTCGATGTTCCCCACCCTGGGTACCACGAGTGGTAGCGCTTCCGGCATCTGCAACTTCACCGAGGCTGTCAAAGAGAAGATTGCCCTCGAGACCCAGAGCGTTTTGTCCAACCTCGAAATTCCCTCGGGCACACTTGAGCAGCGCGTCGGACGCATGTATCTCACCTCCTTTATCAGCAGCAGTGCCTCTTGGAACGGAACGCAGTTCACGCCAGGTGCCAACATAGCTCTGTGGAAATACCGAGGAACGGATGTGGTCGATGCAACAACGGTACGTATCCACAACGATGCCAACTTCATCCTCTACCGCGTGGCCGACATCATGCTGATGAAGGCCGAGGCTCTCGTCATGAAGGGACAGGCTTCATGGAAGTCGGCTGTGGCCGTCATCAATCAGATCCGCAACCGCGCCGGTCTGCCGGATTTCGTCAATGTGAACGATGACGACGCCCTCAATACCCTCGACCAATATACCCTGCTCAGCGAAGTCCTCGACCAGCGTGAGATGGAATTCCTCGGTGAGGCCCACCGTTGGTACGACATCCTGCGCCTGGCCCGCTATGATGCCTCTTTCGCTCCCGAGGGAACGGTGGAGGACAATACAGGAGTGTCTTATGAGACTTATAGGACTTCCGGCTTCGGTGAGAATGTGTTCGCCTACAAGACCAAGGCCATTGAACTGATTGCCACCTACAATCAGACCACATCGCCCATCCAGCTGCAGTCCGTGCTCCAGAACTCCTGGGCATGGTATCTGCCCCTGCCGGAAGACGACATCACCACAAACAGTAACTTGAAACAGAATCCGTATTATGAATAAGTTATTATATTTATTTCTGGCTCTGAGCCTCACGCTCACCTTCTCTTCCTGCGACGACGATCTCTGGAAGTTCAAGGACAAGAACGAAGGTTCCTACAAACCGGCTGACGGTGATCCCATCTCGACAACGCTCGACAACAGCGGAGAGTTCTCCGAGTGGATCAAGGTGCTCAACTATACCGGCACCTACTCCATCCTGAACGCGCTCTACGACGGTTCGAACTCGGCCCACAAATACACCGTGTTCGCTCCCACCGACAAAGCTCTTCAGGAGTTCTATGCGGCCAAGGGTGTCAACGGCATCGAAGACCTCGGCGCGGACTATGCCACAGCCCTCGTCAAGACAATGACCTACGACGGCGACTCCCTCAAACTCACCGAGAAGTTCTCGTCCGATGTCACCGGACTGATTTATACCAGTGAGGCCGGCGAGAGAATCTACCTCTACGTCAATGCAGAAGACGAGGGATTCCTCCTCCGCAACCAGTCGTCTGAGACGTATGTGCCCCTCTCCCGCAACTACATCAAGTGCGCCAACGGATTCGTCTATACCGCCGAGGGTGTCCTCACACCCCTCGTGGAAACCGTTTTCGACCGCATCAACGACGGAAGCTCCGACATCATGGTCGAGGCCCTCAAGGCTACCGGCTATGCTTCCGAACTGTCTGTCGTGGCCGACACAGCCTACATACTGGGTGCACGCCAGATTACCCGCCGCCATTACACATTCCTCAACGTAACCGACGACGACTTTGCCAGCAACGGCATCTACAGTCTGTCCGACCTGAAGACGAAACTGGCCGAGGTGGCCGCCGATGCTTCGGTGGGTCAGGATTCCCTCCTGAAACAATATGTGCAGTATCACCTCTTCCCCGCTTCCTACACCGCCTCCGACCTTGCCGAGATGGTGGGAACCGACAGCATGCGCATCTGGGGCACTTCGGCGCCCAACCAGATTCTGATGGTACACCGCCACATGCTGTCCGAGGTGGAGACGCCGCTCGAAGACGGTACCTTACAGACCGATACGCTCTATTACATCACGTTCAACGACGACAACGATACTTATGAGAAACCCGGCATCACGTGGGACAATCCCGCCTACGGAATCTCGAAGAACATCGGCGAAGTGACATGCATGTGGAACAGCAACCAGAACATCCTGGCCAAGAACGGATATGTGCACCATGTGTCCGACTGGATGCCCGTCTATGAGCCGGCTCAGACCACCGTTGTATGGGATCTGGCCGACTACGCCGAGGTTCGCAATGCTCTCGGTATCTTCTATCGTCCCCAGGTCGTCGTTTCGAGCGAGACCAAAGTCAACCTCTCCAACCTTTCCTGCTATAAGGTGGAAAGCGGACCCGACGGCTCCGCCAACAACTCCTATTCGAGCCTCAGCTATGTCACTTGCAAGTCGAATCTCAAAAACTGTCTCTACCACGATCGCGTTGTCTTCAACGTAGGCTACCAGGGTTCTGTGACGATGTCAACACCCACACTGGTGAAAGGCAGGTACAAGGTCTCCATCTCGATGGCCTATCTTACGGAGCATTCGTTCATCCGTACTTCCAACGGCTGCAAGGGCGGCATGATGCGCCTCACGGTCGATGACGGCAACCAAATCCTGACGGCTCCCTACACTTCCATCACCAAGTCGCTGGCCGGTGTTTATGAAACGACGCTCTACGATGAAATTGAGTTCACCGAGACCGCCAGCCACGTCTTCAAGTTTGTCGTAATGGATCCTGCAGCTTCCACCAATTCGAAGTTCAGTCTCCAGTTCGATGCCATTACATTCACCCCCATTGAATAAGCAAACTCTGTCCTATGAAAAAATATGTTTATCAAGCATCGTTGTTGCTGGCGGTGACCCTGTCGGCCGCTGTAGTGACGGGTTGTAACGGCCTGTCGGACGACGACCATTTCAAAGACACGTACGTCAACAATACCAACGCCGAAGTGCTCTCCACCGACCAGACCGTCGCCGAGTATATCCAGGGACGTTCAGATCTGTCGCAGATGTCTGCACTCTTCGAGCAGGAAGGCATCTATAAGGAAATGCCCTCTTCGGGCGAGCTCCACACCGTGCTCGTGGTCAGCAATCTCAACTTCCAGGCTCCCGACGCCGAGGTGTCCAATCAGGTGGCCCGCAGCCATGTGACCAACATTTCGGTGGCCCCTTCCAAACTCAATGACGGCGACCGTCTGCTCATGTGGCACAACAAGTATGTGACCATCACCCTCGACGAACAGGCTGCCGCAGGAAACCTCATCGGCCACGCCCTCTTCAACAAGAGTACGCTCAACGAAGTCATCAAGGCCGAAGACGGCTATATCTACGTCATCTCCTCCCTCATCGAGACGCCCACGTCGCTCCAGGACTACATCAATGGTCTCGACGAGGACAATTACAGTATCTTCAAGGAGATGGTGCTCGCTTCCGGCGGCAAGGAATTCGACAAGGCCAACTCCAAAGTCATCGGTGTCGATGCCAACGGCAACACCATCTATGACTCGGTATTCATCTACACCAACACGTTCTTCGATGCCAAGAACTTCAATCTCTCGAGCGAAGCTCTCAAGGCCACGATGTTCGTGTTCAGCAACGAGGTGATTCAGAAAGCATTGTCCGAGGCGAAGCAGACCCTCCACGAGTGGGGCTACGACCACAAGACCGAGTTGCTCCGCAACGGTTCGCTCGACAGCGTATATGTGGGCTACTCCTCCGACAAGGACCTCGAGGACTGGATTCTCAAGGCTGCCTTCTACAACAAGACCTACAGCGCTGCCGACCTCACGCCGAATCTTACGGCCGAGAATCCTGAGGACAACGACATCAAGTCAATCTACAACATCCAGTGGCGCACCTCCGTGCAGGAGCTGGATCTCGACAATCCCGTGACGCTCTCCAACGGAGTGGCCTACGAGGTGAAGTCGTTCAAGATTCCCAACAACCGTCTGATTTACCGCCTGCATGAGGAGTTCAGCTACTACGAGAAGTGCGATGCCGACCAGAAGGCCCTCTACTTCAAGACGCAGAACCTCGCCAACTTCTCGGTGAACACCAACGAGGTGGCTCCCTGGACACCCCTCTCGGGCGTTTGGCCGATGCATGGCGACAGCCCCCTCAACTGCAAGATTGAAGACAAGACGGTGGCCCACTACCAGATGGACTTCACACCCATCTACAGCCGCGCCAACAGTGAGGGCGGCTTCGATGTGGGGGCTCTTATGGTACCCCCCGGAACTTACCGTCTGGCCATGGGCTTCAAGCAGGGTATGGCAGGCATGAGCGTACAGCTCTTCGCAATCGACGAGGCCGGTGACGAAACAGAATGTGCCGACAAGGTCGATCTCGCCCTTGCCGACGGTTCCACCACCTACCACTACGACCGCGGCGCTTCGCTCAGCAACCGTCTCCCCGAGTATTACGATCCCAACGACGAGCGCAATACCGCCGGTAATAAGAACGGTTACTATTGGACCGATGGCGGCCCTGTTTATACCGAAGTGACAATTCCCGCCGTGAACGGAAAGAACGCAGCCGGCCGCGACAAGGCCGTACAGCTCCTCATCCGTATGGCCAGCGAGAACGGAACCACTGCCGGCACCCTCACCTTCAACCACTGGTGCCTGCGCCCCACAGCCAATAACTATTGATTCTATAAACAGGTATAACACATATGAATGTCTTAAAAAACATACTTTGCAGCGCTGCGCTCTGCTCTGGAATGGCATTTGCCCAGACTTCGGAAACCTACACGGTGAGCGGCGTGATTCTGAACGATCAGTTGCAGCCGGTGGCCGACGCTATCGTCTCCTGCCCCGGCCACGGACTGGTGCGCACGGAAGCCGACGGCAAATTCGAACTGAAGGATGTCGAGAAATGGGTTGCCGTACGCGTACAGGCCCAGGGATTCTACAACAAGGAGTTCCATGTGGTGGAGAACGCCGACAACCTCAACGTCTATCTCATCGGCAAGGAAAAGCGTCAGTACAACCAGACCGTCCTCAACGGTATGGCCGACAACAGCGAGGGTGTAGAGAGCACCTTCGGCACGCAGAACATCGCCAAAAAGGACCTCAGCCTCGGTGCTGTGGGCCTCGACAAAGCCCTTCAGGGACAGTTCACTGGCCTGCAGGTGACCCAGAAGTCCGGCATGACCGGTGAGGGCTCCAACCTCCAGTGGCGAGGCATTCGCAGCTTCGTCGCCGAGACCAATCCCCTCATCGTCATCAACGGCGTGCCCTACATGCCCGACCTCAAGGAGTCGTCCCTCATCCAGGGCTACTCGCGCAGTATCTTCCAGACCATCAATCCCCAGGATATCGCCAACGTGACCCTCCTCTCGGGCGCAGAGACGGCGGCGTGGGGTTCGCTCGGTTCCAACGGCGTGCTCCTCATCGAGACCGACGGCGCCAAGAGCGACGACCTCAACACGCGTGTCAGCTTCACGGGCAGCTTCGGCTTGAACTGGCAGACCAACAAACTGCCCCTCATGAATGCCTCGGCCTACAAGTCCTATCTCTCCGACATCGCGATGGACTACTACAAAAACGACATGGGCGCTTTCTTCTCCGATTTCGGTTTCATGTCGTCGGCTTCTGCCAACATGGCTCATCTCTACGCCTTCGACACCGACTGGCAGGACAAGATTTACAGCAACTCGGCCACCCACGACTATCTGTTCCGCGTGGAGGGCGGCGACGCTATTGCCAAGTACGACATCGCCCTGGGTTATACGGGTGACAAGGGAACCCTCACCGACACCAAGTCCGACCGGTTCCACGCCCAGATCAACGCCAACGTCCTGGTGAGCAAGAAATGGGAGCTCAACGCCAACATCAACCTGGCCTACCTCAACGGAAGCTATCAGGAACAGGGCTACAGCCTCGAGACCAATCCCCTCCTGGCCGCCTATCGCCGTTCGCCCCTCCTCTCGCCCTACCAGTCGAGCACCATTCCCTCCGAGGACGGCACCTACGCCCTCATCAACAAGTATTCGAGCTATTACATGGGTTCAGTCCGCAACACCGACTTCATCGTCACCAACCCCGTCTCGCTCGTCAATACGGTCGACGGTTCGGTGCGTCAGTATGATATGAACGCCCGTGTGCAGGCTGTCTATAAGCCCACCACCGACTGGACCATAGCCGCTACCGTGGGTCTCTACTCCAACTTCGACAAGGAGAAACTCTTCGTGCCCGGCAAGGACAACAGCGACATCGTGCCCCGTTTCGACAACTACGGCAAGTCCGAAAACACCGTCAAGGTGGGCGAGGCTACCGTCTTCAATCTCTACTACGGCGCCAATGCCCGCTACCAGCACACTTGGAACCGCCGCCACGCCCTCGACGCACGTGCCGGATTCCAGGTAATCCAGACCAAGACAGAGTACGATATGGCAACGGGTCGCAACACCGCCAACGACTACTACCAGACGATGGGCGACACCCAGTCCATCGGTAAGTATATTGACGGCTACAACAACAAGTGGAACTGGCTCAACGGCTACATGCAGGCCAACTACACCTTCGGCAACCTCGTGCGCGCCGGCCTCGTGGCCTCCATCGACGGTGCCAGCTCGGTGGGCGCCGATGCCAAGCGCATCTCCGTCTATCCCGGTGTGAATGCCGGACTCATGCTTGCCAACTGGAAGGGAATCCGCACGGCCGACTGGCTCGACCGCCTCGATGTCTTTGCCGACTACAGCATGACCGGCAACAGCCGCTTCTCGTCCAAGTACGGACAGTATTACTACACGTCGCAGCCCTATCAAACCATCGCCGGTATTGTGCGCGCCAATGTGCCCAACACCGACCTGAAGACCGAGAAGGACTATTCCTTCCAGGCAGGCATTGATATGGCCTGGCTCCAGAACCGTTTCGGCATCCGCGCCACATATTTCAACACCCGCGCCAAGGATGTCCTCATGCTGGGCCGCAACTCGTCGGCTCTCGGCACTTCGCCCTACTACTGCAACGACGGCGAGATCCTGAGCCGCGGCCTCGAAATGCGTTTCAGCGTCGTGCCCGTCCGCACCCGCAACTGGACCTGGACCCTCAACGTACAGACCACCCACGTCAAGAACTCTGTCGAGAGCCTCGGTGCCCTCTCCCAGTTCATCACAACGCTCAGCGACGGCGGCGAGATTATCTCACGCGTCGGCGAGAATCCCTACGCCTTCTACGGCTACCGCACGCAGGGCGTCTATAGCACCACGGCTGAAGCAACGGCTGCCGGTCTCGTCAACCGCAACGGCGTGGCCTACAAGGCCGGAGACATCCGCTATGAGGATATCAACCATGACGGCATCATCAACGACGCCGACAAGGTTGTCCTCGGAAGCTCCACTCCCGACATCTTCGGTTCGGTCTTCACAAGCCTGCAGTACAAGGGCTGGGCGCTCGACCTCAACTTCGTATTCAGCGACGGCAACGAGGCCTACAACGCCACACGCCGCATCACCGAGTCGTCCTCCGATTTCGCCAACCAGTCCAAGTCGGTCATGCGCCGCTGGCAGAACGAGGGCGATGTCACCGACATGCCCCGGGCCAACTACGGCGACGTCATCGGCAACAACGAGATGAGCGACCGCTTTGTGGAGGACGCTTCCTACCTCAAGCTCCGCGACGTGACCCTCTCCTACACCTGGAACAAGAAGCTCTGGAATATCATCCGCGGCGGAAGCATCTACATTTCCGGCCAGAATCTGGTTTGCATCTCCCACTATCTGGGCTCCGATCCCGAGTTTGCCTACAGCAACGCGGCTTCGATGATGGGTGTCGACTACGGCAAGGTGGCGCTTCCCAAGAGCGTGAAAATCGGTGTGAATCTGCAATTCTAATCAGCAACTTGGAACTTGAAACTTGAAACAAAATATGAATATGAAGAATATTTTCAATAGTGCGAAGACCTGGTGCATGACCCTCCTCGTGGGAGGCGTGGCCTGCGGTTTGACCTCTTGCAACGACTTCTTCGAACCTGAGACGGCCGATGCGCTGTCAGGCGACGATTACATGTCGTCCATCACCGAGATGGCTACGGGGTATCTGGGCATTCTGACCAAGATGCAGGCTGTGGGCGACAAGGAGATTTATCTCACCGATACCCGCGGCGAGATGCTCGAACCCACCGACCAGTCCATTGCCGAGCTCATTGCTCTCTACAATTATGAGGACGATTTGACCGGCAACTCCTATGCCGATCCCGCAGGCTACTATGATGTAATCATTGCCTGCAACGACTATCTGCAGAACATGCTCGACTTCAAGAAGAACTATCCTGAAATCGTAGCCGAGACCGACTACTTCGACGGTCTCTTCGCCTCTGCCATCCGTGTGAAGGTGTGGGCCTATATGACGCTGGCCGAGATCTACGGTCAGGCCCTCTGGTTCGATGACCCCATCACCTCCATCAAAGATGTGACAGACCCGGCCATCTTCACGCGCATGACGGCTCCCCAGATTGTCACCAAGTGCCTCTCCCTGCTCACCCAGGGTTATCAGGGCTACTCGGCCGAGAACGACTTCTCGTGGATTGCATGGATTGACCCCGAGAACGTCAACAACATCGCTTCGTCATCCTACCGTTACTGGGACCAGATGACACCTCCCTACGATGCCCTGCTTGTCAAACTGACCATCTGGGACGCTGCCTTCCAGGATGCCGCCGGCAACACGGCTGCCGCACAGACCGATTACAAGACGGTAGCCGGACAGGTGCTCAAGATGCTCAACGACAAGTTCATTTACAACATCACCTATTGGAAGCGCGGCGCACGTACGTCGGGCGTCTATAGCAACATGTGGAACTATGCCACTCCCAACCAGGAGGAATCGGTGAGTGCCATCATCTACGACTATACCAAGAACCAGACCAACCGTCTGCTCTACCATTTCTCGAACGAGTACCCCAACGCCTACCTGCTCACCTCGAGCGAAGCCGGTCGTGCCCGTTTCTCCGACACGGACATCGATCCGCTGGGAACATCAGAGGTGGACAGCCGTCTGGGCCGCACCACCAGGGAGAACGGCTCCGTGTGGTACATCTCCAAGTTCCGTCCCATTGGTTCGTCGGTGCGTGTCGAAGCTTATCAGGATGATGTCCACATCTATACTTTCCGCTCTGCTGAGCTCTATCTCTGGCTGGCCGAAGCCTTGAACCACCTCGGACGCTACGAAGCGCTCGACCACATCATCAACGAAGGCTTCAACTCCACCTGGTCCGACCTTTTCACCCAGATTGAGGAAGGCGACACGCTGGTCTCCGAGCAGAATCTCTTCCAGTACGAGGGCTTCACCAGTTATTGGGTCAACTCCAAGACGGGCGGCACCTACAACGGATTCCGCAACTGTATGAGTGTAGGCGCTGTCGATATCTGGGACGAGACCAATCACACCGCAGCCGAGGCTCAGCGTCACAACGACGAGCTCCTCGCCAACGAGTGGATGTTCGAATGTGCGTGCGAGGGCAAGGTTTATCCCAACCTCATCCGCTTCGCCGAACGTTATCAGGATCCCGCTATCGTGTCTTCACGCGTGACGCCTAAGTACGCCACCTCCAAGACCGGCGCCACCGAGGCTTCCGTGGCTGCCAAGATCGGCACCGTCAATGCCAATTCCGGTGTCATGGGCTACTACGTGCCCTGGAGCCTGTATTAAACATCTGACAGGGGTTAAGGACTTCAGACTATGGACTATAGACTTTAGACTT
>Ga0326514_10000552_pt1 | contig 25375 bp, 36 predicted proteins | sample 3_2548_0518_D_FD_203653 | JGI IMG/M metagenome (GOLD analysis project Ga0326514, IMG submission 203653) | Bovine rumen microbial communities from UC Davis, California, United States - 3_2548_0518 | ecosystem: Host-associated > Mammals > Digestive system > Stomach > Rumen | place: USA... | reverse complement strand
CTACTCCCTTACATTCATCAGGGATAGTCGATACACTTTATTCATTATAATATTCAAAAATCCAAGTATTTTTATAAGGACTTTTTACTTGTCCATTTAATCTTGTTGTTATAGAAGTTTTACCATTTTTAATCCCACAAGCCTTAGCACAAGAAATAATAGTATCAAATATATCTATTTCATTAGTAATTATATTTATTCTTTTTATTTTCTTTGCCATAGGGTTTTTAGCACCTAATTTTGTTTGTCGAATTTTTTCTTTAATAACTTCCATTTCTTTTTCAGTTTTTGATTGATAAGTATTTCCGCCGCATTTAGAAATAGCATCGGTTTCATTATATCCATTTTGAACTGAATTATAATATTGTATCCAATATTGTTCTTTTTTATTTAATTCATCTTGTGTTTGAGCCTAATCAATTTGTTCAATAATAAAATTATCTTTTCCATATTTTCTAATAGCTCTTGCAAAATGAGTGTTTAAAATATTATTTAGAGCATCATTTATATGACGATGAAATCTATCTTGTATTGGTCTAATTGTTTGACCGATATAAACTTTGTTGTTTTGAACATTTGTTATTTTGTATATCCACATTTTTATTCACAAATGGAGTTATAATTTCATCAAAATTATTAGGTAATGTTAATGCTTTATCAATTTCATCCATTAACATATTAATAGATTGTTGATTTGTTAATTTATATCCTCTCATTTCTCTCCTTTTATTTAATGTGAATATTATAATGAATCTTAGCACGGTCTCATCCCAGTGGGACCTAACCGTTAGCCGCATTTTGCGACACCCTCGGGCGAGGTTCAAAAGGTTTTACATGAGCTGTAGTTTGCACTTACCCATGGTGCTAAAGAAAGTGGTTGGATCTTTTGGATCATATCCTGCATTTCCGCTCCAGTCAACGTTAGCATAATTTGGATAAAGTCTTTTTGCTGTTGATTTAAGAGCAAGTCTATATAAATCATAATTTGGTGTTCCTGGCTCTTTATTAACACCTTTCATCACTTGAAAAATACCACATGGGAAAATCGGTGTTTTATGGAATTTTCCGTTACCTTTAATAGAGCCTTCAAGTAATGCTTTTATTACCATACGTCCTTCAGGAAGTGTGCAAGTTCCGTAATTTATTGAAGTGAACGGCAGCTGGTTCCCGCTTCGTGACTGGAGTGTATTAAGATTATGATACATTCCTTCAACTGCTTGAACTAATTCTTTTTGTGTCATATCTAAAGCATATTTGTATACTTTATCATAATTACCACCATCATCTGCATAATTGGTATAATATCCATAATCATCAATTGGAATATTGATTATTTCATTATATCTGTCATCATCTTCTAATAAACTATCAAAATTCCAATCATCACATTCACAAAGATATTTCATTCCGTTTTTATAATGTTTATAAAAACTTTTACGAACATAAGACACCATTGTCCAGTCTAAGTGTGTAGCACTTACTCCACCAAATTGTTGTAAACTCTGAAGTTGGAATAAAACTGCTACTAATTGCATCGCAGTATTAACAGAATTTGCGGGACGCACATCTGTTTGACGAGTATTAAATCCTTTAGCTAATAAATCATCAAAAGGAATAGATAAACAGTTGTGCATACCAACTGCATATGCGTCTAAATCATGAATATAAATTTCATTATTTAAATGATTTTCACGAGCCATTTTTGACATACAATTATCAAGTGCATATTGTTTTGCAATAACTGAGTCAAATTCACCGCGGCGACCGCCAAATGAATGCTCATCAACATTGGCATTTTGATTATCAATACGAGATCCTGTAAGCTTTTCACGGGCAGCCCGCATCATTTTATTATTCCAGTTTCTTTCTTTTGTTCGTTGTTCACGATATTTAATGTAAGCTTTAGCTACATCTTTTCTTTTGGTAGACATTAATCCATTTTCTACTAAGTCTTGAATTTCTTCAATCGAAAGCGGCTGGGTTTCTTCTTCACAATAACCTTCAATATAATTAGCTATATTCTCAGCTTTTGTTTCTGCATACTCAGAAATCTATCCATCTACCGCTTTAAATGCTTTCAAAATAGCATTTTTAATTTTTTTTGTATCAAAAGGCATTTGTCTATTGTCTCTTTTGATTACATAAATCATAGTATATCCTCCTAATTAGATAAAATATTTTTAGGGTTACTATATTATTTAAAAATTGCGTAATATAATTATTTATTTTTGACCAGAATAATGAAACTGCTTTTTGTTTTCTCTTGATTTTAAATCGCACATTTCAGGATGTTCTTCTTCCATTTGTAATGCGCCTAAAATATTAAATGCGGCGGCTGATAGATGATCTTCATCATCCCACCCTGCAATATATTTAGCGAGATGCCTTTCCGCAGAGTCAAGGAAAGAGGATAACGGGATGCCTTTTAAATAATTAAAACGTCCATACTTTTTTGCACCTTCTTCATAAAGTATAGATAATCTTAGTAATGCAGACATAGGAAGAGAGAGCATGTCTCCCTTCCCCTCGTGCATATCTCTTACTGCTCCAGTTTCAAATTCGGTTCTTTCTCCAGAATCTTTAATCATATGATTATTGCTCCTTTACAGATATTCTTTCATGCTCAAGTGTTATATCACTATTATTAACTTTTACAATACGATATAATTGATGTGTTGGAGTAGCTTTATATGTTTTTGCTACAAAAGTATCTTCTCTGCGGTATCCAGTTATTAGGACTTTTGTTCCACGAGAGAACCATCCTTTTTCTAATACCTTTTTACTTCCATCGGTTTGAACTTCTGATATTTGACGATTAAACATAGCATAATACTCTTTAGTAAATTTAACAGTTACAACCCCATCTGTTGTTAAGACAGAAATAGATGCTTTAGTATTATCTTTACTAATAATAGTACCTGCTATTTTATATAATTTAAATATAGGTATATCTCTTCCCGCCCTTTTAAAGAAATAATCTACTTCAGGCTCATAAGATAAATTAAAGAAATTTGCAATACCATATTTATATTTATTAACATTTAATAGTTCATGCTCGTGGTAATAAAAACATAAACTTTCCATTTCCCATGCGGATATATTACCTGCCGCATATTTATTCCATGCTTCGTTAAACAATAATGTATTATATTGATTTAGAATTTCTTCTTGATTTTCTTTTAACCATTCTCTTGCTTCATCCATTTCTTTTTTATAGATTTTATCCCATTTAGTTTGGAGAATACAAGTAATACCGTTAATAACGTCTAATTCATCTAAGTCATAATATTGTGAATAAAATTCTAATGAGCCATCATCAAAAACATAATATTTGCCAACTTTTTTATTATCTTTAAGAAACTTATTAAATACAAATACTTGTTTTTGTTTATTCAACTCTTGTGGTACTAATCCGCTTTTTAACAATCCATTAAAATTTTGTAGAGTTAATCTTTTTTTAGGTTCGCACGCTAATAAGATATAATATGCCATAATTGCATAACGTGGATTTTTAACACAAATTTTTGATGCCCATTCATTATCTATTTTATCAAAAGCCCCTGATTTAATCAAAGATACCATTTGAGTTTTATTTAATGGGCAGCGTTTCATAAAATCAATAATTCCTGTATAAGGGCGGCCGTTAATAATTTGATCAATAACTGGCCCACCAATTTTGTTTACACCTTTTAGTCCAAACAAAATTTCATTATTTTCTTCATCTGGTTCAAAACTAAAACCAGATTTATTAATATCAATCAATGAAACATTAATACCTTTTGAAGTAATATCTCCAATAGCTTTAGCTAATTTAGAATAATCTGTTGTTTTTTCTATTTTTTTATTTTTATTTTGAATATCAATTAAATCTTGATAATCTTCTTGACTAAGATCGTCTTCAAATCTGGCGAGATACTCTTCAATTTGTTCATTTTCTTTATTATTGATTTCTTGTTCTTCTAATGAACCGCTATTTACAATTAAACATGCGGTATTCCAATAAATAGGATTCCAATTTATTGCAAGATAAATAGTTTGAACGCCAATAAATGAATAAGCTAATGCATGTATAACTGAGAATGAGTACCCCATCTGAGGTCCTACACCACATTTCCAAACATATTTGCCTAAAGCTGGACTTGAAGCCGTATCAAGAATTTTCTGATGTAATTCTGGAATCTTTGCCATTTGTTTTTTACCAACAATCTTACGAGCGGCATTAGCTTCTTTTAATGAGAAGTTGCATATGTGTTCATCCATTAACATTCGCATTAATTGTTCCTGTGATGGCGGCACTCCATAAGATTGTTTAAAATATGGCTCAAGAATAGTTTGTTCTTCTTTTGTTAAACCAGCCCGATTCATTTCTTGATACCATAATGATATATTATTTTTATAGCGGATATATTTTTCCATAGGTGTCTCTTCACCTTTTTCTGAGGTCATAAGTCGCATTAATCCATTGGCATCCGCCATTTCAAGGATTGTTTTAGGCTTAATCTTTTTTGCGGCTTGTGAACCAACAGCTGAATCAAACTGAAAAATATTTAATATATCATTATTTTGAAGGGCTTCCCATATTCTATTATTATTTAAAGGTAATACTTCTGGATGAAGATATTTATTATATACTTCTCTTAAAGAAAGATTTTTATCAATCTTATCATGTTTTTGAAGCAATCTAATAGTTTCAACAATCTTATCTTGAACTTCTGTTACAAGAAAATCATATTTAGTCATACCGCACGCTTCACATTTATGCAAATCCCATTGTGTTATAATTTCACCTTTTGGAGTTTTCATAAAACATCCAAATTCATATGGGTCTTCATCAAAAAGAATAACTCCAGAAGCATGACTACTTCTTTTATTTATCAATCCTTCTATTGCCATCGCAATATCTAAAAGACCAGGATATTTATTTATTTCATTAATAAAAGCTGTAATTGGTTTTCTGTCCTTATCTTTATTTCCATAAACAACATCTTTTAAAGGCCAAAGGAATCCTCTTTCACTTGGAATTAACGATGATAAATATTGAGCCGTATCCACATCTATTCCATCATGATAAATAATCTCACCAACTTCAGATTCAGGAATTAATCCACCGCCAGTAATTCTTGTTGTATATCCAGATCCTTGTCCTCTATATCCTCGACAAGCAGTGAGAATAGCACTTTTTGTTCCTTCTGTTCCGAAGGTAGCTATAAGAGTGCATCCAAGATTTTTCCTTGAGAGTTCATCAATTTCATTTGAAAAGTTTGCACCACGTTCCTCCTTTATTTTTTGAAGAATTAGCGGACGTTTTGAAGGACAAAGATCGAGATCTATATCACCAAGCTCAACGCGTTCTTTGTTGAGATAACGCCAGAATGGAAGATCCCATTTAATAGGATCAAGCTGAGTTATACCCAAGAGATAATGATTTAAACCTGAGCAAGATGAACCTCTGCCCGCACCAACTGTACTTCCACATTCCCAAAAAAGATCAACATAATGTTGAAGTGTAATAGGATAGCTAAACATATTAGTTCCAAGTTTTTCACTAATTGTTTTTTTAATATCTGCTTCTTCTTCAAGTCGAGATAAATATTTTGGATCTGCCTTTCCTAACTCACCTAATTTATATACGCATTGATTTACCCAATATCTTTCATAAATATCATCGCTTTTATACATAGAAGTTAATACTGGTAAATGCTTTTGAAAGTATTCTCCAACTTCTTCTTTTGGATAATCTTTAACTTTTACTTTTGGAATAGTCTGTTTATGTGCAATACTATAATTTTCAATTTTATTATAAATTTCGTATGAATTATTAACTAATTCATCATAGTTTAGTTCAGACGGAGCGATATTTTCTTTTATATCATTTTCATCTTGAAGATACGCATACTCATAAAAAGCGTCAACTTCACGCTCGCCACCTTTAGAATTAAGATATGCCTTATGAACAAATCTGTCTTTTTTTGTTAAATAATGGGCGTCTGTTCCTAATACCATTTTACATTTAAATGCGGCGGCTATAGATTTAAGACGTTTATTAACCACAATTTGTTCATGAGATTGACCTGGTGCACATTCAATATAAAAATCATTTCCAAAAAGTTTTTTACACCATAAAATAAAATTTACAATATTATTATGTGCTTCAGCAATTCCTATTGTGTCTTCATGTTTTTCAGCTTTTATGAGATTCAAAACTTGTGTAGACACCTGCCCGCCAAGACATGCAGTTGTTGCAATTAAACTATTTGGATATTTACTAACAATTTCTTCAAGATCATCATATGTTGTAGGCACTCTTTCAAGGCCTCTATCCCAATAGCTGTTCATCCATGCTCTTGAAGATAATTCTCTTAATGCTCTAAATCCAATTTTATTTTTTGCAATTAAAATAAAGTGATAATATTTTTGACCCATCTCGCGATTAGGCGTTAAATATATTTCATTACCCAATGCAACTTTAAAATCTGGATGTTCTTTTAGAATATCTTGAGCATAAAAATTAGCTTGCGGAGCACCACATACACATTCATGATCGGTGATAGCTATTCCGCTTAAACCAATTTCTATTGCTCTATCAATTAATGTTGGGATTTTGTTAATACAATCTAATAATCTTAAATTCGAGAATTCGCTATGAGAATGACATTCGAATCGTTTCACTATCCCGATACCTCTTTCATTATATTTCTTATAATTATATTATAATATAATAAAATAAAAAAGTCAAATGAAGACTTGCTCCATTTGACTTTATAAAAAAATAAATATTAGATAAAATTAATTGTACAATGGAGTATACCTCCTATATTATATCCTTGGTCAATTAGTTACAAAAACTTAATTTCCGTCCAATGGACTATACCTCTCTTTCATAATATTTATTTCTTACAATTATATTATACAAAAAATTTTTTTATTTGTCAAATTTTTTTTAAATTTATCTATTATAATATTCTTGTTCGTTTTCAGGTGTTAAAAGAAAATGTGTTGTTTCTAATTTTAAATCTTCAAAAGTATAATCTGCGTTATATGGTATTCTAATTAATGGAGTATTATGTTCAAAACAATATTTATTTTTTAATAAATCATTTTTTCTTGTAATGTCAAAATTTTTTTTATTATTCCAACTTTCATTATTTCCCTCATAAAAATAGGTAAAATGTTGAGAACCATCAAATTCGATTAAATATAGCAAAGTGTTATTATTTTTATTAAAAACTGCAAAATCAAACATTAATTGATCACATTGTCTGCCTGTAGAAGTTAAATCAGGAAATTTATATTGAGTTTTATAATTAATATATCCATTATCTAATAATTGGGCAATTTTACTTTCATTTAAACTAGTAATACATCCGCAGCTTTTAGTATCACCATTACGGAGATAATCTCCAAAAACAATAACATTTTTTCTACCACATTTTAAACAAGTACAATTCCAATATAATCCAGTTCGATCTTTTCTTGGACGTTCTTCCTAAGTTGCTTCTCTAATTACTTTTAAAAATCCATAAATTTTTCCAGCTTCATCTTTTTTAACACTATCACGCATTTTTTTCATACGGATGCAACCACAATTTGTAGATCTTCCTGCTCGAAGATGTGTTCCATCAACATCTTTTTCTTTCCCGCAAGCAGTACATTTACAATGCCATTTTGCTCGTCCATTTTTAGTATTTTCTGCTCTATATAACACATGCCAATAACCAAAATCTTGACCTGTTAAATCAATTAATTTACTCATAAATTTTTATCCTTTCTATATTTATTTCTATAATATATAAAAATTATGAGCAGTAAATTATATATTTATGTCCTGTATAAATAAAAAATTTTTATCTTACCCATACTAGTTTTTTTGCAGCGCGAGTTGCAGCCGTATACATCGCTCTAGCATGTGTTTCTTTATCATAAGGGAAATTTTCTTCAAGAACCACTACATTATTCCATTCGCTACCTTGTGCCTTCCAAAATGTAATTGCATAAGCGTAAGCAAATTCTTTCGGAACTATTTCTCCATATCTAGGGCGAAGTCTACCTAATTCGTAAGATAATCTCCAGTCACAGCATTTTTCACCAGTAATAATCATTTGATGATCCATTTCAGTATTTTCATATATATCATTCGTTTCAGGAACTATGATATTTCCTACTAAAACATCGAATTTTCTTATATTACTTTTTACAAATCTTGGAATTTCCCTCCAAGTTTGAAAACTATTTGAAAGAATTCCGATAGTTCCATTAATAAGCGCATCGCCATTTAAACTCAAATCTTCCCAATAATTTCTAAGGCAAATAATTTTGTCTCCATCAACAGGCCCCTCAAACCTACCTTGCAAAGTTCGCATTTGATTATTAATACTATGACGTTTTGCATTTGTTGCGGTAAGAATTTGATCTCCCCATTGTAATATTCCTGTATTTAAATTAGAAGAAGGGATAATTTTTACTTCATTCCCATTAAAATATTCAATCGGTTCTTGATTTCTAATTTTCATAGTAAGCCGAATAATTTCAGATTCTTGCGCTTGCCGCATAATTTCATCAAGAAAAATATGCGGATGGTCTAATAAATGATTATCTTCTTCTTTGTCTATTGGCGGAAGCTGAAATGGGTCTCCTAAACAAATTACATAAACTTGATGTTTAAATAGCAAATCCATAAGTGTTTTAGGAGCCATAGAAATTTCATCTACTACAATTATTGTATAATCTATATGAGGTTTTGGCTTCCTAAAGAATCCACCCGTAGGTTTAGGAATACTTTCATATAAAAGTTTATGTAATGTGCAAACATTTTTATTACCTTTTTTTCGTAAAACCTCAGCCGCTTTACCAGTAAATGCACAATAACAAACCTTATCTTCATCAACGTCAAGTGCATTAATTATAAAGCGCACAAGCGTAGATTTACCACTTCCTGCATAACCACTAATTACTGTATATTTTTTCCCAGCTTTATATCTATCTATTGAGATTAGTAACCCTTCTGCTTGTTTTCTTGTTAATTCCATATTTTCACCTTTAACTTTCTTTATATATATTATAATAAAAAAAATGTAAAAAGTCAAAAATAAAAAGCGCATTAAAAAAATCCAAATGCACTTTTTATTTCTGTAGACGACCACCCGCGTGCCACTCAGTTAAAAGAAATACTTAGAAGAATCTATAATTTCATAATCCTACATAATGAGCTGTGGATAAACCTGTCCATTCCACTAATTAGCATTACATTTACATATTGCATTTACCTATAAATATCCTGTAGTAGTAAAATTATTTATATCCTATTCAGTTCCATTAAATTTAATAATAGATAATCCATTTAATAAATTAAATTTTAAAGTATTACTTTTCATAATTTGAAAATTAGAATTGGTAATTTTGAAATTTATATTAACATATGCTCTATCTATGTCCTGTCCCCAATAATCATTCATTCTAGCAATATCTAAAATTATTTGATTATTGTTATCTGTTTCTCTAAAATTATAATCAATACGGTAAATAGGCTCAACAGATACATTTTCTAATTTTTTATCAATATAATGAAGAAAATCATTAACAGAACTTGCCTAAATTCCAAGTCCTGCCGCATTATCATGTCCTTGTACATAAATTACACCTGGACACTATTCAAGAATTTCTTTAAAACTATCAATGCCAGTTTTTGTATATCCGCGCATTGACCCTTCATAAGTCTATTTTCCTTCTCTATTGGTTCTTGTTAATAAACAACATGGTCTTTGATATTTTGCCATAAATTTATTTGCAATTAAACCACGAATTTCAGGATCAATTTGACCTGGTTCTAATAAAAATAAAAGAATTTTATGGTCAAGCATATTATTAATTTCAATCATTTTTTCTAGCATCGCTAAACCAGAATCTTCAGCTCTTGTTTGTCTATTTTTAACATTCGTAACTGTTCTAATTGCTTGTAAAATTAATTTTTCTTTCTAACCTAATTTATGTCCACGTTTATTTGAAATAACTTCTTCAAAAGCTTTATGGTTTAACATAGAATTAAAAAGTAATTTTTTCTATTCCATAGTCCCACTTCTAGTAATAGCGTTGACGAAAGGTACAATAAAAAATGCGGCACCCATTGAAGTGCAACCCATATTAGGATCTGCTGAGATATAATCAGCTTTTGATAAAGGAAAAGAGTTCTTATCAATCATATAATCAATAAAAGGATTTTTTATATTCTATTTTTGGAAGCCTTTAGTAATTAAATATCTAGTTTCAAAAGAACGTAAAGACATCATATCTCCACAATTACCAAGAGCAACTAAATCCAAGAAGTTATTTGCATAATTTACATTTAATATGTTATCTATATATCTACAAAATTGCCAAGTCACCCCTACTCCAGATAATTCTTTATTGGGATAATTAGATAATTGATTATTAATAGTTATTGCATAATTACTAATTTTTGGAGCTAAATGATGGTCTAAAATAAGTACATCTATTCCATGATTATATAAATCACAATGATATTTATAATCATTACTACTTGAATCTGGACAGATTACTAATGAATATTTATTTTCATCTATAATTTCTTGATAACAATCTGATAAACCATGTTGTTTGCTATCGTGCATTTTCCAACTTAAATATTGCTATACCCAAGTTGGAAATATTTTATATAGATAATTTATAAGAAGTGCGGCAGAGGTATATCCATCACAATCACAATCTACAATAATTACCGCATTTTGATTAAATTGAATTTTATGTAAAATAGTAAATAATCCTTGTTTTAAATTTTCCTCTCCTAATAATAATGGAGAATTTATATCCTAGTCAGATAAATTTATATAATGTAAAATATCTTTTTCTGCAATCCCCCTATTAAATAATATTTGTTGAATTGTAGAAAAATTTTGATTTGGTTTACTTATTAATTGGTATTTCATTTGATATTCTTCTTCCTTAGTTTAATAATATTTTTCTTTTCTATATATTATAATAAAAAAAGACGGAATTGTCAAATAAGTTCCGTCTTTACTCTATGATTATTCTATTTTTAAACAGTTCAATAAATTTATCTTTACCTTCATCTATTGGGCTTGATTTATATTGCAATAAATCATTTTTATCAAATAAATACGAAATATTTACATAATTTCCATATTTATTATATAAAGTTTTTAATTTTATTACCCATTTTTGCCATTCCTTATCTCCAATTTTTTGAAACTGTTTATCAAAAGCAATAATAATTTCTTTTACGCCAAGAGATAAAAGAAGTTTAACTTGATAGTTAATTAAATTGCTACCGCAACAAGCGACACTAATATCTGATTCTTGCCCAAAATAAGACGCATATAAAAGTGTAGATTTTTCGCCTTCAAATACTATTGCTTTTTGAAATTGAGAAATTGCTTTTTTACTATTATTTAAATTATATAATGAAAAACCGAGCGGATGATTATACATTTTCCCACCAATTATAGCAGGTCGATATTTACCATAAACTTCATTTTCTTTTATTAAAGTTCTCTCTCTAATACCAATAAGATTGCCATTTATATCATAATGAGGAATTACAATTCCTTCACTAATTGGGTTATAACAAATCCCTCTAGCTTCCATTATATCAAATGCTATGTTCTCTTTTTCCCAGGGGATAATGTGCGGATGCGGCAAATATCTTAAAGCTTTATTATCATAAGTTTTTAATTCTATGATTTGAGGCTGGCTTTTCTCTCTATTTCTTTTAAAATTATTAATAAGTTTCCAGTCTTCGCTAGTATCCTGATTATCTTCAAAATCAAAAGTTTCTGCGGTATAGCCAAAATATTTTGCTACAAAAGTGATAGCACGAGATAAAGAAAAATTTTGAATACCTGCATTTTTATTTACTTTTAAAACTAATTCATATATATCAAATGACGCATCTCCGCAACCAGTATAACAATGAAATAGGCGTGTATTAGAATAATAATAAAGTTTATGGCTGTCCCCGCCATGACAAATTGTGCGGGCGGTGAATAACCCATTACCCATAATTGGTTCACCGCCCAGTTCACTTACAAGATCAAATACTTCTTCTATTGTTAAATTTTCTTTAAGAGTGTCTTTATTATATTTGTACATTATCTTCTTTTATTTCTTTTAAAGGACAATTTGGCATGCGTTTTTCAAGTATGTTAAAATTATAACCACAAAATTCATTTGTCACATAACAAGTTGGATAATCCCATATATCATCATAATCATACAGGGGACAATCTGCACAGCACAGTGGCATTTCTATATTTAATATTACCATATTTCCTCCTTAAAAAAATTATTTTAATAAATATGGAAATTTTTCTTTTAATTCTTCTAAAGTAAAAAGGCGATCTTCATCAATAGCATAATGTAGCCACCAGTTAATCTCGTCCCAGGCCATACCACCAAGAAGACTTTTTTTATCTTCTTCTTCCATATGTTTAAAAAATTTTAAATATTCTTTTTTTGTATGGTGTTTCATTAAAATGCACTACTTTCTATTTTAGGTGTAACATGAATTTTTAAATCTTCTATATCTATCAATTCATAATTATAATTAGTTACAAAAATAGGATCAATCCTACAAATTCCTCTATCAGATTTACACCAAAGTAAAATATCTTTATAGCGGCCGCGTCTATTTTTATAAACAGATTTTTTAATGTCAGGCATTTCTATTCCCATTGAATTGACGATATTTTTTAAAGCTTCTCTATCATCATCACTTACTTGAAGCAGAATTTCACCTTCATCAATTTTATCTGCAATAGCTTTAGCTCCTCTTAATAAATTTTGGTCGTAAATTTGTGCGCTTCTATATTCAGCATTTAACTGAGTAGCTGACATAATAAAGACACCATATTCATTACAAATGTCTTTTAATCTAACACTAATCATAAAAAGAATATTATCTTCTCTTAATCCTCTAACTCCCGCCTTTGAACTAATTTCACTAAGAATTTTCATACTTGAATGAATATAATCCATAAAAATATATCTAGTATCATATTGACGAATACCAAACTTAATTGTATTTTCAATATCTTGTAATGAAAAGTCTGGAAGCTTTTTTATATATAAAGGGCTTTTAGAAAGGATTGCCGCGGCTTCCGTTACTCGCTCCCACTCATCTCCAACATATGTATTCTCAAGAATATGGTCTTCATTGACACCAGAAAGAAAGGCAATCATCATAGTTTGAATTTCATCTTCTTCCTGCTCTGTTGTAATAAATTGAGTAGGTTCACGAGTTCCATTATCTTCCCACTGTCTAGTTTCAAGATTATAAATTTTATTACAAGCAATAGAACAGGCATCCGCAATCATAGAACGAGTTTTTCCTACGCCAGTAGCAGCAGACCGCAAATAAAACTTTTTTAATCTAGCCCCGCGGTGAATTGCATTAACTAATCTACCATATAATGGGTATCCAATTTCTGGATTTATTTTTAATCTTTCAAGCAATGCTAGCGCGCCATCGCCCGCCTGAACTACACCATCTTCTGAGTTATCTACATATTTAGCTTTGATTTCATCTATTTTATCATTAATGACATTAGCAATTTCATTAATTGGAGTATTATCAAACCAAGTCTCTTGTGCTTCTTTCTTTTTAATATCTAATATATTATCTGGATCATAAAGCCAAGATAAATTCATTCCAATTTTATTATACATTCTTAATAATGTCATTTTTTTCATTCGATTATAATAATAATCAAATGCTGCAAGTTGGCACATTTCTTTAATATTTTCTAAATATTCAGGACCTTTATTTGTTTTATAAATTGCATATTTTTTAGGACGCTGCTCTAAATATTTTTCTATATCTTCAATAGATATTTGTTTTGCGCCAAGCTGATGAAGATTATGAATTGAACCAAATAAAATTTTATGAAATTCTTGAGGAAAATCTTCTTCATTAAATTTATATTTATCTTCTAAATCTAAAAGAGAAGGATTTATAAACACATCTCCAATAACTTGCATACAAGCAGATATATCTACATATTTTGAACTCATTTATTCCTCCTCTTCTAGCCACATATGCGGCGGCCGCACATATACTCGTGGTGATTCTATGCTTATAGTTCTTACTTTTGGTAATGTAAAATTTGAAATATCTTTTTCTTTATTTATTAATTGCGCTTGATATAGTGCATAATAGTAATTTAATGCTTGTTTATATATATAAGGAATAATTCCAATACTTCCATTACTTTTGTCAAGTGAATTACCTTCTTTTTCATAATACCACTTAAGTGTTTTTAACATGCCACTATAAGTATATTTATTTTCTTTTACATACCTTTCCGCAAGTTTTTTAGTTAATATATAATTATAATCTTCACCAAATAATTTTTTAGTATAATCATAAAAAGCTTCTATATCTCTTTCTTCTTGAGACATATTAGCAACATGCTCTTTCCAACAATCCATATGAGCATATCTACGTGCAGAAACTTGTTTTGTAGGTTCTTTATCTCTATCAAAATATTTTCCACAATAAAGACATTTAACTTGGTGCATAAAAATACACTTCCTTTTTAATTTTATATATTTATATTATAATATAAAAAATAAGACTTGTCAAAAATAATAATTTTTGACAAGCCCTAAAAATATATAATTATTCTGATTTCGTCTCATTGGAAAGTAAGAGAAGATCATCATAAATTAGAGAAAGGGCTTCAACCTGTTCTCTTGAGCATTGACTCATTTTTTGACCTCTACCAAGATAGCGGTCTGTGATTTGAACAATACGTGGCTGATAAAACTCTTTAAAGACTTCATCAGAATTATTATCAATCATAGCTGTAATGAGTGCATTACAGTTTTTCATTAATTCATCAAAATTAAGATTTTCAGTGGTATCTTTATAAAGATTATTTCTTTTATCTGTAAAGAACTCTTTACCATCTTCACTTGCTTGTTTATCTATTGCTTCACTAATTGCAGCAACTAAATTATCATATGAAAAATCAATATAATCTGGAGTATATTTAAATCTTGATCCAGCTTCATATCTAGGTGTTCCGCGCATAAAGAGTTTTGTTAAATTATTACCATCTTTATCTGTGACAATTCTAGAATATCCAATAATATCTGCCATTCTAGCAACAATATTATTTGCTCTTTTGTCAAGAGTTGGAACAATTTTATTATATTCATTTCCCGCCTCATCTTTAAAAACTTTATCTGTGGCATGGGAAATAAGAATAAGACCATAATCCATCATAACAATAGAACGTAAACACTCATCAAATTCTTTGGCAACCATTCCATACCCTTTACCGTATGGAATATCACTAATGCTATCTACTCCATATCCGCCATCTGGACGAAGGGCATTATCACAAATATACTTTGTACAATAATCATATGCAATATCACAAGTATCAATAGTAATTGTATAGAACTTTTCTTTTGCTTTAGGATCTTTTAACTGTCTAAGAACTTTTCTAAATTCTGCCCAGTTATTGATGGGCTGTGCCATGACTCCAGGAATGGCATTATAACCTTTTTCAAAAGCTAAAAGAAGATTATTTTCAAATTTTGATGCGGTTGTTGTTTTTCCGCTTTTTGGTTCACCATAGAAAAAGACTGAATATCCGCGAAGATTTCTACTTACTTGATGCGGCTAAATTTCAAAAATATTAATATCTGCCATATATAAAATCCTTTCTTAAGAGAAAGGGAGAATAAATCTCCCTTTTATTAGAAAATAAAGTTACCTTCAGGAACTGCGGCTCCCTGGAAAGTTGTTCCACCAGCAGCCTTAGTAGCCTGACGTTCATTATATCTCTTTTCAATTTCTGCCAGCATAACCTGACGATTCTGAACCATCTTATTGACATCAGATGCAGTAAGGACATCTTCGTTACCAAAATCATAAGGAACTTTTGCACTACCAGTAATCAAATATTCACGGCTTTTTCTTTCATAAGTCTGAACAGCGGTTTCACCAAATGCAGATTCCTCAATTTGTTCAACCTTAATTGTCATGCAATTAATTTTTCCCCAAAGCTTTGTAAAAACGGGGTTTGCAGGTGTTGCATCAAGATTTTCAAAATATTCCATTCCCATCTTATTACGAATTGTAAAAGAAACAGGAAGAATAACAGGACCATATCCAAAGATAGCTCCACTAACTGTTGTGAAATCTTCAAAAATATTATTTTCTTCATTAGCATCAACATGAGTTACCTTATTAATAAGCATGTCTGCCGAAAAAGTATTTCTTTCAGACTCCGCACCAAGTTCATTTACGATAGAGCAAAAACCATCTTTATTTCTGATTGCGGTAACCTTTGAACCATCTCCTGCAATAAAATCATTAAGTGCGATAGAAACACCTGTACACTGAACCATAAAAGCGTTATCTTTTCCGCCGTTAATCCAAGCTTTCTCAGGATTATCAATAATTCTTTTAAGGGCGGTATATGTATTATTTGTCTGACCGCTTTTATATTTTTCAGTTACACAAGTATAATGAATAGTAATAACGTTCAGACCTGCTTCATCAACTGCAATATCCAGGTCTCCCGCAATATACTTAGTACCAGGATTCTTTGAATTTTCCCCAGATACTCTTACAGAAAGCTGATTAAAATTACTACCTGTACTATAAACACGTCCTTCAATCTTTTCTGTATTAATAAATTTTGCGTTTGCTTTCATTTTTTTCTCCTTATTTAAAAATCAACTTTTTCTGTACTATTATATTATAATAAAATTTTTTTTATTTTTCAAACTGATAGTTTTTCCCAGCTTCTGTTAAAGAATACTGCACAGGATCTTTTCCTGTTTTTTCAACATAACCATCGTTTACTAATTTTCTCATAGACCCTGCGATAGAACGACCACTAGTAAAAAGAGCTTCAGCCGCTTCTTTAGATGTAAAAACATTAGACATCTTTTCTACATTCTCTTGCATCCAAGAAAGAAGTTTTGCTCCGTTCTCTGTCATAGCACCAGAGTTTTTTACTTTACCATTTTTTAGTTCAGTAAAAAATTCTAAAGCATTATTAAGTTCTTCATCTGAAAAATTAAAAGTTTCTCCTGAATCAAAAATAACTGTCTCAACAATTTGAATAAATACTTCTTTTTTAGTCATATGTATTTTTCCTTTTTTATTTTTTATTTTTCATAAATATATTATAATATATTATTTTTTATTTTTCAAATTAAGAAAAAATAAGCTCCTCAGCGTAAGGTAATGATTTAGCCCATTTTATAAAATTATTTTTAGATGAATCATCTTGGCCGCTCCACTCATTTAATTTATGATTTTCACGTTGATGGACAATAGTCCTAATAACTTCATAATTAGCTGTCCATGTACGAGTTTGTAACCAGCTTTCTGGCAGCCACCGCACAAGTTCTTTCCAATATTTCTTATCTTTTGTTTCAAGATATTTTTGACGAAGAAACTCAAGCTGTTCAATCATCAATTCAGATAACATTTCTGTTGTATTACCTTGATAATATTCTAATTCTGTATTAAAATCATCGGTTTCAAAACAATCTAAAGTAATTGGTTTACTTGTTAATTTATGCATGGTAGAAGTGCTATTGGCGGTCGTTCCAATCTTATAAGTGTCCATCTATTTCCACCAATAAAGCGGGGCTGTAATATCAACAGAAACAAAAATTTGTCTTAAAAATTTACGATGTTCTGAACCGCCTTTAATAAGGGTTTGAGCAAGTTTCATATCATTAGGACCTATTATAAAGCCATCTGGTTGTGAACAATTTCTTGTTTGTGGATCTTGTTTACAATTCCTACAATATTTATCTGTACACATATAACTATCACTTTTATCCCAACTGTTTTTAGGATTTCTAAGCCCCCTAAAAGCATTTTCGAAATTATATACCTAAGTGTGTTCAAATTTCATCTTCTAAATACCTCCATCTTAACTTTTCCTTAGAGATTGGATGTTTTCCTGCAGTAGGGCGCCCACCTCTACAGCATCTTTGAATATTTTGTCTTGCAATTCCACACCAATCAGATGCTTCTCTACATGAAGGAAAAATCTATTGAGTGTTTAAACATCGTACAGCTTTTGCCATAGGATTGTTTCCTCCATATTTTTTATTTCTCATAACTTTTAAAGACTATTCTGAATGATGTTTTCCATAAAAGGGATTATTTTCACCAGCCGTATCAGGGAATATTCCTCCTCCAATGGAAATATTATATCCATATTTTTGATCTGTGCTATTATATTTATTAATCATTTTTATTTCTTCTTTATCTGCCTACTATTTATTAAGTTGAGACTATAAAATAATATGCTAAAAATTATTCCATCCATATTTGCAAATGGCATGATAAAAATGAGCGCTACCTTTATATGCCTATGGAGACCATCTTTTTTTTATATTACATGTCTGACCTATATACACTTTGTTATTAATTTTATTTTTGTGCATATATACAACATACTCTTTCATTATGTTTTATTACCTTTCGTTGTATTTAAACCAAATTTATCGCTTTGATACATTTCTATCCAAAATCTTTCTTTCTCATTTAATAAATTTCTTGAACATTCTTCTAACAATTCAAAAGAAAAATTCCATACGCCATTTTTTTGCATATTATTATATAATTTATTAGTTGCGGAAGCCTCAATACCTAAGCCGCACTTACAATGATCTTTCCAACGTTTTGATATATCTACGCTTTGTCCAATATAACACTATTCAGAATTTAAATTGGTAATCTTATAAATACCGCAAATTGTTTTTTTACCCAATACTCTATCACATAATTCAGTCATTTGTTTTTGAAAATATTGTGTCCATATAAGTTTACTTAAAACAACAGGTTTATGGAAAGAGGCTTTTAAATTTTCTAACATTTTTACATCTGCTAAATCCGCATCATTAATAGATAATTTGTAAAAATTTATTTTATCTTTTTTCTATTGTTCGCGGAGACGCGCTTCAACACCTGCACTCAAAGAAGCTTTTATTTTATCAATATCATTTTGTATTTCTTGTTTTTCTTGAGTAGCCGATTCTCTAATATTATTTAAATCCTAATGAATAGCTTCAATTTCTGAAGATGCTTCTGCATTAGCTTTTTCAATACTTAACTAGGCTAATTTTTTTTCTTTCTATAAATCTTCTTCTAATTCTTGTTGTTTATCTTTTTTAAATTGTGAAAGTTCTTCCTATATTTCTTTTTTCTTTTGATTTTCTGAATATATTAATTTATTTTTTTTCTATTGTAAAACAGTTATTTCTTTTCTTAATTGCTATGAATACTATTCTTGTTGTCTGTTTTTATTAATTTCAATTTGATTAGCTTTATAGAAGAAAAATAAACCACATATTAGAAAAACAATTCCTAATACTAAAAATGTCATTTTTTTCTCCAAGATAAAAAAGGTTAGATATTAAATATCTAACCTTGTAATAAAAAATTATTCCTCAGCGTTCGGATCAAATACACGACCTTCGTCTGTAAGTTGAATGAATTTAACCGGTTTATGTAGACCAGTTTCTGGATCTTCAATTTCCGCTGGGACACGAACCATTAGCGGTACCTCATTTTTATCTGCATCCTTATGACGCTGAAAAGCGGAAGTAACAATACCATTAACTGAACGAACAGAAAGACCTGTTGCATCCGCAATATCCTGTGCTGTAAAATCTTCTCCATCGTGTGCCTTTACAAAATCAAAAACAATTTTACTATTTTCCTTTAACATATTTTTCTCCTTATATTTTATTTAAATAATTGTTTTTCTATTTTTAAGATGAATTATATTTCATCACTCATATTTTTATTATACAAAAAATTTTTTAAAAAATCAAGAAAATATTTAGTGAATAAAATATTATTTTTATTTTTGCCTTGTTGTCTGAATACAACCATCTTATAAACTATTCATCTTTTATATATTTATATTATACACAAAATTTTTTTAATTTTCAATATATTGCTGTATAAAATCAGTTTCTGTAATAATTGGAATACCGCGAGTTTTTGCAGATTTATTTTTAGCAGATGTACTATTTATATCATTATTGATTAAAATATCTGTTTTACCAGAAATGGAATCAGAAACTTTACCGCCATGCGTTTCAATAACTGATTTTAATTCAGCTCTATTTTTAAATTTTGTAAGTTTTCCCGTAATGACAATAGTTTTTCCTGTAAGATTATTATTTATTTGATTGTTGTTTACAACAGAGGCTTCTATATTTAAAATTTTAGAAAGTCTATCAGCTTCCGCATAATCAAAATTTTTTAAACTATTATCCATTTCTATTCCAAAATTATCTAATTCATAAAAATGATAATTTTTATCTTTTATTGCTTCACGAAAATCTTCATAGGTTTCAAAATAATTAGCTAAATCTTTAGCAACTGCTTTACCTATGAGAGGAATGCCAATAGCAGATATAAAAGCATCTAAAGTTGTATGTTTTGAATCCTCTATTGCATTTAAGATTTTAGTAACTGATTTAATTCCGAAGCCAGGTTTAAGTAAAAAGTCCGACTTATATCTTTCGGAAATGTGATATATGTCTTCTATAGATTCTATCCATCCCCAAGTAATAAATTTTTCAAAAGTTGCTTTTGATAATCCTTTAATATTAAGCCCCTTTTTTCCACAAAAGTGATCCAGTTTATTAACTAACTTTCCTTCACATAATTTGTTTTCACAATAGACATTTATAACTCCATCATTACTTGTTTTATAATCTACCTCACCGCCGCATATAGGACACCTTTCAATAACATCATTAGCAGATACTCCACCATGAGCAATCACGTAACCATAATCATATTTTGGTCCAGCTTCTGCAATTTGAGGGATAATTTGATTTGCTTTATAAATTTGAAGAGGCTCACCCACGTAAGCACAATCGCCAAGAACCTCTTTCATAATACTAACATTATGAAGTGATGCTCTTTCTACTGTTGAACCATCAATATCAATAGGATCAAATACAGCAACTGGAGTTAAAATACCAGTTCTACCCATTGTCCATTGAATATATTTTAGACGGGTTGGATAAGTTTCATCATAAAATTTATAAGCTAATCCGCCTTTAAAATGATGGTCTGTGCGACCTGCCGCATTATATTCTGCAATATTATCATATTTAAAGACAATACCGTCAATGGGGTATATAGAATATTCTTTGAAAAAATCTATTACAATATTAATTAAAATTGAATTTTTTCTTACTTTTACACGAAAAGGAACAATTTCAAATCCTAGATCTTTAATAAAATCTAATTTACAACTTAAATATTTAGACACAGATCCCTCTGTATTAAAAGATGTTATAACATCCCAAGCTATAAAAGTAAGTTTTCTTTTTGCACATTCTTTTGAATTAAGCAATCTTATACTTCCACTAGCAAAATTACGAGGATTTTTATAAGTATTTTTAAATGATTCAAAATCTTTATAGGAACAAATAATCTCTCCATCAACAATAAGTTCATCTTTATAATCAATTTTATTAGGAATAGAAGGAATCACTAAAGCATTATGAGTAATATCTTCACCTTCTATTCCATTTCCTCTTGTTTCTGCGGAAACTAATTTACCATTAAGGTATCGCAAAGAACAAGTTAAACCATCCATTTTTGCCATAGCAATCCATTCATGGTCTCCCAAGAAAGATTTTATTTCTTCTATATCTTTTGTTTTATCAAGAGAAAGCATGGGGTGGTTGTGCCTGACTTTTTTTAATTCAGATACTTTTTGAAAATGAATTTTTTGAGTAGGAGAATCCTCAAAAATAATTCCAGTCTGGTCTTCCCATTCTTTCAGTTCAAAATAAAGTTTATCCCACTCATAATCAGACATAATGGGTTCACCTTTATCATAAGCTTCAGTTGCTTTATTCAACTTTTTAATTATGATACCAATATCTATTTTACTTTTCATTTTTATAATTTCCTTTTTCTTTTGATAAATAAATTATATTATAAATTTTTATAAAAATCAAGTGAAGGAAAAATTCCTTCACTTAAAATTTAACAATAGATGAGATATTGGATTTTATCATTATATTTCCAAAACTTGTTCGAGTTAATAAAGGTAAATCTGATGCGGCGATGCATATGGAACTTGGTTGTCCAGTTAATAAAATTGTATCTTTATTAGTTACTACTGTAGCTCCTGCAATATTTCCATATATAGCACTAGGTCTATAAATTACAAGACCTTTTCCGCCCCGTCCTTGTGTTGTGAATTCTTTAATTGAAGTTATTTTACCATATCCTTTTGTTGAAAAGATTGCAATATTATCCTCATTTGAGCGGATTGGTAATCCGACAATAACTTCATCATTTTCATCTAACTTAATAGTTTTAACGCCTGCGGCAATTCTGCCAACAGGATTTACATTTTTACTTTCAAAATGAATTGACATTCCATTTTTAGTAATAACAAGAATATCTTCTTCGTTAATAAACTCCACATTAGCAATAGAATCACCATCATTGATTTTAATTGCCGCGATTCCTGTACTACGTTTTACTTTTGTATATTCATCAAGGAATGTTTTTTTCATTAATCCTCGTTTTGTAAAGAATACCACATATTTAGCTGTGTTGCTCCTTGCAAGAGAAGTAATAGCTACAACTTCATCATCTGAATCCATGTTGATTAAAGTTCCAACATTCATACCTTTTGAAATATTAGTTCCAACTGGTATTTCATCTACAATAATCTTAAACATTTTTCCTTTTTTAGTAAAAATAAGAAGATTATCAATAGTATTGGTAGATATTGTAGACATAATTACATCTTCTTTTGTTTTAACACCTTTTCCGTTGCGGCGTTGTACTTTAAAAGATTTTTGAGGAACTCTTTTAATATTTCCAGTTTGAGAAAGAATTACAACACAGTCTTCTGGAACAACCTCTTCAATTTCTTTGTCTTCTGGTTTTACTTCAATATTAGTAAGTTCGGTGCGGCGGGCGTCTCCATATTTTTTTACAATATCAGAAAGACGAGATTTAAGAATACCTTTTTGTCTTTCTTCATTTGTTAAAATATCTTTTAAATCTGCAATTTTATTTTCTAATTCTTTTGCTTCTTTTTCTAATTCTACTTTTTCAAGTCTAGCAAGAGAAGAAAGTCTCATAGCCAAAATTGCTTTAGCTTGATTTTCTGTAAAACTATATCTTTTTATTAACTTTTCTTTTGCGTCAGTAGCGTTATTAGATATTTTAATTAAATGAATAATATCATCAATAACAGTTAACGCTCGCAGTAAACCATTAACAATTTCAAGTCTATCAACAGCTTTATCTAAATCAAACTTAGTTTCATTAATGATACATTTAATATTGTGATTTACATAAATATCTAAATAGTCTTTTAAAGTTAATAAAGCAGGAATTCCTTTATCTGTTAAAGCATACTGATTAGCATTAAAAGATTTTTGCAAACTGGTTTTTGAATATAATTTTTTTAATATTGCAGCTGGATTTGAAGAACATTCAATTTCAATACAAATATTTTTACTACTTTTATTAATTACATCTTCAATTCCACTATTTTCTTCTTCTACTGCATATTTTTTAATTTCTTCAATTAAAGGTTCAACATATACTTGATATGGAATTTCTGTAATAATAATATAATTATTTTTAATTTCAGCTTTTCCTCTTAATACAGCTTTTCCTTTTCCTGTTTTGTATATAATTGGAAGTTCTTTTTTATTAACAATAATACCGCCACTTGGAAAAGATGGTGCTATATTATCATAATCTATCTCACCTGTTGAGATATATTTATCAATAATATTAGCTATTTCTGTAAAAGAATGTGGTAACCATACATTGGCGATTGTGCTGCCAATTCCTTGACATCCATTTACCATAAGTCTTGGGAAAATAGCTGGTAAAACAACGGGCCATTTATCATCATCAGAAAAATTTGGTTTCATTGGAACTGTATTTTTATTAATGTTGGCAAGCATACCTTCTTCAACAATTTTAGTGAGTCTCGCTTCTGTATATCTACTTGCTGCAGGCTCTCCACTAATTTGTACAGAACCATTTGCCCCATGCCAGTCAATTTCGGGAATATTATTTATCCATTTTTGAGACATTCTTGCAAAAGTTTCATAGATGGCCGTATCACCATGAGGCCACCAATTTGCGATTACCCCTCCACTAATTTTGGCAGATTTTACATGAGGTTTATTACTTTTATATCCTTTTTGATACATTTCCCAAATACAAGCTCTTTGACCTGGTTTCAATCCATCTCTGGCATCGGCAAAGGCTCTTTGATAATTTACCTCGTGAGAAAAATCAAGAAAATTTTGTGATAATTCTTTTGTTAATTCAATAGTATTCATTTTCATTCTCCTATGTTAAAATAAAATTAGATGTTGTTAAAAGTAAATCTTCAATACATAGATTTTTATGATAACAAGGAATACGAATTAAAGGGATATTGTTTTTAAAGCAAAAATGATTTTTTTCTAAATCTCGTTGGTGTATATCACTTAATAATTCTCGATTTTCTCTTTGCTCAAAATGTTGTATTCCATCATATTCAATAATATATGAATTATTTACATAAAAATCAAATCTATAATTTTTTAATAAAATTTTTTCTTGTTCAAATGAAATATTATTTTCTTTTAATAAAGCTGCAATCTTATTTTCTCCTGTTGATCTCAAACAACCACAACTTTTTGTATTTCCATTTAATAAATATTGAGCTTCTTTCTCACAAAAATTTCCACAATCACATCTACATTTCCAAAAATATGTTCTTCCTTTTTTCTCCAATCTCTCTAATACGACTAATTTTCCAAAACGTTGACCTGTTAAATCTTTAAAGTATGGAGTTTTTATATTTTTTAAATTTTTTAAAGAAGAACATTTTTTACACATTGTAATTGGGTTAGGCTAATTTAAATGGCTTCCCCTTACCTACCAAAGACCATGACAAATAGGACATTCACAATTCCACATAGCTTCTCTATTTTTATTTCCCGCATAAGAAATAATTTTAACTCCAGAAGATGTTATTGTATTGGATCTATCTTTAATCCGACTCATTTGCCTCTCCTTCGTGCTGTAACAAAAATCTCCTTCTTGGAGGAACTGAAGTTCCTAAAAGCATCTCTATCATTTGTTTTGCTTCATTTTCATTATTTACGATAATTTTTGCTATATTTCTTGTATCAGGATTAACAAGAGCATCTGCAAGTTCTTCACTGTCTTGTTCACCTAAACCTTTATTCCTATTAATTAAGAATTTTTCATTTTTATGTTTATTTTTATATTCATTTAATTCATTTTCGTCTTTTAAATAAATATATTCATTTTTCTTTGTAGTAATTCTAA
>Ga0326514_10000551_pt1 | contig 25382 bp, 51 predicted proteins | sample 3_2548_0518_D_FD_203653 | JGI IMG/M metagenome (GOLD analysis project Ga0326514, IMG submission 203653) | Bovine rumen microbial communities from UC Davis, California, United States - 3_2548_0518 | ecosystem: Host-associated > Mammals > Digestive system > Stomach > Rumen | place: USA... | reverse complement strand
GTCCCGTGGCTATTCGTGTCACCTACTGACCAGGGGGCATCTGTGAGCCTCTATTTTCCGTTTTCAGCGAGTTTCGTTATGACGTTGCCTAATTCATCAATCACATATCTTCGCTCTCTGTGTTTGTGTTCTTCTGCGTGACATCTTCGACACACAAGCCTCAAGTTATCGAAGTTAAGTGTCACGTTCGGATCGTTTATATTCTCGGGAGTCAAGTTGATTACGTGGTGAACTATCTCCCCCGGAGTATATAATCCTTTTGCAAGACAATCCTCACAAAGATGTCTCCTATACTTTGCATATGATTCCCTTGTGTTCTTCCATGCCTGTGACTTGTAGAACTTGGTTGCGAACTCTCTCATTTAAGTGCTATGAGATGGTTATGGTGCAGTCGCCATATATGCGGTAGTAATTATTTTTTCCTGATCCCAATTCTTCAATGTCTCCGCTAACGGATTCTATAATCCCTAAAATCGGTGCGCCCTTTATAAATAAAGAGCCTTTGTAAAGTGGCACAGTATAAATACCACTCTGATATGGTTGAATTTCATATGTGTCATCCGATATTGTGGGAAGAATTAAACCGTTTAGTGATTCTTCCTCCTTAATTACCGTCACCTGAGCCGTGCTAAAATCACTTGACCCACCGCCACCTTCTACGTTGACATTTACTTTTGAATATCCGTTTGCTCCGTCTGTGAGGGCATCATATGTGCCGTTCTCTGTTATTGTTTTCTCTATTAACTGAATTGATGGGTCTTTGCCCATGTCGGGAAATACTACTCTTACTCCCATGTCGTCCTCGCTTTCTTGAATGAAAAAAGCACCCGTTGATGGATGCTTTTCTGTAAGGGGTTAAACAAATTATGAAATTGATCGGAAAGGTTGAAAAAATGAAACCCTGCTGATGAAACGATTGCCCTTTGATTTCTTCAGCACTTACTATATACCATACCTTAAAGGTAAAGTTATATCCCAAAATCAAAGTTTTTTCTTGAACTCTTCGATTTCTTTTTCTTCTCGTCTTTCGCTCCCGGCACTCACTATCGCCAATATCATGAATACCAATGCCCCTCCGAATATCGCTCCTGCTATGAATTGAATCATCTCATTCCTCCGCTTCTTTCTGCATCTTTTCAAATTCCTCTACCCAATCGCAAGGCGTTGCTCTTTCAAATAAACACCTTTCGGTATAATATGCTGAATACTTACATTCACCGCATTGGTGCTTTTGGCAATAGGCTTGAATCGTTGCGATGGCTTTCTCCATTGTTGTTAGTATCATCTTATTTCTCCGCTTCTAATATCGTAGGTGCGTACTTCACACAGTTTGCTATTTCGTGTGCCGTTTTCCAATCGTCTGCAAGTTCAACTTCTTTCTCAAGTTCTAACGCATCTGCATCTATCAGCCTTCCGTGTGGTGTGGGTATCTCAATGAGTGGGCAATCTGTTCGCCTTGTATCAAATTGGTTTATATCATCGTGAAGAATAACGCACTCCCACCATTCATAACTACCGCCCTCAAGGTTATAATTAAATTCACATTTCCCACAACTCTTTGGCATATCAATCCCTTTAAGTATTATGCTCATCGCTTCTCCTTTCTTCAAAGATCCTTGTGAATCCTTCATCATCCATTAGCAAGACGGTTTGAACATCATCGGTGTCGGGATAGTCTATCACAAGTGTTTGGTCGTGCTTGGTAATATACTTTCCATAGTGTTCTTCCAATTCTGCCACGGTATTCCGAATCGTATTTGACCACCTATGGCAACAGTGATTCTCCTCGTCCCGTTCTTTACAACCCCGACACCATTCCCACTCTGCTATTGGATGACAGAACTCTCTCTCACAGCCGTCTTTATACAGTATGACTCGTTTTGTTGACCTAACCTCATCGGCAGACCTCATTTGGATTTTTATTGTATCGTATGTCATTCGCTTCTCCTTTGTGTTATAATATCCTTAACAGTTCCCCCGATGCCTCTCAACGATGCGCACTTCGGGGTCTTTTGTTAGATATCCGCTTTTGTATTTCCTACCGTCAAGGTAATATGTTCTGCCTCGACTCCATTTTTCGTATTCGTCTCTTATTATGAAATGAATTTCATCACCATATACGTTGACAATTCTTTGATTCCCGATAGCCTTGTACTCTATACCTTGTCTTCTTAATCTTTCGACGAAGTCATTCATCTTGAATCTCGCTTCTCTTCCAGTATAACTTATGACCACATATGTATTATTCATTGCCTATCCTTTCTCCCCAATTGCAGAATCCATCGCTCGGTTGTTTCATATTAGTGAACTCGCAAGCCATTCCGCAATCAGCATCGTTATACCAATGTTTGCACTCCCCACAAGTCACGATGTCGATTAGTGGGCAATCGGTATCAAGCGAATCGCAAGTCCAAGGGTACTCCGAATCATAGAACGGGCACTCCCAACAACTCTTCGGCTTCTCCATATTAGGTATTGCTATCATTGGCTAACTCCTTTTTTACGAACACGACTTCCTTGCCTTTGGGTGTGTGAAATATTATTTCGTCAGTATGTTCAAGTTCTGCGTCCGTTATCTTATTCCAATCTTCTTCCGTTAAAGGGTGATTGAGTTGGAACGGACATTCATATTCAAAATCCATTACTCCCATATCATTCTCCTTTCATCTTCACTCCACAGTTAGGGCAGAAATTCTGCGGAATTGTATCGCCTTCTCTGTCTTTATCGCAAATATATTCAGAACATTCGCTACATCTTATGTGATGACCATCTCTTATCCAATGTCCCTCTTTCCGTTCTTCTATTGTATCAATGGCAAATTGCAGAGCCTTCATCTCTTCCCAAGCCCAATCATCTCCGTCCGTGCTTTCGTGGACGCTATCGGCTCGGTCGTACATATCTTGCAATATGCTTACCGCTTCATCTCTTGATATAAGTCCCATATCATTCTCCTTTTAATAACTTGATGATTCTGTCTGCGGTGTTCCTTATGTCGATGATAAGTTCAAGTATATCCTCTGCCTCGCCTTCTTCTTTGATTTCATACTCAATGGTGCACAATATTCCTCGGCTGACTATGGCTCTATGCTTTTGAGGTTTTCTTTCAAGTTTTATTTCCATATCATTCTCCTTTGTTATCTTCTATCTCCTTTGCTCCAATCAACTCCATCATTCTATCCATAGCCTCAATGGTTATCTTGCCGACCTCAATGGTTATCTTGCCGACACCGTTTTCATCAAACTCAAATACCGCTTTTCTTCCGTTCTTCAGTTTGTATTCTTTTACTCCCATATCATTCTCCTTACTTTCCTTTTTTCATCTTATTCTTTCGATGAATCTTGTCTATTTGTTTAAAATCTCGCTTTCCGACATTTTCTTCTTTTGACATTTTCTCAAACCATTTTAAATCTCTATAAGCATTGTTAGAATAATATCCCATATCATTCTCCTTTCCGCTCTCCCTTTGAACAGAATCCGTCCGCTTCCATATCTCTCACCGCTCCGAATATGTCCGTGCAACAAGGAAATGTTCTCGAATCGGTGTCATAGTGTTTACAGTCTTTGCATCTAACAATGTCTTTATATGCCTTATAAACTTCTATTGCTTCTTTTCGGTTGATATATTCGCATTCCCACGCACCACATCTGTTATCGTCTGCTCCTCCGAATGGTTTTGCATAGATGCAGGATTCACATCTTTCACGTTCTGTCATTTGTTTCTCCTTCCTTGAAATACTTGCAAGGTCTGTCGTTTGGGTCGTGGTTTTCTTCGCAAGTAATCGCATAGATTAGGTTAGTATAATCCCAATAAACATCGGTACAATGATCACAAAATACGCAATCCTTATCGTTCTTGCACTTGATCCATATACCACCTTTAGGATGCATAACATCTTCAAGGAAATATTCTCTTGCCATTCCATCCTCCTTATAGATCATCGTCAAACTCTTCCCATTTATAGTCCACCGTTGGCGGTGTGATGGTTACCTCATCGGGATCAAAATCACAACAATCGCAATCCCCGGGACACGGTCTGCCTTCACATTCTTCGGTGTATCGCCATTTACTACAACTCATCATGTACCTCCTCAAACTCTTTCAAGGCTCTGCGGTGCATATAGCCGATGACCGACTTGAGTTCGTACTCTTTCCCCGGACGCAGGTCGTCGAGTCTCTTCGCCACCTGCGACCACGGAAGGAGAAGAACATACCTCGAGTAAAGAAGCTCCTTATATTTCACGTTCTCCATTCTGTCGATTTCTCCTGCTATGGTCTGCCTTATCTCTTCGGCTTCAGCTTTAGCATATGTCAGTTGCTCTTTTAATAAGGCAAGATTGATCGCTATGTTCTCCGTAGGCTTTCCGATATTAGTCCCGTGAGGCTGTCCGTCCATGTCGATTCCTTTCAACACGGTGGCTATCATGTCTACTCTTTCTTCGTATTGGCGCACTCTTTGAAGTGCGACTTTGTATCTTTCAAGATGTTCTTTAGCTCTCATTCTATCCTCACATACTGAACTTGCTTTCTTACCGTTACGGCTCTCCATTTGTCCTTTGGCTTATAGAACGGGCAGATTGCCTTGCTCTTGCAGATGGGGTCGTCCAATCCGTCACAGTATTCGTCTTTCCACTTGATCCCGTCCTCTTCATGCTTTTCACATCTGTATAAGGCACAGTTTTCAGCCATCTTCATCGTGTTTCTCTCCTTAAGAACTCGGGTATCTCTATGGATTCCCCTTTGATGATGTCTCTCTTAAGTTCCTCCAGGAGTTCGTTAAATTCCTTCTTTGCCTGCGGTGTTGCGTGTTTCAAGTTCTCCACCTTTGTGGTAGCTCTTTCGAGTGCGTTCTTTATTCCCTCAAATGTTATGTCTTTACTCATTTAAACCTCCTTGCTATTTCATAAATAACATTGACCGTGACAGAGTTCCCCGCCTGTTTATACAGTTGTGAATCACTACACACTTGAGATGCTCTGTCAAAGTATTCGTCCGGGAATCCTTGCAGACGGAAGCATTCTCGCGGTGTGAGTTTTCGTATCTTTATAAGTTTCCCTTCACTTTCCACCAATCCCACTTCACATCCTGTGTCAAGTGTGGGTGTTATGTTGCCATTGTCTATCACTCTTCCCCTCCTTGTATTTGAATCCGGGAATGATATGTCGAAGCACCCCCCCCTATGCACTTCGATGTAACCTTGTTTAGTCGCTTGTTTTATTTTCATCCTTGCCTCTGTCTATCATTACATATGTTGCGCTGAATGACGGGAGTGACCCTGCTTTTGTGTCAAGGGTGCAAGAAACTTGCGTTTTTTTCGGTGGCTTTCCTGCGTGTAATATCACACCTTGTGGCGACCGTTCACTTTTACGATACCCCCCCCACTCATCGGATAGGAGCCGTTAGTGAGAGCCTCTATCCTTGTATCAAGTGTCCCTGCTACAAGGTTGGGTAAATCGCGGTGTCCTTGTAACTCATTAGACGGTCTATCGTCTTTTGTGAGAGGAAATATTTCTCGTCCACCGATTCCTCCAAGATGTCCGATAATGAAGACCCTCTCTCTATTCTGTGGGATTCCGAAATATCGGCTGTTAAGCACTTGCCATTCCACACCGTACCCCAACTCATCCATTGTTCGGATGATTGTCTCGAACGTACCCCCCCCATCGTGGTTGAGGAGTCCTTTGACGTTCTCAAGGAATAAATAGCGAGGGTGTCTCTCTTTAGCAATCCGCATGATCTCAAAGAAGAGAGTGCCTCTTGTGTCTTCAAAACCGAGTCGCTTTCCTGCAATGCTGAAAGATTGACACGGAAAACCTCCGCAATAGATTTCACACTCGGGCATATCCCAAGGGTCAACTGTTCGTATATCTCCAAAATAAACCTCCGTATCTTTTGGCTTGTGCATAGCCATATAACTCATATTTGCAAATTTATCTATCTCACAATGCCCAACGCATTCGTGACCTGCCATCTCCATACCGAGACGGAATCCTCCAATCCCGGAGAAGAAATCAAAGAATCTCATCCTTTCCTCCTGCTATGATTCCACTTATCAGCCTCTGCCTTTTTGCGAAGGTTTATGCCTCCCATCAGATGTCTTCTGTAGCCTAATTTATTGTGGAAGGCATCGAGTTCCTTTTCCTTGCGCTCTTTGGCTTTCTGTTCTTCCTTGAGCCATTTAAAGAGCAGATGCCTCTCACACGTATCGTGACAATTAGGGTCTGCCACCCTGTCTTGACACCCATAACACGGGTTGATTATTCGTCCCATTATATTGAGCCTCTCAAGGCTTGGCGGAGTCCGTCAGCCGTTTCTATTACCTTATCTTGTATTGTATTAGATTGTATTGTATTGTATTGTATTGTATTACGCGTCATTTTGTCGTCATTTGGTTGCGGTTTGTCGTCATTTGGTAACCAAGTGGTGTCATTTGGTTGGCATTTGGTTACCAAACTATAAGCACCGTTTTCCTTAAGGGTGACCCTCTCCAAATACTCCGCGTAGTTGCTCGGCTTGATTCTGTCCTTTCTCAAGTTGCGGTTATTGATGTAGAAGTGTTTTTCAAGATAAAGCCAATCTTCAAACTTGATGAGGTAATGTCTGTCTATCAGTAGTTGAAGGTCTTTCGCTTTCGCATTCAATGACCGCATTATGGACTTGACCTCCGAGCAAAAACCGAAGTCATCCGTTTTGTGATTGATGTACGTGTAGAGGTCTCGAGCTGATGCCGGGAGCGATAGAAAGTTATCATTGAAGAGGATTTCATCGCTCAAACATCTATACTTCGCCATTTTTCCCCTCCAAATAGTACGCACTAACGGAAGTGTATGCTCCGTCTCTGTCTCTCACCTTCCTCGGTGTGGAGCTGATGTCATACCCATATTTGTGTCGCAAGTCCCACACCCTCGCAGAGAGTCTTGACACTCCACAATATTTAAAGGCTTCGTAAGTGGTTATCGTCTTATATATCCTCATATAGTTGAGGACTTTCCTGCATTGTCTGTCCATCTTACCCTCCTTTTAGAACGGTATGTCTGCATCGATTCCGCTGAAGTTCGGCTCGGGGTCGGAGGTCTCCTTGTAGTCCACTTTGAGCTTATCTTTGAAGTCCACGAACTCGATTCTTTCAGCTATGAGGTCGGTGGTGTATACCGTCTTCCCGTCTTTGATGTATGATCCCGTCTTTATCCTGCCGAACACATTCACCCTTAAGCCTTTGGCTGAATACGTCGCAAGTGATTCTGCACTCTTTCCGTATACTGTGACCCTCGGGAAGTCGGTTTCCTTCTTCTCTCCGTATCCCGTATCTATTGCAACAATCAAGTTACAAATAGCGGTCTGTGTAGGTGTGTATTTAATCTCGGGGTCTTTGGTAAGTCTTGCCCCTATCAGTTCAAATCTGTTCATTGTATTAGCCTTAAAATCGCCTTTTTCAGCGACTTTTGACCTCCTTTCGATAAATTCTAAAACATTCGTATTTGTTGGTTAAAATCGTTGATTCTTTGTGTTGCCTTTCGATAATACTCGGGGTCGATTTCAAATCCCACATAATCGAATCCCAACTCCTCGCAAGCGATCAATGATGATGCACTCCCGACGTGGGTGTCGAGGATGACGTCCCCGGGTTTCGCGTAGTTGGTGAGAATCCACTTATAAAGTGCAATCGGCTTTTGTGTTGCGTGTATTCTGTCTTTCTCATTGCTCATGCCAATCCACTCTTTTGATGTCCCTTTTAGATTTGTCCATGCGTACTCACACATTGAAAATGTTACGTTTTCGCTTATTTGTGGTTTTCGCCAAATAAGAAAGCACGGTGTTGGCGGTAAAGAATAGTAGTTCCCCCCCCATATAATCGCGTTTTTGCTAACCCTAAAAAGTTCAGAAAAGTAATCGTCGCCAACTGGTTTTTTATCCCAATATGCCTTTGGGTAATCCGACTTTTTGTCGCCCTTTCTTCTCCCCATATTGTTGTTAATGCTTATCCCGTATGGTGGGTCGACGATTGCAAGGTCGAAGAATTTGTCGGGATATTGTTTCATCCCTTCCATACAATCAATATTTAAGAATACACCCATAAATAAGCCTTTTTTCGCCGATTTCGGCGACTTTTATCCTCCTTTCGATAAATCGTCCGTTAGCCATTTATATTTGTTATATCTGCGATTTTCATCGGGGAAGTCGGGATACCATTTATCAAGGTATTCAGCTATATAGTCACCGATTTCCTTGCGGTGGAATCCATTGTCAAAATCATGATGGCATTTAGGACATAAGGTGACGATGTTCTCCTCTATTCCGAGACCGCCCTGCGAACGTCGTATATAATGTGCGTTGGGGAGTCCGGGTGCGCCACAGACGATGCATCGACCTCCGTCCCTTGCCTTGACTTTATTTCTAACCGCGGAGGAGATTGCGGTCTGTTTAGTCATCTTGTGCATCGAGTGACTCCATCTTTTTCTTGAATCTGTTGGGATAAAGTGCCTTCAAATATTTGAACACTCCCCAAGGGTTTATATATGATTGAGTTTCGATTGCATCAAACACGATCTTGAGGAGATTGCCTCCCTCGTTCATATAGAGATCGCGTTCCCTTTTTAACTCCTCTATCTCATCAAGTAAGGAGTCGATATATTCGCCTGTTGACATCATATTCCTCCATTTAATATTGACATTGCTTTGCCATACTGTTTCGCGGTCATCCCTTCGGGTTGCTTTTCTCGGTCGAATCCTACCATCTTGAGGAGTTCCTCAATCTCGATGCCTCTTGCCCTTGCGGTTGCTATGAGTCCCGCTTTCTCTGTCGGTGTCGCAAGTTTGTTTGCCTCGTTGAACATCTGCGCGTTGGTAACCTCTTCAAATGAGGCGACACTTGTGTCGATGCCGATTCCCAAAAGTCCCAAGGCTCGCCCGGTTGCACTTGTGGAGGCATTCTCCACACATGATGTCCTATTGATATTCGATGATCCCTCGACCTCTTTTGCGTAATCTGTGGCGAGGATTTTTCCGTCACCATCGTATGCGGTCGCCTTCATGATGACGACTCCGTCTTCATACTTGACCAATTCGGTCACGATCGCGCCATCGGGGTACAACATCCTAAATGCTTTGACCCTCTCATTCACAGGAACATATTTTTTCCCTTTTATGTCCATCGTGTTGAGTCGGGTGTTCACCTTCTTCAAATCTTCGTATGTCATAACTCCTCCAACTCATCTATAAGATGATTCATAAACTCCTTATAATCTAATTTATATTTAAGGCTCACATATCGAGCCTTTGCCCTTATGTCGTCACCGATGTCCTTGATGAGATCGTGACAACACTCGCACAGTTCCTCCCCCGGTGCTATCCACTCGCCACATATCTCGCACTTATCCATTTCGCCTATTTCGTCGCTCCCACAGTACGGGCAAACCCCTATCTTGTGGCTCACGATTGCCCCGAAGTATTCGGACGTGAAGTCCGTCTCCACATTAGGGAAGTCGAACGTCTCTCGACATCTCTCGCATATATACATCCGCTTTCCTCCCTTTTAATGTCCATACCTTGTCCATCGTCTGCTTGAGTCTGCCTTCGATGGTCTCATACATCTCCGCAGGTGATACGTTCGTCTGATCCGCGAACTTGATGAGGTTATCCTCTAATAAGTCCATGAGGTTGCGCACCCCTTCCCATCCCATCTCTTCAATCGAGTTTCTTGAAGTGTTCATATAAACCTCCCGCGATTAACGTTCCGAACAGAGGGACTATAAACCATCCCATCTTCCAAAGTCCTAACATGATCTCATCCAACATCGTTCTCCTCCTTGAATAATTCTTCTGCCGGGGTCTTCAAATACGTTGACAGGGATTCGCGTTCCAACGGACGGAACTTTGACCGACCGTTTAGTCTGTCGTAAACCACTTGATTTGAGACCTTCAGCCATACCGCTACGTCTTCCACTTTCACATTGTAGAAGTCCATCATTTCTTTGATCTTCGGATATTTCACTCTCCTCCTCCTCTCTTATAAGTTTGTAGTAAGCATGGCAACAATGCGAAGTCTTCTTGACCTTCTTGCCTTCCTTCGTGCAGGTGTGCCATGTCTTTCTCCTGTCGGTGGACTCCTCGAAGAACGGGCATTCCTCACAATTGTGGCATCCGAACTCTTCTTCCAAGAGGTCGAGTTCTGTCTTATTGATCTCGCCCACGTAGTCGGTTACGGTTATAAGTGCCGTTAATGATTGGATGTCCACCGCTACGATTTCCGCACCCTCCAAAAGAGCCTCGTTCAGTTTGTCCTTTAAGTCCCCGAGGGTGTTGCCTTGTATGTCTTTAACTTGTTTGCAGGTTCTCATCTCTCTTTCCTCCTAAAAAAAATCCCACTTACTTAATTGTAAGTGGGATGTAGTCATACAATTCGCCCTCTATGTTGTGACCCACTTACTATCCCCCACTTTCATAAATTGGATTGCCCAATCTTATGATTTTAGGAAATGTTCAATTAAAATATAACACCTCCCCACCATAGAGTCAAGAAAAACTTTTGTAAATATACAAAATATTTCAGTATGGGACTCAATACCCAAGAAACCCCTAAAAACACGGAATTTCGCGAAAAAACCGAGGCTCTATTTTCGCGTATAAGCGATTTTATTTTGACGGTCGATATGTTATACCTTTGATTTAACATTAAAAAAGAGGCTCTTTCGAGCCTCCTTCTTTTCTGCCTTACTTGTCGAGTAGTTTGTTGAGTTTTTCGAGTTGACGGATGATGATGAAGTTCTGCTCCATCGTTGCGCGTAAGTATGAGACCTTTAACTGATCCCCGGCATTTGCCATCGCCAACTTCATGCCCGTCTCCATAAGTCCTGTGCCGACCAACTCCGAGACTATCTTCTTGACCGATTCTCTGTCTCTTGGGTCTGTAAGTTCATCGAGTCCGTACTTCTCCATAAGTTCCAACTCTTTGCGTTCTGCCTTCTCTTCCTTCGATTCTTTTTCTTTGAACAATGCCATTTTGTTACCTCCTACCTGCGGACATTATACCATCAATTTCCCCACACGGGAAGAGCCTCAATCGAGGCTCTCGTTCTTCACTCTATACTCAAGAAGTTCCAACACATACGGAGGAGGAGTTCTCCTCTCTTTCTCCCAATCGTCCAACGTCCTCTCGGGAATGTGGTATCTTCTTGAGAACTCTGCCCTACTGATCCTGAGCGAGTCTCTTATTTCTTTTATAGTCATCTTATTTCCTCCTCAATTTCCTAATGCTGATATAATCCGTCTTCGTTCTGCCTTTCCCGTCTTGATATTCGACCAATGCTTCAAGGACTTCCTTGCCTTTGCTGATGTCGAAGTCGCCACTCATCAAGTCTCCGAAGGTCATTGATCCCAACTTCGTCACCTTTGTGAGTTTGACGAATGTTCCTGTTTGATACCACCCTTGACCGATATTCCATTCAACGGGTGTGCCTTTCTTGAGTTCCTTTGCCTCTGCTATCTTCATCTTTGTTCCTCCCTTATCTGTGCGCCTCAAGATATTTCTTGAAATCTTCGTAGTCTCCTTCAAACTCATATCCCTCTTCACCTGCGAAGAAGAACTCCTTTAAGGTCTTGAACTGTTCCTCGGTTATAGTCTTGAGGTCTCTCTTGATCTCGAGTTTATACTCAAGGTAGTTGATGAATGTTGCCATGTTTGTCTTTTTCATTTTGTTACCTCCTTGCCTTTAGGCTTATCGCCTCTCTGTAATTATAATATATCACGCATTGCGTCATTTGTCAACACTTTTTTAACGCATTGCGTAATTTTTTTACAAATAAAAAACGGGTGGGACTATGCCCACCCTATGCCATAAAAAGGAGAAGTGATATGGTGAAACCTTAAAGGGTTTCGTCTTTGTTATAATTTATAGTTGAGACTCCAAGGAGTGCGCCTAAAAACGCGTCAACTACTGTGATGGTCTGTGGGATTTCCGTCTCAAATGGCAAGTCCCAAATCTTCGCAAGTCCCATATAAAGGGTCGCAATCGCAGGAAGTACGATGATGCAGACCCACTTTAAAATATCATATGCTTTATTACTTAACATTTCACACCTCACTTTATCGGGAGCGACTTCAATGCCCCTCCCTCTCCGTACTCTCTTGCTACCCGTCCGTTACCGTTTAACTTTTCATAGGCTTCGTACTCCTCGATGATGTCATCATATTCATCAGACGGGATATAGCCTATCTCATGGTAGTAGTCCGCTCTGCTTAAAAGATGGTTTCGGCACAAGGCTTTCAACACGATCTCGGACGGTGTTTTCTTTTTACTTTTGCTCTTATATAACTCCATTAGGAAGTTACCGAGCCAATTAGACCCGAGAACTATCCCTATGAGAGTCAATATCGTTTCGTAGTTCACTTTACTACCTCATTTAAATATCTTTGGAATGCACAAGCGGTGTTGTGTCCCATGATTCCGTCCACAGTTCCGCAATTGTATCCTTTGGCATTGAGGAATCTCTGCAAGCCGAGGATGGTATTCTTTCCGCAGAGTCCGTCTATCGTTCCCGGATTGCATTTCTTTGACTTTAACCATCTCTGCATCCTGTCGATGGTTGTTGACCCGATATATCCGTCATTGAATCTCATGGTCGTCCAATTGGGTACGCAAGGCTTGACAGGATTGGTCTGTCCACCGACCCATCCATCCTCAACGATGCCGAGCATCTTTTGGAGTTTCATTGTGGACAGTTCCCCGAAGAGTCCGTCAATGACGAGTTTGCCGTCATTCTGTCCCAACTGACGATTGACCTCATTCTGTATATATGGGAACTTGGAATATAAATAGTCACCCGGGCAAGCCGTACTCATAAACATACGATGCGCGGTCAAGTTGCCGTTTGTGTTCCCTGTGAAGTTGAGCCTCTTGATGCCGTTTCTCCTGCACACATCAACGCACAACTCGATGCACTTATTGATGGCGGTGTCGCTCACATGCCAATTGCCACCGATTCGGTCATTTGCGAGTTCGATTGTGATTGACCTTTGATTGCTTGCGAAGTTGCCATTCGCCCAAGAAGTGTATGCCTCTTGGACATACATCCCCACTCTGCCCTTGGAGTCTATTCCGTAATTTGAAGAGGCGGGTCGTGTTTGGAATACCTCACCGCATTGCTCAACTGTAAGATTGCCCGCCATGTGATGGATGGTGATGTCTGTGATTTTTTCCCCGTCTCTTGAATCGTAGTTTGGGGAAAGTTTGATATAGTTAACTAAAGGTGAGTTGCTCATGATTGTTCCTCTCTTAATAACAGATATAATTAACTCTCATAACTGTGACAGATGTCGCCACATATACTGTGATGGTCGTTCCGCTTATAGTCGCCCTCAATGGAGGATTGCCCGCGTCTTGACATCCACATATGATATGAGTCTTGCCATTTATGGCTGAATCGGTGAATGTGATGGTCGTGGTCGCCTCGCCATTATAGATATATGACCCGGTTATCAATCCCAAGTTGGGAAGGGTCGCCCAATGAAGAATCGCGCCCTTGAGTCGTGCGGGTGTGATGATCCTTGCGGTCGTTCCTGTCCCCGCCTCATACTCTGCAACTGTCATTGATGAATATGTTGTGTTTAGCCACCCGACCATTTGCCAATATGTGCCGTCATATACTAACGCACACACCGACCCCGCGTTCCATGAAGAGGATGCTGATGTTGATGGTGCGGTCGTGCCGTATCTCTTGATAGCCTTCGCGCCTGTGCCATTGACATTGAGTGTCGGGTTTGAGCCTGTGTTCGCGTTGTTGAACTTGACATATATGAGCATCCCTGTGGTGAGTCCTGTGATGGGCGGTGAAACTGTGACAGTTTTTGCGACTACATTTCCCCCGGTGGAGCATACTCCAAACCTAACCGCAGACCCTCCCCCACTCGTCATGCCACTTGATTGCTCGCCAATGCCGAGAGCCTGTGAGAGAGTGGTCGCAAGTGCGCCAAGTTCCATTGACGAATACCTTTCCTCGAGGACATCGTATTCGGTGCGGACGATCTTGAAAAATCCGCTCATTGAGTAATCCGGGAATATGACCTCAATCGAGTCGCACAACTTACACTCAAGGAGATTGGATAAAAGGGTATATTCGCCATAGTCTTGAAGGCGAACGAAGTCCACCTTGATGGTCTGTTTAGGGAGATTGACACTCCTTGACACCATCATGCTCAAAGCAAGGTTTTCAAGGTCTGTCGTGGTCGGTGCGGTTTCAAACTTGTCACTCAAGTCAAGAGGAACACACCTCTCATGTCCGTCAAACGGAGTGAGTCCCGAATTGACCTTGTTGCCCTTGACGATGATCTGCCCACCTTCTCCGTCATCTCCTATCCAATAAGGGATGGCGGTCGTGTAAGTGTTCGCGTAGTCGGTGTCATCCTTGAAGTCCACCATGTTGACTCCGTATCTAATCGCGAAGTTGACCACATCCCCTCTGTGCTGATGGAGTTTGACTTGGAACTTGTCCCACTCATACTCACCGCCATATGTGTCAAGGATTGACCCCTCGACACCACCTAATAACTGACGGACAGTTCTTGGGACTCCGTTGAATGCCCCTGCATATCCTGTTGCGGTGAAGTCTGCGGTGTATGTGAATGAGTTTGAAGGAGTAGCGGTCGCAAGTTTGGTCATGGCATCCGCAAGAGAGTTCACATCCGTTTGGTCTACCACATACCCTCTTAATCTATAAGAGATATGAACGGCATGAAAAGTCACTATGCCGTCAATCGGTTTCTCATATGACACGATGTCAAATGGTTGGATATCCCCTGTGTCATCGTGTGTGACTCCTATGATCCTACCGCATTGAATCTCGCTGAAGTTCGCACCGCTCACAGGATAGTCGAAGTTGCATTCGTAAATGGAATTCCTTTCCTCAACGACCACGCAGGAGATACAATCGGGCAATCTGCCGAGTCCGTTTGAGTTGAATATTGTTGTGTCTTTTTCAAATAGAATTGGAATCATATTCTCCACCACCTTGGAGTGACCTTTAAATTGGTGACATTTGATGTATATGTGATACGCGTCGAGCCTCCTCCCAAATAGGGGAGTTTTGCACCAAGGTCGACATATTGATTCATCGATGCGGTCAGTTGTCCAACATATCCTGTGTATGCCTCGCCCACTTCACAATCAACAATGATCTCGGTGTTCAATGGTGCGCCATTTATGGTGATGACACCGCGAACACCATTATCACCGAGAGTGATCGTGCCACTTGCCCCTGTCATCTTGAATTTGATGATGGGTGATGCGTTCCATCCTGTCGGGTTGGTTGTAGATTGACCGCTTGACGACCATATCAATTCTGTGTCCCCCGACTTCAAGAATCTTTGAGGCTTACACTCAAATGTTATGTCAAATTTGCCCGCCTGTCCGTATGCCACAGGATCGACCTCAAGTCCTCTCCTATACACCGCCATCCTATACTCATTGGTGTTGTAGTCGTCATATAAAGGAAGATAGTGGTCGCGGAGGAGCAACGCATTTCTAAACGCAGATATCCCACTTGCGAAGTCTGTCTGCGTGTCCCCCACCATTCCGCAATGGTAGGTCACCTCAATATTCTTGAATGTTCCTTTGTTTCTATAAAGTGCGCCATTGCGCCCGGGGATGTACACCATCTCGTCATCCCTTTCGGGAGTGTTGTACACCCCCTCGCCTGTGATGTATACACCATAATATGTTGAATATAGGCGACCGGGTTCACCTTCTTTGCCAATGACAAACCCTTTATAAATTGCGCCTACCGTTTTTATGCCCATGCCTCTCTCCTTCTCTTTTGACTTGCAATGAGTCTGCGTTCTATCTCAAGTGCTAACGCATTGACATCCATTCCCTGTGGTGCGTTTACATTGATGACGACACTCGAATCGAATCTCTTGTCCATCTCTTCCCATAACTTCTTCAAAGGGAGGACGGCTTCTGCGCCCGCCTCACCAACACCGACTCCCGATGTCGGGAATATCGTTGGATTCGTGAAGATACCTCCGTTCTTATACCAATCAATGGACAGTTTGGGAACTGAAGGCGGTGCAAGTGATAATTTTCCGCTTATACTGAAGTGAGGGAGTTTGATGTGAGGAAGTTCCAATTTAAGTCCGCTAAAGAATCCTTTGATCTTCTCGATGGCTTTCTTCACGAAATCGACCGCGGTCTGTATGGGGTTGGTGATAGCATTCTTGATGCCGTTCCAAACATTGGTGACAGTAGTCGAGATCGCATTCAGTATGATGGACATCCCAAGTTTTAGAGCCTCCCAATAGTACAAGACTTTTTCCTTGACAGATGCGATCGCGTTGACCACTCCGTCCTTGAGTGCCGTCCATTTCTCGACCACCCAATCCTTGACGATCCCTGCGTATTCCTTGATTGTGTCCCAATTCTTGTACAAGAGGACACCGATTGCGATTAGTCCCGCGATAAAGCCAATGATAGGAAGTCCCGCAGATAGCACCCCACCGATGACAGGACTGATCGTTGACATCAAGGTCATTATCGCGCTGATGCCTGTGGCGAGTTTTCCTATAAATATAAGCAATGGAGATACCACCGCGATGACTCCCGCGATGATGCCGATGATTGCCAAGACCTTCGGGTCGAGTTGTGATATCCATCCAAACACACGACCGAGGACATCTGCGATCTTTTCCATGGCGGGTGCAAGATACCCCGCCAATTGCATCCCGATATTTGAGAGAGCCACCATCCCGGTCGCCTTTAAAGTGTCGAGAGCATCTTGGAATTGGTTTGCCTTGTCAATGGTTTCTTGGTCAACGACCTCAAGACCATTCTTGGCGAATATGTCTGCAACTCTTTGGAATGTTTCGCCATTATCCTCGATTAGAGGATTGAGTTCGCTTGCGCTCTTGCCGAATATCTGCATGGCAAGTGCATCCCTTTGGGTTTCGTTTTCCATCTGCCCGAGAGCCTTGATGGATTCTGCGAACACCTCGTCTTGACTCCTCAACTGACCATTGGAGTCCTCAATGCTGACACCCAATGTGGCGAATGCCTCTGCCATATTGCTCGACCCCTGTTGAGCCGAGAGCATGGACTTTTTCATCTTGATTTGACTCTTTGTGATGGTGTCAACTGATACATCAAGAAGGTCTGCCGAGTATTTATATTTTTGTAGTTCTTCGGTGCTGACTCCTGTGACCTTTGACATCGTGTTCAAGTCATCCGCACTCTGCCCCGCCTTGAGTGTCAAACCCGCGAGAGCAACATCGACCGCGCCCGCCACCATAGAGAGTCCGCGAAGTGACTCCCCTGCCTTGGTCGTTGCATTGCCGAAGTCTGCCATCTTCTGCGATGCCTGTCCTAATGTGGATGTTGATGCCTCAAGTTTTTTAATCTCTTTGTTAAAGGCTTTCTGTCTGCTCTCTGCCTTTATGATCTCGCGTTGAAGTTCGCGATAATCCTCGTTTGTTTCGTCAATGTTCTTGGACTTCATCTCATCAAGTGCCTTTTTTAAGTCCTTGATATCGTCCTTGCTCTTTGATGTGGATTCCTTGAGGATCGCAAGTCTTTGCTTTAGAAGGTCAACATTCTTCGGGTTGAATTTTAACGAGTTGTTTATATAGCCAAGTTCCTTGTCGAGTCCCTTTGCCTCTCCCCTCATTTGGTTGATTGCCTTGGATAATTGAGTGGTGTCGCCCCTAAAACTTATGGTTATTCCTTTAACTGTGCCACTTGCCATGTCTTATACTCCAAAAAACAGACGATAATCCTCGCGTGTGGCTTTTCGTCTGTCGCTCTTCTTTTCCTGTTTGTTTCGGTTGTTGTATTCGATGCAGAAATCAACGACTTGACCGATGGTCATGCGCTCAATGGCATCATAGGTCAAGCCTCTTTCGATTCCCGCCATTATAATCATCTCGATGGAGATGTCTTTGCCTTCGGTGTCCCCCGAAGGCTCTTCAAGTTTTTTGAGGAGATGAGTCCTTTCGTCAATAACTCAAAAACTGCGGGCGCGATTATATCAAGTGGGAATTCGTCAAACTGTGTCACCCACTCTTCGGGTGCGACTATGTCGTTGTCGTTCGCTTTTGCGAATGCCCAAACAAGATTTATAAAATCGGTAAATTGAATGGCACACAACTCAATCAATGCATCTTGAATGGCGTCGCCATCAATTGACTTGAGTATGGTCGCCACATCTTGCCCGGTGTGTTTGCTTAACTCACCGAATAACTTGGTGACGGCTGACACGATCGGCATGATGTCGGGGACGATATCATGTCCGAACTGTGCCTTGTAAATCATTGCCCACGCAAGGTTATTTGATAAGGTCAACTCTTTGTCCTTGCTTAACTTGATAGTCTTGATCATGGTGTTCTCCTTTTTAGACAAAAATGGGGAGGGTTGCCCCTCCCCTTCCGTTTAGGTTGTTGCTATTGTGGGCGCGGTTGGACTCGTGAACAATGTCGCGTATCCTGTGTCGCCTTCTTTGAATGTTGCCATGGTGACTCCTGTCTTGTTGTCGCCTATGCAAGTGATGGGGAGTGTAGCCGTTTTCGGCTCTTTGTTCTCGCCTATGGTTTCGTAACCTCTTGAGATGTTTCCTAACGCGCAATTATATAAGATCACGCGGACGGGAGTTCCATCAGTTTCGGTTTGGAATGCAATGTACACATTGGACTTTGTGGGGTTCTTGACCATGGCAAGACCTCCGTTGCTTAATGCTACATAGCCGAGAAACTGTGTCTTGAATGCATCGTCAAACATTGCGACCTCAAGGTCGCCTTCCATCTTACCGCCCGAATATCCGCTCCAATAAACGATGTTATCTGCGTAAAAGTCGTTCTGCTGACTTTCGACTTCCGGGTTGAAGGAAACTGCGCCCTGCTGATGGTAAGGAGTGCCGAGAGTGACCGTTGTCCCCTGTGTGGTCGTTGTTTCTGTATATGTTCCCACATGGAGTTGTGAGATGCCAAACTGTACTTTAGGCATTGATTGTCCTCCTATACATAGTAATAAATTACATACAGACCTTCATCATCGATGAATGTGTCCTCACTTTTCTCATAATTAAAACCACCGAGGAGAAGTGCCTCCTCGATGGCTCTTTCGTTTTCTTCGTTTTTTTCGGTGAAATAATACTCGATTTGATATCGGTTGTTTGTGTATGTCCATGTGTTATCCGCACCGAATGTGTCCTGTCCGTTCCCAAGATAAACAAGGAATGGCGGTGTCACAGGCTTGGCAAAGTGATGATACGCGCATGGCAATCCTGTGCCGACTAAAACTTCTTGAATCATGAATGTGCCTCCACTAATAAGTCAATTAAGTATGCCTCCGCATTGTTGCGAGCCTTGGTGATGTGGTTGTCGCCATCTTTTCGCCTATATGATCCGTACTGATTTGCGATTTGGTGTCCGTTGTTCAATAGATGCGTGAGTCCGGGTTTGTCCTTGTTATATATAACTCCGTCAAATCCGTACTTGAGCCTTTTTGTGCGTACTGTCCACCCTTTCTTGTACTCGCCACTATTAACAGGCGACATCGCGATGACATCCTTCTTGGCTTTCCGCATTGCTTTTGACATACACTTGAAGAGGATTTCATCCTCCTCTTTACTCACCTCGGTCAAGGCTCTTGACAATAACACTTCAACACTCGGCATTTGTTTTCTCCTCTAACACTAACGAGATGGAGTCCCTCTGCGCCTTCCAATCTGCGCGAATGACATTGTAAAGTTTGCCCTCATACTCGACAAGGGTTTCTCCGTCATAGTCTGCGCGGTTGGTGAGGGTGAGAGTGATTGACGGATGAAGTCCCATTATTGAGGCATTATAAAACTCCCCATTATAAACCGATCGCGGTTGAACATAGACCATCCGTCTTGTCCTCTCTATATGCTCATTGAGATATGTGTCATAGGTTTTCGCCCCATCTTTTAAAAGATATGCGATGTTGTCGTACATTACGCGCTCCAATCTGTGTAGCCTGTTGCCATGCCGAGTTGTGCCTTCTGTTCGTCATATGACCTCTTGAGTCTGTCATAATCCTCGGGGATGCCGAAGTTCATCTTGCAATAAGTGATTATTGCTTGTTTGACTACGGAGTCGGCATTCTGTACTGTGATAGTGTCTACCATACCACCGAATCCCAAATCTATGACCGCAGATGAGATGAGTTGAGTCAACTCGTCATCGAAGGCATCTGTCGTGATCCTTAAAGCCATCTTTACAAGTTCAAGCATTATTTTACCTCTTTATTCTTTCTAAATAGCGACCCTCATCCTCGGGGTATATCGTCAAGTGTCCTATATGACCCACTCTCACGAATGGCTCACACCATATCTCGAATCCGAGTTCATCGGCTCTCTTGCAGAATGCCAAGTCCTCACCCAATGAATATGCAGGTGTGAAACAGTTTCCAAAATGATCGCGCACCGCCTTCAAGACTTTGCACGATGTCAATGTGGTCGCCATTCCGCATCCTTTTATAAGGAAGGGTGTGCCGGGGTATTCATCCCATTTATATCTGTCGGGCGGTGTTACCGTTCTAAAGATGCACGATTGATGCCCCGGTCGTCTTGCATGGAATATGGCGGTGGTGAAGTCCTTTCCCAATTCGTACAGATTATCGAAGACATCGCCATCGAATACCATATCCGAATCAAGCCATAACACATGAGTGAACTCATATCCGAGTGCATAAGACACTATTTCCTCACGCGCTAAATATACAAGTGTACCCGATACCACCTTGACCTCGTATGGGATGCCCTCATCGTTCAATTGCTCGGTGAGTTTCAAGAGGCTTTTCATAAATTCAACATGGATATAATCGAGTGTCGGGATCGCTATTAGAAGTTTCATTATTTTGTCCTTTTTGGATTAGTGTGCGGGTGTTGTTGTACCGCTTGTGAGGGTTACCTTTGCGAATCTTCCCGGTGCGGTTACATCATAAGCGACGTAGAGTCTGCCAAGGATTCTGACGAGATCTTCTGTCATGAGAGTTCTGTCGTCAAATACGAATGTAGGCTCATCTCCTTCGGGGAAGTTAACTGTAACACCCTTGAGGTCTCCGACGATAAGGGTATTCTCTGCAACGGCTTCGCTGAATACAACATCAAATCCGTTGAAGGGGTCTACACTATAATTTGCCTGTGTTGATGCGTTCTTGATTGTTGCAAAGGTTGACTTCCTCATGATAACTACGATGTCAGTAGCCTCATCGGACAGACCAACGAAAGCATTTACTACCGCCTCAAGAGGTGCAGAAGCAGGAATTGTGGCGGTAAGGGAAGAAGCGGAGATCTTGCTGATGATTTCGGATGCGAGTTTCTTGAAGAGTCTGTACTGAATCTCGTCATAGATATAGTCCAAAAAGGCGCGCCCGGTGAGGCTTAATGCTTCATCACTTACAGAGATCCACTTCTTGACCATAACGGGAACGAGTTCCACCATGCCGAGAACGAGATTCTCTTCTGTTACGGCTTCACCGCCTTCGGTGTGGATAACCGCATCTGTTGAGGATACCTCATAACCAATCTTGACGTTGCCACGGATATAAGTTCTCATGACTCTTGAGAGGATGCCATCATTCTCCCATGCGGTGCGGATTCTTTCCTCGAGGTATTCGGGTGCAGGAACTTCTGTGTCGTCACTTCCCGGTGTTCCGTTCTCGGAGAGGATCTTTCTTACTTCTGTGTCATCCTTGCATCCGCCCTTGATGTAGTCGGCATATGCGTTGATGTATCTGCTTGATTTTCTGATTTCCATTAAATCCATCTTGTTTGTCCTTTCTTCAACTATAGGTGTGGGAGCAGGTGCGTTGATTACTTCCTCAACGACCTTTGCTCTTTCTTCGGCTTCTGCCTTGAGTTCTTTCTTTCTTTCTTCGATTGCGTCGAGTTCTGCGTTGATTCCTTCAAGACGTTCCATATCTGCGGTCTTGAGTTCTTCCGCAAGTTCGCTCTTGCGTGTCTGTAACTCGTCGAAGTTCATTTCTTTGATTTCCATTTAGTCCTCCATTAGTCTTGCTCTTATCTCGGCTCTTCTTCTTTCAAGGTTTAACTCTTCGGCTTTGAGTCGCTCCGCTCTTAACTCGTCAATCACTCCGTTGACAAGTGCGTCGATGGATCTCGCCTCGATTGAAGTCCCGGGGTTGGCAGGGATGGAGACGGCTGACACGTCATACAGTTTGATGATGGAGTTGATTCTTCTCTCCTCTACCACCTTTCCGTCAATGTTTTCTCTTGTCCAAACGTCCGCGGAACGGTCGACCTTGAATCCCATTGACATCCTGTTCGTGTAACCGCCTTTTATTTCTTCGTAGACCTCACGACCTAATTCAGTTCCTCCGAGGTCTGCATCTATCTTCAAGCCATTAGGCCTGTCGATGTCTAACTTTAAAGTGCCGTTGGAGAGCCTTGCGAAGACTCTTCCTTCGTGGTTATATTGCATTATGACGTCCGACATATCACAGTTATCGAATGCAGAGGGGTCGATGACTTCCCTCACTTCATACTCTCCGTCGTCATATAAGGTGTAAGGCTCGTCGAATGTTGTCGCATAGCCTGTGACCCTCATCTCTTCATCGTTCGCCTTCACTTCAAAGGCACGATATTCTCTATCACTCTTCATTCTGTCCTCCTACTTTCTCGTTTGCGTCGTAGTATTCGCCTCTTATGATTCGTCTGTCTCCGTCTTCAACGGGAGCAAGATTCCAAATATCTCTTATTTCGTTGATGCTCATGACTCCTCTGTCTAACATCGTTGACGATATGGTCAACTTATCAGCGTTGCTCATAAACTGAAGGCGGTTTGCGGTTGCGATTAGTCCCGAGCCTTGCGCTCTCTCACGCTCACTAAAAATGGCTTTCGACATTGACTCGGATAGCATTATGCTAAATGGCTCGATTGCACCTTCATAGAACGCAGACCAGGAGTCACCGATTGCCTTGTTTTGAAGGACATCCTCGTTCACTCCGAAGTAGTTATATACGTTTGAGTAGATGAGTTTTAACTGATCCGCATCTACTGTGTAGGGTTTGACATCTATCTGCCTTATATCGGAATACGTAGAAGGAAACAGTAAAAAGCCACCTGCCTCGGATTCGGTGGAGAGGTTTTCTCTTGTGAATCTCTGTGCCTCTTTCTTCAAGTCTTCGGGTTTGGCAAAGTTATTGAGTTTCGCCATGAAACGGAAGGTCGAAGTGTTCTTGACCGCCTCTTCAACTCCCTCTCTTTGGATGTGCAGGAGTTTCATCGTCTCATCGAGTGCGTTGTTCGGCTCACCAAAGAAGTCATTTTTTAACTGATGACGCGTAATGATGGCGCACTTCTTGAACTCCACCGCACCGACTTCGCCACTTGAGAACTTGTACCTTAACCACGGCTCACCCTTGTAGTCGATGATTTCCGTCCTTGTAGGGAGTATTGGGTAATATCCCGTGATGGTCATATAGTCATCGAACACCGGGGTGATGATGCAATTTGAATACACATCGGTGATGGTCGAGACCCTATATAAAAATTGAGACCACGTCTGCCATTGATTCGGCCCGAGTCTCATCTTGCTCTGTAGGGACGGATTCGCCGATCCGTACGTCTCGACTTTTAGTTTTGAAATATGTCTCGCTCTCGCGTCAATTGACGCACGGATTATGAGGCTCTCATAGATCGCACCGTTCCACGTAGTGAACGCAGGACGGTACGCGGTGAGAGTCGTGAAGAATCCCTTTGCCTCTTTGAGAGCCTTTTGGGACTCCTTCGCCTTTGTAGGACGAAATATGTCATTAAACAGACCCATTCTTCAATTGTTCTCCTATCTCGTCGTAGTACTTGGCACGTACACAAAAGGCATCGAGAACCGATGCCATCAAGTCAATGTGTGCCGTTGGGTTTATCTTTATGAGACGACCGCGTCCGCGCTCGTTGTTCATCTTTATCGCTGAATTGAGGAAGTGCATCTTTAAGAGTGCGTTATCCCCTATTCTTATTTTTCCGTCTTTGATTCTTGCACCGACTTCTTGGATGGTTGACCAAAGGTTGTCCCCTTGATATACATCGTCTACCCTATACCCCGATTGTTCGAGGTCTTTTATAAGGTATTGAGCCGAATATCGGTCGTATCCTGTCATCAAGGGATAAATCTGATAGTTGCTCACAAGGGACACCATCCAATTGCAAACGTCTTTGTAATCGACGAAGTTCTCCCCGGACAGAGTGAGGATTCCCTGTCGGACATATTGCATATACGGGACTCCGTCTCTTGCGGTCAACTCCTCCACCTTCTCGGAAGGCATAAAGGCTTGACCTACGATGTTGAATATCTCGTCTTTCTCAACGATGACCACGCAAGCGGTCAAGTCGGTAGTCTGCGAGAGGTCTATTCCGCATATCGCATATGAGTCCCTTAAATCTTCAAGGCTGATATGATCTCCGCAACATTTCTCAACGTCTTGGACATCTAACCACGCAAGTGAACTGTTCTGCTTGAGGTTTGCATACTTGCAGAGGAACTCGCTCTTTTTGGAGAGTGACCCTTCAGCGATTGCTATCTCTTCGAGCATATAATCGACGGATACCGATACCCCGAGGTTAGGATTCGCTTTCCTTAACTCGTTGATGTCGTTCCACTTCTCGGGGTCGTCTATCATATAAAGAAGAGGCAGGAGTCTCTTTTCCTTCGAGTCGCCTAATAGAAAACGAGTTGACCTCTTCATCAACTCGTCATATATTCCGTCATTTATGTATCCCGAAGTAGTGCAGGAAATAAGGAGACCCTGTTCCCTTGCTCCCATTCCGCTCTTCATTACCTCATATTGTTTGAGACCTGCGTCACCCTGCCATGATGCTATCTCGTCGCAGATGCACAGCGAAGGGTTGAAACCATCGGACTTCTTGGAACTGAACGCGATCTTTTTTACCTGCCCATTATTGACGGGAAGATATAAGTCGGTCTGCCTGTGCCGTGGCATCTCCTCGATGAATCTCTTCGCATAATTGTCACCTTTTCTCTGCCCACGAAGTTCCTCGAGTTTCTCTTGCATTTTCTTGTAGTTTGGATCAACTACAACTTGTTGCCATATATTGTTATAAATGATGTCGGCTTGGTCGAGTTTAGGTGCTATCGTGTAGATCCTCGCACCATACCCTCCATCTATCATCCACATAAATTTTGCGATGCTCGATGCAAGAATCGACTTGCCGTTTTTCCTTCCTACCAAGAGAAGAACTTCACGGAATTGGCGAAAGCCTTTCTCGTCTACGATTCCGAAGATGAGAGAGATGAGAGCCTTCTGCCATAACTCGAGTTTGAAGTTTCCCGGAGCAAGTGAGCCTTCGGTGTGGTAACAATTGGACTCTATCCACTCTATAGCCTTGTTGCTCTTCTGTT
>Ga0326514_10000550_pt1 | contig 25395 bp, 27 predicted proteins | sample 3_2548_0518_D_FD_203653 | JGI IMG/M metagenome (GOLD analysis project Ga0326514, IMG submission 203653) | Bovine rumen microbial communities from UC Davis, California, United States - 3_2548_0518 | ecosystem: Host-associated > Mammals > Digestive system > Stomach > Rumen | place: USA... | reverse complement strand
GGCGCCGCTTCAGGTTCCAAGTGCGCAGCAAGGCCATCGGCACCTTTTTCGACGAGCGCACGGGCGAACACCGCGTCAATCCGCGTTTGTATTGGCGCAACCGCCTGAAAGTGACCTACCAGCCGATGAACAGCCGCTTCAAGTATGCCCTTTCAACCGAGCTGTTTTGGCTCACCAACGACCCCAAAAAGAGCGGCATCGACAACCTCCGCACAGTGCTTTCGGTTGACTACCGTTTGGCGCGGCAATACTCGCTTTCCGCCTTCGTCCGAATGGACAACGACTTGCAGGTGAAACAGCCAGTGGATAGGTTTTTTCTTGGGCTGACTTTTAAGGCGAAATATTGACCACGTTACGGAAAAACCTTTATTTTTGCAATCATCATCAAACTACGAAAAATATGGAAAAACTATTGGACAAGTTTCTGAGGTATGTTTCGGTGGAGACGACCTCTGACGAAAACTCTGAATCGCAGCCCAGCACCGCTAAACAGTTGAATCTGTTGAAGATGCTTCGCGACGAACTACAAGCGATGGGTATTGAAGCCACCCTTGACGAGTATGGCTATGTCATGGCCACCATCCCTTCAAATGTGGACCGCGACATTCCCGCTATTGGTTTCATTGCGCATGTCGACACTTCGCCGGATGCCTCTGGAGCCGACATCAAACCGCAAATCATTGAGAACTACGATGGCGGCGACATCATCTTAAACAAGGAGAAGGACATCGCTTTGCGTATTGCGGAATTTCCTGAAATGCAGCAATATAAAGGCCAAACGATGATTACCACCGATGGCACGACTTTGCTCGGTGCCGACGACAAGGCGGGTGTGGCAGAAATCATGTATGCAGCACAATATATGATGGAGAACCCCGACTTCAAGCATGGCGAAATCAAGATTGGCTTCACGCCTGACGAGGAAATTGGGCGTGGTGTGGTGAAATTCGACGTGAAGAAATTCGGCGCGAAATACGCTTACACGATGGACGGTGGCGAAATAGGCGAATTAGAGTACGAAAACTTCAACGCCGCCGCCGCGAAAATCCACATCCAAGGCAGCAATATCCATCCCGGTTACGGCAAGGATAAGATGGTGAATTCCATGCTGATAGCCATGGAACTCAACGAGATGCTCCCTGTGGAACAGCGTCCGCGTTTCACTCAGGGCTACGAGGGTTTTTTCCACCTCACTGAAATCAACGGTACGGTGGAGGAAACCACGATGAACTACATCATCCGTGACCATGACCGAACAAAATTTGAGGAAAAGAAGGCCTTAATCACTTCAGTTGCAGAGTTTTTGAATAAGAAATACGGCGATGTGGTGAAGTTGGAACTGAAGCACCAATACTACAACATGCGCCAAGAAGTGGAACCGCATTTCTTCATCGTAGAACGAGCCATCAAGGCGATGGAAATGGCCAACATCAAGCCGAAAGTGCAGCCCATCCGTGGCGGCACCGATGGCGCTAACCTTTCGTTTATGGGTCTGCCTTGCCCCAATATCTTCGCTGGTGGACACAACTTCCACGGCAAGTTGGAATTTGTTCCGTTGGAAAGCATGATGAAGGCCTCTGAGGTGATTCTGAACATCATAACGCTGTTTCAGGCGGAAGGATAAATCTGGTTTTCAAGTATTTATAAAATCAATTGGAATCAAGGTCGGCTTGCTGATGATGGTATAGCCGACCTTGCCATGTGTCGCGTTCTTCCATTCTCTTCTCAATCTTGACTAAGACCTCATCATACCGCAACTTCATCCAAGGCTCGCTGACGAGATAGCGCGGCGGCACCTCACCTGCAAAACGCTCAATGACAATGTCGGGACTCAGCCGCTCGGCAAAGTCGATGATGAAATCGATATATTCCTCAAGGTCAAAGAGATGGAAGGCTTCGGGATGGGTTTGGTATTCTTCGGCCATTTTCGTTCCTTTGAAGATTTGCAGTTGGTGGAACTTGATCGTGGTCAAAGGCAGTTGGGAAATGATGTTAGCGGCATCAAGCATTATGGTTTTGCTTTCGCCAGGCAGACCGAAAATGAAATGCGCTCCACAAGGAATGTTGAAGTCAGCAGTCATACGGATGGCCTTTTCCACCGTGGCAAAGTCGTGACCACGATTGACGCGGCAAAGGGTTTCGTCATATACGCTCTCCACACCATACTCCAACATCACATAATGTGAATTTTGGATTTCGTTGAGGTGCTGCAAGATGTCTTCGTCAACCAAATCAGGGCGTGTACCTATGACGATGCCCGCAATTTCGGACACATCCAATGCCTGCTGATAGATGCCTTTCAGTTCGTCAAGTGGCTTGTAAGTGTTTGAAAAAGGCTGGAAATATGCAAGATACCGACTTGCCCGACGGTAACGCTTTCTATGAAATTCGATACCTTCTTCAATCTGTTGCTTGATGGACTTCTCAGGCCGACAATACGAGGGATTGAAAGCCTCGTTGCTGCAAAAAGTACAACCACCCGTGCTGATTTTCCCATCCCGATTGGGACAACTGAAACCTGCATCGATGCTGATTTTCTGCACTCTGCTCCCGAATTGCCTCGCGAAATAGCGGCTGTAACTGTTGAATCGGCGTTCATCGCCCCAAGGATAAGTCATGGTTTGGAATGATTGGGGTTGTTCAAGAAAGTTTCGTCAGTCAAAGTGTTTAAAAACGCCTTCAATTGGGCTTTTTCAATATCCGTGAGTTGCACGCCGCCGTCCATCACATGATGCATCAGCGGGTTGATGTTCTCAGAGTTTTTCACGCCTTCGCTGTAGAAGTCGATGACCTCATCCAAAGTTTGGAAACGTCCGTTGTGCATATAAGGAGCTGAAACGGCGATGTTGCGCAGGGTTGGGGCTTTGTAGGCACCTTTGTCCCGATGGCTTCCCGTGACTGCCGATCGGTCTTCAGGGTCTTTGAACTCGTCGTCCAAGCCGTTGTTGTAGAACAAGTTGGTGGTCATCAGGGCCAAACCACCTCCACCGTGGCAGTGGAAACAGTCGGCACCTTCCTCGGTGCAAAACAATTCGTAGCCAGCCATTTCATCTTCGGTAAGTTGTTCCTCGCCACGCAGGTAACGGTCGAATTTGCTGTCGGCGGAAACCAAACTTCTCACAAACTGCGCGATGGCGCGTTGGATATTAATAAAGGTGATTTCTCGGCTGCCAAAGGCTTTCTCGAACAACTCTGGATAGTCGTCGGTTTTCTGCAAATATTTGACTACCTGATTGGTATCAGCATTGATTTCAACAGGGCTTGTGACGGCTGCAAAAACCATATCTTCCAAAGTAGCTACACCGCCATTCCAGCCTAAGCCCGTATGGTTCCAAGCCAAATTGACCAAAGGCATAACGGAATGGTGCAGGCCAGCCGAACCGCCAAAATCAAAATTGTTCTCTTGATGGTGGCACGAGGCGCAACTGCGGATGCCGTCTGTGCCGTCGCGACCCGAAAGTCGCACATCATAAAAGAGTTTTCTTCCCAAAGCCACGCCTTCCTCGGTCATGGGATTGTCGGCGGGAATGTTGTTCCTTGATGGGAAATAGACTGGTTGTGGCAATTCGTAAGGTGTTGGAACATAATGGTTTTGCTCAGGCTTGCACGATACCAAAACCAAAAACAAACCACAAACCAATGCTATGTTTTTATTCAATTTCATCGCTTAAATTTTTATTTCCAGGGGTTTACACCGCCTGTTTTACAGGGGGTTACACCACCTGCCTATTTTCCGTCGTCCCTACGGGACTTCCCATTCTCTCCTTCACGCTTTTCCAGGTCCAAAAATGTGGCTTCGGAGCAGCCTTTTGCATCACATTCTTGAATTTTTCTGCAAATCTATTGCCATTTTCCATAGTTGTATTGTTTTCATTATCAGTAGATTTTCCGATTCGGAACACATCATTCCCGTTTTCTTTCAAGGCTTGTTGTGCGGCTTGGTTTTGCATGATGTGGCTGCCGTATTCGTTGAAGTCGTAAAGGTTGGGGTTGCGGAACCAATTGTCGATAATCATAGTTAAATCGATTTGGTTTTCAGAGGTTTCCGTTATAGTGAAATCGATTGGAAGTTCCACGGTGAAGTAGTTTTGGTAAAACTGGCTGTGGTCTTCGTTTTGCCCAATGCCGAGATGGATGGCCAAAGGCGCGAGACGGCCTTCCGCGTCCAAAAACTTGCCGTTCAGTTTCATATAATGGTAGCCTCCGCCAAGCAAATCGGGCCAAAACATCTCCGACTCGGGCGGGTCTGTGAAGAGGCCGGTTCGGTTGTCGTCCTCGTCCAAACCAAAAACGAAACGCAAGGCCTTGTATTTCCCAACAGGAATTGAATCGATTCCAAGCGTTTGGCTTTCAGGGATATTGGTGTCGATATAAAAAAATCGAGGCTCAAATGCAACCCATTCGTCGCTCTCGTCTTGAAGCTCCATTTTGGAAATGAACCATTGGATTTCGGTAATCAGGAACTCGTTTCCGGCTTCGTTGCAGTAGCATAAACTATCGGTAATCAAGGCTTTGCCATTGACGGAATAGCAGATGTTTACGCGAAGTTCGCCGTAACTCGCTGGTTTTTTGCACGAAACGGCCATAAAAACAGCAAAAACGAATATCAGAAAAAATGAATTTTTCATTGTCAGTTGAATTATGGAAGTGTTTTTCCGAACTCTCCAATCATCTCCTTGATGGTTTCTTCGGCCTTGTCAACGCCGACTAAAGCAATCAATTTGTTGTAATCCTCGATTTCGTCGCCAGTAAAAGTGATGATGAGTTGTCGCTGTTCCTTGCCTGCAATATGTGAATAGTTCTCTGGATGTGCCCAAAAGCACTTCATGCAAAACTCGGCATTTTTGTTCTCCCAATTCGGGCAATGCTCACAAGTCCAAGACTTTGCACGGTTGGCAGAAGGACTTAAAAGCATGAAACAATCTAAATCGGTTTCATTTTGTTCGCCTTCGATTTCGTATGGTATGCGATGGTCGACTTGCAGGATTTTTTCATCCATCGGCTGCAAATATATGAAGCATTTTGAGCCAAACTTTTCGATTAAGGCCTTTTTCAAAGCCTTGGAAAGAGCAGTTCTGCCTGCCGTTTTCGAAACCGCGTTTTCCGCCAAAGCAGGATTGCCGAAACGGTATGCCCCAATCGAGCGACCGTCGGAAGATTTGACACGGTACATTTCTAATGGTATGCCTAACTCCCTGACATCCCGTGCTGCCCTTGGTGCGTGTTTGTATCCATACAACTGCTCCAATTCCTCGGTGGTCACAAAACCATGCTCCAATATGTGTTGAATGACGGTCTTGGGACGCTTGGCGGTCACGGAGTTCAGTTTGTCAAGAAACGATTTCGGGTATTTTTTCATACGGCCATTGCTTCAAATAATGAATACTGTTGTTCTTGCAAGGGAACAAAATGCTGTTGCAAACCTTTGCTCACATATAGGGCTTCGTAAGTGATTTCTTTTTTCCCAAGCAGTATGCTTTGGCTCGAAAGGCCGGCGTTCAATAAGACTTTTTGCAGCCCCAATTCTTCTGGCAAATCCTCTCCATATTGTTTGTCGCCGCATTTTCCATCATAACTGATAAGGAAATCTATTCCGCGTCGATTCAAGCTGTCAACGGCTTCAACAAAATCGTAAAACCCGATGCCCGAATAATAACGGCTGTCGCGTACATTCGAAACGCCTTGATATGGAGGATCCATGTATACGACATCGCCAGCTTTTGTTTCGTCAAGCACTTCGCGATAGTCTTTCGACATGAAATGGGTCTTGCCTTTCAAATAATACGAAATCGCCATCAGATTGGTTTTCAAGGTTTGCGGAGCAGTGCCATAGCGACGTTTGTCGGGCGATTGGTTGAATTGTCCGTTGCTTCCATACCGAACCGATCCTTTCACACATCTTGCTAATAAATAAAGCATGTTGGCAGCGGTTTGTTGCCCATTGTTGAAGTCGTTCCTCACCTTGTAGAAATGCTCGACACTTCCTCCTGAATATGCAAATTGTTCATTCCAAACCTTGGAGTATTCGGAAAACAATTCGTTGGGTGTTTCTATTGCAGATTCCAAAACAGCAACAAGAGGTGCATTCAAGTCGTTAACGAGATAGTGATTCGCTCTTTCTTGTTTGGCGACAGCGATTGTAATTGCAGCCATTCCAGCGAATGGTTCAACCAAACGATTGAACTTCATGGGAATAAAACGCAGTATTTGCGGGGCAAGGATTCTTTTTGAACCTTGATACTGTACTATATGAGGAACATTCCCAATCATGCTTGTCCAATCTATTGCGAGGCAAAAATACAAATTATCTGCCAAAAATGTGTACTTTTGCGCTTCAAAACAGAAAAACTATGGCAGACTTCAAAATAGGCGACAAAGTGAACTTCCTCAGCACCGTGGGTGGGGGAAAGGTCACGAAAATCATAGACTCAAGAATGGTGATGGTGGAAATCGAAGGCGGCTTCGAAATCCCCACTTTGATAACGGATTTGGTGCTCGACTACCGCTCAATGCCCGCCCCAAGCAAGCAACAGCAGACGGTAGACAAGGTACAGAAAGAGGTTCAAGGTCAGGAACTTCTGAAACAGCAAGAGGCCGATGCGGCCCGAAAGGGTGGCTTGCGCCGCTTTGCGAAAGAGGCTGAGAAAGAAGGCGTTTATATGGCTTTTGTGCCGCACGAGCAACAATGGCTTTTGACAGGCCCGCTTGATGTGGTCTTGGTCAACCACACGCCTTACGAGATGCTCTATACCTTCACCATCAAGGAGGAGGACAAGTTCGCGAATGTGGATTTCGGGCAGGTCGGCAAGTACGAGAAAATTGTCATCGAGACCATCTCGCGCGACGACCTCGAATATTGGCTCAACGGGGTGGTGCAGGCCATTTTGACTACGGAAACTTCTGATTGTGTGTTGCTTCCGCTGAATGCGCCTTTCTCGTTGCGAGTGGGTCGTTTTATGAAAGAGGGTAGTTATCTGCCTTCGGGCATCTTGGGTGAGAAGTCGGTGATGATTTGCCTCTCCGAACTCATCGCCCTGAAGCACGGCGACAGTGATTTCACCAAAATCCTAAAGGAAGGCGTTGGCACTCAGGCTCCAGCCAAGACTTTGGTGAAGCCCGAAGCCCCCATCGACAAACACAAGACCGCTCCGGGCGAGGCCGTCGTCGACTTGCACATCGGCGAGTTGGTGGATAACATCCTCGGCCTTTCAAGCCACGACATGTTCAAGATTCAGACAGATTATTTCAAGAAAATGCTTGACAGCGCGATTGCTGCCGAATACAACAAGGTGACTTTCATTCACGGCGTGGGCAACGGCGTGCTGAAAAATGCCATCATTGAGGCGTTGAAGGACTACAAGAACACCGAAAACCGCATGGCCAGCATCGCCAAGTTCGGCGTCGGGGCTATTGACGTGATTATCACGGAGAAAGCACATTAAATCCTGTCGTTGAAAAAGTAACGCGGCCCGGATTTCTCCAGACCGCGTTTGCTGATGTGGTAATTCAATCGGGTTTAGTCTATTTCTCTGACGCGGAATTTGCTGTCAAACTCGATTTCAATGCCGTTGCTCAATTCGATTTCCCAGCCTCGGAAGTCTTTCGCGATTTTCACGATTCTTTGTTCCGAATGGAGTCGGCTCACATGGTCGGCGATTTCTGTCGGTATCAATGCGGCTGGTACGGCAGTATGAACTGTTGAGTGCTTGCAGTTTACTTCGTCCCATTCAAGTTTTTTACCCGCGATGTTGCCGTCGAATTCGATTTGGGTGTAGTCGCTGAGGGTCACATCGTAGTCGAAACCGTCCCTGATCGTCGCAATCACCTCCTCGTTGGGGAAATAAGTGGCAACAAAGTTGTTGATACTACTTTGGGTTTGTGCGGTGGCTTCCTTGCTGCACGAGGTGGTGCAGAGTGCAAACCCGATGAAAAGTGCTGCTATGACGATGCTTTTTTTCATGGCTGTTTATTTCTTGTCGTCGAAACCAGTTACATTGAAGTTGGAGTCGAAGGTGATTTCAAGGCCGTTGCTCAGTTCGATTTCCCAGCCGTTGTATTTCTTCTCGATGCTGTCGATGTGCTTTCCAGGGAAGTTAGCGGTCACATAGTCAGTGATTTGCACGGGAACAAGTTCGGTCGGGACGCTACCGTAAACATTGGAGTCGTCGCAGTCGATTTTCTTCCATTCAAAACTCAAATTGAAATCAATGTCGGTGTTGTCGGTAAGTTCGACTTCATACTTGTTGCCGTCGCGCTCCACTTTGCGGATGCTGACCTGTGGGAAATAAGTGTCAACGAAAGTGTTGATTTCCGGATAGTTGGAGCTGTTTCCGCCGCCATTGCCGCCTCCGCCATTGCCACCGCCACTGATGACGTTGAAGTTGGAGTCAAACTTGATTTCGTGGTCGTTGTTGAGTTCAACATCCCAACCGTAGTATTTTTTCTCGATTTGGTCGATGTGGTTGTTGGGGAAGTTAGCGGTCACATAGTCAGTGATTTGCACGGGAACAAGTTCGGTCGGGACGCTACCGTAAACATTGGACTCGTCGCAGTCGATTTTCGTCCATTCAAAACTCAAATTGAAATTGATGTCAGTGTTGTCGGTAAGTTCGACTTCATACTTATTGCCGTCGCGTTCCACTTTGAGGATGCTGGTTTGTGGGAAATAAGTGTCAACGAAAGTGTTGATTTCTGGATAGTTGGAGGTATTGCCACCGCCGTTTCCTCCACCGCCGTTTCCTCCGCCACCGATGACGTTGAAGTTGGCATCAAACACAATTTCATAGTCGTTGTTCAATTCGATTTCCCAATTGCCGTTGTTCTTTTTCTCGATTTGGTCGATGTGGTTGTTGGGGAAGTTAGCAGTCACATAGTCAGTGATTTGCACGGGAACAAGCTCACTCGGAACACTGCCGTAAACGGTAGCATGTTCGCAGTCAATGGATTGCCAAATGAAGTTGAGATAGAAGTCGATGTCGGTTCCGTCGGTCAGTTTCACATCAATTTCGTTGCCGTCAAGTTCGACTCTTTGGATGCTCACTTGAGGGAAATAAGTGCTGACGAAAGTGTTGATTTCAGGGAAGTTGGAGTTGTTGCCTCCCCCGTTTCCGCCGCCGTTGATGACATTGAAGTTGGTGTCAAACTTGATTTCAGGTCCGTTCTTCATCTCGATTTCCCAGCCAAAGCTCTTTTTCTCGATTTCCTCGATGGCCTTGCCAGGGAAGTTGGTGGTCACATAGGCGGTGATTTGCTCAGGCACAATGCTTGTGGGCACGCTGGTGTAGATGGTCGAATGTTCGCAGTCCACTTTCACCCACTCAAACGAGTGCGTGAATTCCAAATGGGTGCGGTCGTCGAGTTTTACCTTGTAGTAGTGCTGCGTCTGATAGCAGTGGAAGATACCAGTTTGAGGGAAATGCGTCATGACGAATTCCATAATCGCTGGGTCAATGTCGCTCTCGTTTATGACTTTAGCGATTTCAAACTTGTTTTGGTTGCTTGCAGCCCTGGTTGCTGCTTCGGTCGATGTGGCTTCTGATTTGGTGCAGGCCGTTCCAATCAAGGCCATCGCCACGATGAGAATGAATGATAACTTTTTCATTTTCTTAAAGTTTTAAGGTTTGTAAATTATTTATTTGATTAGTCGTCATAACGTAGGAACTCCCCGGATTTGTTGAAAACGATTTCCAGTCCAGTTGCCAATTCCACTTCAATCTTGTGCCGGTCTCTCGCTATTTCGTTCAGGCAAAAGTTGGGATGGTTCTTGTTCAGGAAGTTGAGTATCATTTCGTCGAGGAACCCTGAAGGCAGGCACTCCGAATGGCTTTCCACCTCTTCCCAATCGCCGTTGCTGTTGAACTCGATTTCCATTCCGTTATCGAAACGCACGGTGTATTCGGTCTTGGTCACCTCAATTTCCATCCTGACAAATCGGATGGTTTGGTTTGAGAAATAAGTGGTTACAAATTCTTGCGCCTTGATGGGAAGTTCCTCGAAGGTGATGATGCGATGTGCGTCTTCGGCATGGAGGGCGAAGGCGTTTATTAATAAGGTGGCGAGTATGAGCAATGCTTTTTTCATTATTTCAGTTGTTTCGGCTGCAAAATTCTGAACCGAATCTGAAATAATTCTGAAATGGACGACTTTTTTCCGATTATTTGAATTTTATCGAAAAAGTGTGCTGATTCTCAATGAATTGGTAACGGATTTCAAAACCATATTCTGTGCAAATGGCTTTGGCGATGGCCAATCCGAGGCCGGTCGAATTGCTGTTTTCGCCTTTTCTGTAGAAGGTTTTGAAAACGGTTTCGGGATCCAAGACCTCGTTTTTGCCCGTGTTTCCAATGATTAATGTGTTGTCGCTCAGTGTGATGGCAATGTTTCCGCCTTGCAGGTTGTGGATGAAGGCGTTTTTCAGCAGATTGGTCACCAAGGAGGAGGCCAAAGTCGAGTCCATTTTGGCCGTGATGCGTTGGTTTTCAGCTACTGACACGCTAACTTCCATGCTCTCGTAAATCTCTACAAGATTTTCAAGTGCCTGATTAACAACTTGGTTGATTTCGATTTCGGCTTCTTCCTTGAATTGGTGGTTGTCGATTTTCGAAAGGAACAATAAGGATTTGTTGAGCCTCGAAATGTAGCTCAAAGTGTCCAAGGTCTTTTCGATTTCGGTGAGTTGGTGTTCATCAAGTTGGGTTTCGTCCACCAAAAGTTCAAGGCGGTTCCGGCAAATGGCGATGGGGGTCTGGATTTCGTGCGAGGCGTTCCCGATGAAGCGTTTCTGCTCCTCAAAAACCTGTTTCGACCTTTCGGAGGCTTCCAAAACTGCGGTTTCTATCTCCTTGAATTCCTGTACTTTGATTCGGCTGTCGGGCTTGGGGATTTCTTCGGTGGATTTTTTGCTGCGGAGCCAGTCGGTGAGCCGGTAGAGCGGGCGCATGTTGCGAATGACGATGAAACTGACGATGAGAATGATGGCGACGAGGAGCGCGACGGCGAGGGTGAGGATACTGAAAATGGCGAAGTCTAAGGTGTCGTTCCAAGCGAAGACTTGTGTGGTCAACGTCAGTTCGTAGTCGATGCCTTGCTTTTGGAAAACTCGCGTCATTTCCCTGACGATTTCGTCTTCCTGAATGTCGTCGATGAATTCCTCATCGGTCTGGAACGCTGGTGTTTGATGGTTTTTTGCGTATTCGGGCGACACTTTCTCGATGAAAAACTCCATCGTTCCCGACATGCCCGAAAGGGAGTTGGGAATGCTGTCGTTGTCCAAAAAGCGACTGATGATTTTGTCGGATTGTTGGGTCAGGATGAGGTCGATGTGGCTGTAAATCTGGCGTTTGGTGGTTCGTGTGAACACGATGGCCCAAAGCGCAAACAGCGCTACCAATGCAATGGAAACAGACACTATGATGCGGCGCGAGAGTTTCATTGCCGCTCCAATTTGTAGCCGTAGCCATGCACGGTCTTGATTTCGATGTCGGCTTGCGCTTCGGCTAAGCGTTTACGCAGGTTTTTCATCTGGGCGTAGATGAAATCGTAGTTGTCGGCTTGGTCGATGTAGTCGCCCCAAACGGCCTCGGCCAGAGTTCCTTTGCTGACGGCGCGGTCTGGGCGCGTCAAGAAGAAATGAAGGATGTCAAACTCTTTTTTCAGCAGTTCGAGAGGCGTACCTTTGATGAGGACTTGCCGCGTTTCGGGCATGATCTTCACGTTTCCATATTCGATGAAATGCTCGCCATGTTGTTGTTTGCGCCTGAACACGCTTTTCACGCGGGCCGAAAGTTCGGCGATGTGGAAGGGCTTGGTGAGGTAGTCGTCGGCACCGAGGTCGAGTCCTGTCACCTTGTCTTCAAGTGAATCTTTGGCCGAAATGATGATGACACCGGCCTGCTTGCGCGAGGCTTTCAGTTGGCGCAACACGTCAAGCCCGTTGCCGTCGGGAAGCATGATGTCCAAGAGGATGCAGTCGTAGTCGTAGATTTCGGCTTTCATCATGGCGGTTTTGGCGTTGGCGGCGGTTTCGATGATGTGGTTGTCGTCCGCCAAAGCCTTTTGCATCAGTTCTCTCAAACTTCTATCGTCCTCAATGATAAGGATTTTCATGGCCACATGATTCTTCGTGTGGTGAACCCGCAGGGAATCGAACCCTGATCGAAGGAACCGGAATCCTTTATTCTATCCATTAAACTACGGGTCCTCTTTTCAGGGCGCAAAGGTAGTAAGTTTTTGGAAATTTCGTACCTTTGCCGCTTCAAAATGAGGTAAAATATTTTTAAATTATTGGTTTTTAACTATTTAAGTTATGCAAAACGAGAAATTGAAACAGCAAATTCTGGCGTATGCCTATTTGGTTTTAGGCTCTGCCTTGTTCGCCATCGGCGATGTGATGTTCGTGAATCCTTACCACCTTGCGCCTGGCGGAGTGTATGGTTTGGCCAACGTGTTCAATGCCCTGTGGGGATGGAAAATCTCTGTGTCGGGCATCGCTATGGACATTCCGCTGCTCATCATCGGCACCATCATCCTTGGCCCCAAGTTTGGCATCAAGACGATTATCTCGGTCATCCTGATACCTGTGTTCACTTATATCCTTGAAAGCACCTGGGGCTATGCGCCTGTGATTCACGGCGGTAGCGTGGTTGCCGACACCCAATCGGCACTTTATTACATCGCCAAGGACGGCTCGCAGAGCTGGTTTATGCCCGATATGGTCCTAAACACCATCGTTTCAGGCCTCATTTATGGCGTTGCCATCGGTGTCATTTTCCGCGCTGGTGCCACTTCAGGCGGCTCCGACATTATCTCCATGATTATCCACAAATACACGAAAATCAGCCTTGGCACCCTCGTGATGGTGGTGGATAGCATCATTTCACTCACCACTTTGATTGCTTTCGAGGACATTCGCCTGCCCATCTATTCCATCCTCCTGATTTACATTGAAGGCAAGGTCATTGACCTCGTTGTGGAAGGTGTGAAGAGTTACAAGACGGCCTTCGTGGTCACGGACAAGATTGAGGAGGTGCGCAATTTCATCATCAAGGACCTCGACCGAAGCGGCACGGTGTTCACGGGCAGCGGCCTCTACCAAGGTGCCGAGCGCAAGATGATATATGTCACCCTCAACCGCTCCGACTTGGTGAAACTGAAAGCTAACCTCCGTTTCCTCGACCCGAACGCTTTCGTCAATGTGATTGAAAGCTCGGAGATTATGGGTAATGGCTTTAAGGCTTTGCCGACGGAGTAAAGGTTTTGATATTCAAATTGATATGATTAAGGAGGGTCGTTTGGCTCTCCTTTTTTCTTGGTCTTATTAATATTTGAAAATTGGTTTTTCACCGAAAACCACCTTGTTTTGAAAATAATGTCTATCTTTGCGCAAGAAATTCTTTTGTGATGGAAGAGAAAGTCATCAGCGACATAAAAAAAACACTTATGCTGCATTTGCCTTCAGGAGGATATGCCTTGTTGTATGGCTCCAGAGCAAGGGGTGATGCCCATTCAGGCTCCGATTGGGACATTCTCATTGTTCTTGACAAAGAGAAACTTTTGCCCGAAGACTACGATGCCGTTTCATATCCGTTGAGAGAGCTTGGCTGGGAACTTGGCGAATACATCAATCCTGTGATGTACACCGCAAAAGAATGGCAGGATAGCCAATTCACGCCTTTTTATCACAATGTCGTTGACGACGCAATACGATTGGCATGAAACTGACGGATGAAGAACGGAAACTTGTAGTGGAACTGCAAATGGAAAAGGCTCACCGTTTCCTTGAGCAAGCGAATGAAATGTGCCGACAAAAGTATTGGGACATCGCTTCCAACCGTTATTATTATGCCTGCTATCATGCAGTTCAGGCCTTATTGATTAAAAATGAATTAGTTGCACATACGCATGATGGCCTTTTGACCCAATTCGGTTTGCATTTTGTAAAAGCAGGAAAAGTGGAGTCAAGGTTGGGCGCATTTTTGTCGCGAATGGAACAACTGCGCGAAAAAGGAGACTACAACTGCTATTATTCTATCACAGAAGAGGAAATAGATACAATTACAGGACCCACGAAAGAGTTGATTCAGAAGATTGAGGAATTGTTGGCTGAATGAAACTTGAGTATTGGGTGTTGTGGTTTGAATAAGAACGACATGTTGTTCAATACTTTCCCAGCATTTCTTGCAACAACTCCTTCATCTTTTCCCTTAGCGAAATCGGCTCCAGCACCTCAATGTGCGCGTTCATCGTAAGCAGTTGCTGGATGAAATCGTAGGAAGGTTTCAGCCGCCATGAGAAGATGGTATAATCATCGGTTTCTTCGATGATGTGTTGGCTGTGGTGCAAGGGCAAGCCTTTCAGAAAATTGCTTTGGTCTTTGTCGGCCTTAACGAGGATTACTTCTGCTTTTAGCTCTGGTTCAACATAGATGCCGAAAGCGTCTTGGAAATGCTTCTGTAAGTCAAAATCCTCTGGAGCCTTGAAGGTTTTTCCCGTGATGCTGAGCGTGTCGATGCGGTCTAAGGCATAGCAACGAATTTCTTCCTTTTCGTTGAGAGCGATGAGATACCACCGTTGTTTGAACAGTTTCAGTGCAAGCGGCTTGCAGCGGTAATGCTTGATGTCATCGGTGCCATAGTACCGTCTGTATTGCATTTCGATTTCAAGGCTCTTTTCCAAGGCTTCCATGAGCGGTTCAAGATGCTCAATGCCGCCTGGGACGCGCTCAAACTGCACCCGCTTGCGCAGACTGAGGTCTGACAAAAGCCTGTTGTTGATGGCAAAGCTATGAAGCAGCCACATTTTCAGGTCGTTGCCGAGCATTTCCTCACGCTCGCCTTGGGGAATATAGTAGGCATTGCGGCTTTTGTCGCACTCAATGTCAATGCCAAACACGTCCGCAATGTGTTGGCGGTAGTTGTGGAACGACCTGTCGGGAATAGGGTTGTTGTCGCCGTCCCGCGTCCAGCGGTCGTTGAGTTCCTTCAGAGTGATGCCCGCGTCGCGCCTGTCGGCGATGGTGTTGGCAATCCAGATGCATTTGATGAGTTTGTCCATAAACGGTTTGCTTTTCGAGGGCAAAGGTAAAGGTTTTTACGGACATACTAAAACCCAATCATCGGTCTGTTTTCAACGATGTTTTCTTCTTCGCAAAGGCTGATGAGCGTTTCAAGGCTCAGCATTTGGCCTGTCAGGATATGCTCGACGGTGGCTTTTCTTGTGATGTTTTCCATCTGTCCGCCGCTGAAATCGTAGCGTTCAGCAAGAACGGCCACTTCGTTTTCGGGCAAATCGGGCATCATGCTTTGCCAGATTTGGAGGCGTGTGGCATGGTCCGGTTTGTGGAAATTGATTTTGTAGAGGAAACGCCGCTCAAAGGCTGAATCCATGTTTTGCATGAAATTGGTGGTAGCCATCATAATGCCGTCCAAGATTTCCATCTCTTGCAGGATGATGTTTTGCACGGTGTTTTCCATTTTGTCTGCAGAGCGTTGGGTGTTGGCGAAGCGTTTTCCGATGATGCCGTCAGCCTCATTGAAAAGCAGGATGGGTTCCTTGTCGCAATACTCCACGAAATTGCGGTAACGGTCGAAGACGGCCTTTACCCTTTTCTCGCTTTCGCCCACCCACTTGCTGCGCATCTCCGAAAGGTTGACTTGCATGATGTTTCGACCCGTGGCGCGGGCAATTTGCAGCACGGTTTCTGTCTTTCCTGTGCCAGGTGCACCATACAAAAGGCAAGCAAAGCCGCTGCGCATTCCTTGTTGCTTCATTCGGAGCCTGATGTCGCTGAATGATGTCGGTTGCAGCAGGCATTTCAGCCGTTCAATTTTGTCTTGGTCATTCGCATTATAGAACAGCCGTTTTTCGGTAATGCTTGCGGCCAAGGTGAGCTCGTCAAGGTCGACAGGTGCCTGTTTGAGGCAAATTTTGGGCAGCAAAGTTTCCTTGCCGTGTTCGGTCAGACGGAAAGAGTCACCGCCAAAAAGCTCATGGCCTGCTGGCTCCACCAATTTGTCCTGAATGAGCCGGTGCTGTCCGTTGCGTAGTCGGTTGAATTCCGTTTTGGCTTGTCTGTCAGTGTCGAAAAGGTCGTCAATATTTCGGTACTCCAGACTGTCTTCTTGGTCAATGAGCGTACTTAGACAGAACTTTAGCAGCAACACAAGCTCTTTGTCGTCGAGGTTCATCCTTTCGATTTTCTTGGCAAAGTCTAACTGTGGGTTTGCCTTGATGAGTTCACGGACATCATAGACGAAACACTCAAACGAGCTTTCCTTCTCGTCCTTTTCCTTGAATATCGAGTCTAATTGCAGGATGAATGTGTCGAAGTTGAGGTTGCCTATTTCTTGTTTCTCAATCTCCGTATCGTTCAACAAGCAATTTAGGATGTATTCTGGCACGTAGTAGTTTTCTTCACTATACAATCCTCTTTTTCCATTGCTCCGTATGAGCCTTGCCTGAAGAAGTGCTTTGAGGTCGGGAGCAAGACGGAGCATGTCGAGGTCTTTGCAGTCAAGGTGGCGTTTGATGTCAGAAAGGGAACACGTGGAGCAATATGATGAGTAGGCGATGATGGCGAACAAAGTGGCCTGTTCCTTGCTGATTCCCAATTTGTTGGCAAGTCTTTCAAGCGGTTGTGCGTTTTTTGCCATGAATTGGCCTTTCATTTGGGAGTCTTCTGATGCTTTGACAATCTTTTCAATGTCGAGCAATGCGGTTGATTTTTCTTTCATGATGCTTTTGTTTTGTGATTTCATCGGCAAAACAAAAACAAAACTCTGCCAAATTTAGGCAGAGTTGAGTGGGTTTGAGGAAATAAACTCGACTTGAAAAAAGCAATTTGTTAATTGATAGGTATTTGCTCTATTCTGTAATATAGATAGTATTCCATGTTGTCCTTTTTGAATATTAAAAATTCATTATCGAAATACTCTTGATAATGAGAACGATACTTGTCATTCTTTGATTGTAAATTTTTCCCTCGTTGGATAAAAAAGTCGGCCAAAAGTATGGCATAACACTCTTTTGGTTTCAGATCTTTATATATTGGAATGTATTTATAGTAGGTTTGTAAACGGCGTAAATCGCCATATTGAACTGTCTTATGTTCTCGACTTGTGTAACTTACATTTTCTGAAGTTAATTCTTCAAAATGATATGGAGAATGTAGCCTTTTAGCCTCTAATAATATCAATGTATCAGAATGGATGATGACACTATCAATGTGCTGACGGCTTTGGCCAATAATTGGCATTTCTTGCCAAACAAGCCCTTTCTCTTTATATAAGTCCAAATAATTATGGCAAAAATTGAATGTCAAATTGCGTTCGGTAAAGCCAGTCGCTCTGTTGTTGTCTACGTCATTAGTAGGGAGAAGGTTTTGGTCACAGAAAATTCTTTTATAGTAACCAACCATATTGTCAAAGATTGTCTGAATATCAATAACAAAATCCTTAGTATCATTATGCTTTATGAGTGAACTGCTGTGTTGCAAAGCAATGGTTGCTTGTATTGGGGAAAGAGACACAAAGATTTTTTTGTTGATTCTATCAATAGTAATGACAAAATTTTTCAATCCTTTCCCCCTCATCATTGCATAAAACTCACGCATGTGATTTATCATAAATCGATTCGAGTCACTCCAAGCTTTTTTTTCTTCTATTATTATTTCATTGTCATTGATGTGAAAATGAACGACGTACTCTTTCTTGTCGTCTATATCATCAAAAGGGTATTTTTCTTGGCTAATATAATATTGGCCGTTCTTGAGATAGCTTTCAGCAATATTGTCGATACTATCTTCAAAAGATATAATTGTATTTGTTTCCATATTTGTTTTGTGTTGAGATTAAGATTCAAAAAGACTATCAAAATCAATGATTTCGCTTTCCTTGGCTTTCTTCCTTTGTCCTTCGGATACCCATTTGCGGTATTCGGGAAATCTCCTCAAATAACTGAAAGGTATTGTTCCAGAATTGTCTTTTAGGGCATCCAGACCTCGTTGAGTTATTTTATGACCTTGAAGTGTGTATTCTTCCAGTCCAGCGAATCGTAAACGTTCCTCGTTTGAGGCTACTATTTTATAAAAAACTTTGGTGCCAGGATAATTTGGATACCTTTCTTCACGTTCTTCTTCAGAAAGATGGAAATAGTTAGCCAGCTTTTCAACGATTTCCTTTTGGGTCAAAGGACTTTGTTCTTTTAAGATTGATAGTACTTGGTACTTTAGTTTTCCGTGGTCTATTTTTTTCATGTTATAGTTGTCATTTTGGATTATCGCTGCAAATATAATGATTTTTCAAACACAAGCTCGTTGCAAGGTTTTTTATTCCAGCATAACAATCCCCCCATCCAACCGAATACAAATCTCAAACTCAAACTCCCTCACATAAACGAGGTCATAGAGGCTGAAATGTCGGTTGTCATAGAGGTTGTGGAAAGGATAAAGATGGAAGTTTGGGTCTTCAAATGCTTCTTTGGTGTTCATCGTCTGTTTGGTTTATGTTTGGCTCATATAGTGAAGCAATGATGGAGTTTCCTTTGTAAGATTTTCCTCAACAAAGCCATCCCAATCGAAAGGCGTGGGCAAAACAAATTGGAAACCAAGGTTGAGGTCGGTCATGTCGCAAAGTGTTTCGTCCTCAATGGTAAGATGGTGGCGTTCATAGTAGGCGTGTTCTTTGATGAGATTGCTGCCCATCAAGGCAAGCTGTTCGTCAAGCTGATGTTGTTCTCCTTTCGGCCTGTACCAAATGCCGTGAATCAGCCTTTTCTCCGTCCCATTCACCCAATAGACTGCGATTTCGTTGAAAAGGTTGTCGTCAAAGACCATCTTTCCGATGCGGGTCTTTGATTGGGTACAGCCTGCGTGAAGGAAGGCTTGAAGGTCGATGCGAGCTTGTTGGTCTGTAGTGTAACAGTCGCCTAAAGCCTCGTAAAGCACGTCAATCAGGCTTTGGTAATAGGCAAAGGCTTCCTTTCGTGCCTTGCTGAGGTCGGCATCCTCGAAGGTTTTGTTGATGCGGCAAAGATTGCCTTTCTTTGCTTCGTGATAGTTCGCGTTGTGCATTCGTCCTTTCCAGAACAACCCATGCACGAGGTAATGTGATTCCTTTTTGTCCATAGTGGTGTTGTTTTGATTTCGGTGCAAAACAACAATGTCACTCTGCCAAAATCAAGCAAAGTGAAAGTTCTTATGAAAAAAATGCCATGAAATAAAATGGTTTCAAATCAATCCATTTCAAATTAAATGATTTCAAACTAATCGATTTCAAATTGTTTTATTTCAAACCAAATGATTTCAAATCAAAATATTTCAAATTATTTCATTTCAAATCGTTCTATTTCAAATCAAATGATTATATTTGCGGCGTGAAACTAATGATTTGCGCTATGGAAAGTCCGTTTATTTATGGTAAAATGGCTGAAAGTGAGTTCTTTATCGACAGAGAGAAAGAAACAGCCCAATTGCTTGGCAACTTCAAAAGTTTGGTGAACACAGCCCTCATCTCGCCGCGCCGCTGGGGAAAGACCTCACTCGTGAACAAAACCTTGGAGATGCTTGAGAAAGACAAAGGCTATTATGCCGCCCGAATCGACATCTTCAACTGCCGCACCGAGGAACAGTTCTACAAGACTTACGTCAATGCCGTGCTGCAAGCCTCGGCCTCGAAGTTGGACGAATGGGTTGCGCTGATGAAGAAACACATCGGTTCGGTAGGGCCGAAAATCTCGCTCGGCGAGGGGAGTTCGGCCTACGAAGTGACATTCGGCCTCAATTTCAAGGAAGTGCAGTATTCCGAGGACGAAATCCTCGACCTGCCGCAGCGCATCGCGGAGGAAAAAGGGAAGAAATTCGTCATCTGCATCGACGAGTTCCAAAACGTGGGCAACTACGCCGAATCGTTGGCTTTTCAGCGTAAGTTGCGTTCCCACTGGCAGTTGCACAATTCGGTGTGCTATTGCCTCTACGGAAGCAAGCGCCACATGCTGCTCGACATTTTCGGCAACTACGAAATGCCTTTCTACAAGTTCGGCGACCTCATGTTTCTCGACAAAATCGCCGAGGCGGATTGGATACCTTATATAATAGGGCAGTTCAAGAAGACGGGGAAGTCGATTTCCAAGGATTTGGCCGCTGAAATCGTCCACAAGGTGGACGCGCATCCCTATTATGTGCAGCAACTGTCGCATCAGGTGTGGCTGCGTACTGAGGGCACTTGCACGGCTGAAACCGTTGCGACGGCGCACGCCAACATCATTGACCAGATGAGGCTGCTGTTCAGCAACTTGCTCGATTCGCTGACACCCAAGCAAATCAATTTCCTCCATGCCGTGGTGGACGGCGTAGAGAATTTCTCCTCGAAAACCATCCTTGACAAGTACGAATTAGGCACTTCGGCCAACATCAAGAACCTGCGCAAGGCCATGTTGCAGCGCGACTTGATTGACGTGCTGCCTGGCAAAACCGAAATCCAAGACCCGATTTTCGCGGCTTGGCTGAAGCAGCAGGTGGTTTAGTCGCGTTGGTTCATTTTCTTTTGTGCATAACTGTTCGTTCAAAAATCCAAAACAACAGTAATAAGCAGTTTTTCAAGTCTGTGCATTGATTCGGCACAATCTTTTTATTATCTTTGCCGTATAAAACTTACCCCATGGAAAACCAAATCGTTATATACCAAACCGACAACGGCCAGACTGCCATTGATGTCAGGCTGGAGAATGAAATGCTATGGCTAACGCGCCATCAAATAGCAATTCTATTTGACCGTGATTATAAAACCATCAGCAAACATATCAACAATGCTCTTAAGGAAGAATTGTCAGGTTCAGTGGTAGTCGCAAAATTTGCGACTACCACTCAACATGGCGCTATAGAAGGAAAAACACAAACGCACGATGTCGAGTATTTCAACCTTGAAGTAATAACTTCCGTAGGCTATCGCGTCAAAAGCCAGCGCGGTGTGCAGTTCCGCCAATGGGCCAACAGGGTGTTGAAAGACTATCTGCTGAAAGGCTATGCCGTGAACGAGAAGATCCGCAGAAACCAAATCGGGGAACTGCGGCAGTTGGTGCAAATGGTGGGTAGGACGTTGCAAAACCAACCCTTGCTGAACAACGACGAAAACCAAGCCCTGTTTGACATCGTTGTGGATTATACCTACGCCCTCGATACGCTTGACGACTATGATTATCAACGTCTTGGTGTAAAAGAGACCACTCAAGAGGAGAAGTTTCAGGCGACCTACGACAATGCCATTCAAGCCATAGTCGCTTTGCGAGAGAAGTTTGGCGGCAGCACGCTTTTCGGCAACGAGAAAGACGACTCCTTCAAGAGCAGCATCGGGCAAATTTACCAAACTTTTGGCGGCAACGACCTCTATCCCAGCGTGGAGGAAAAAGCGGCTATGTTGCTCTATTTGGTCACCAAGAACCATTCGTTCAGCGACGGCAACAAACGCATTGCGGCCACCTTGTTCCTTTGGTTCCTCAACAACAACGGCATCCTCTACCGCGAGGACGGCAGCAAGCGCATAGCCGACAACACTTTGGTCGCCTTAACCTTGATGATTGCCGAGAGCAAGCCTGAAGAAAAAGATGTGATGGTGAAGGTGGTGGTGAATTTGATTAATCAGAGGAACTGATTTATTTAGCCTGTGCTGCGATTTGGCACAGATAGATGCTATTTTTGCAGCGAAAAACAAAACAAATCAAGGAAATCAACAATGCTTGTTTAACTAAAATCGTAAAAAAATGGCACTTTGGAAAATTTCAGCAAAAGGCAATTGGAACTGGGGCACAAACAAAAATCTTGTGAAAGGCATGTTCATCGAAATGTCAACATCTTCAACGACCCCTCCGTTGGGTTTGACCAAATATCATGAATCCATCGCACAAGCTTTCAACACCAAGTATTCCACTAAGTTTGACAAATCTAAAATAGGTCATTCGTATTTTGTTTGTGAAAAGATAGGATAGAGCTATGCAAAACAAACTGAAAAAATGGGCTGAGGAAGTGACCCAAGTATACAACCCAATTGGACGAAGCTACTACACTCAATCGGACTTGACCAAGATAACTGAATCTCCTGAAATTCTGATTTTAGGAATCAATCCAGGCTCAACAGGAATTGCAAAGGAACCAATTACGGCAGATGTTTTTCTAAAAGGCAACAAGAATTTTTGTGACCGTGAAAAAACATGGCATTTATGGAAAAACCTTCGAAAAATTCTTTCAGCGGGTGGTGTTGACTATCTGCTTGACAATGAAAACCGTTTCGTCTTTTCAAATGTATACCATTGTGACACGCTAAAAGCATATGAGTTATCACCAGACTTAAAAGACGAACAACTTGTGAAACTTACAATTGAACTAATTCAAAAACTTTGTCCAACACGCGTATTGTGTTTGGGTAAAAATGAATGTTGGAAAGCGTTGGAAAAAGTTTCCAATATGAAAACCACTGAATTAATTAAAGGTGAATTGAATTATGCCATAATAAGTGAAATCCCTATTTATGGAATCAAGCACACAAGCAGTTTCTACACGAATGAGGAAATCACCATGATTGGCAAGATATTAGGCGCATTGTTTGAAGGAAAGGTTTTGCCTGATGCTGAAATAATAGCCAAACTGTTCAAAGATGATATTAGGGCTTTTGAAGAGCGTAGAGACAGGTATCTGTTAATTGAAAAGGCTTTTGAACAAGAAGCACAAACCATACTGAAAAAGTTTAACGATAAATGGTATTTTATTACTGATGATATTATTGCAAGAGTGGCATCAAATGGATATGTGAATATCCACCACAGTAATTTCAACCCCAAAGATAACTACTCAAAACATCTTGATGATAACAAATATCCTCATAGGGAAGAAATAATTGACTGCCTGAAAAAATACGGGTATGAATTGAAAAAGAATGATGCAAAAACTTCATTAGGGCAAAAAAAGTTTAGCAAGTATCCAGATTCAGAAAGAAGACCACACTTCATTGCTCAGTCAATTCTCAAGGAGTTTGCAAAGCTCAAAATAGAACTACAAGAAATTTTTGCTCTTGCAGATGGCCAAAAGAAATAAAAACAAGGTTCCTTATAAGGAAAAATCTTTGCCTGTGCAACAATTCGGCACAGGCTTTCTTTTTCTTTGCAGCGTGAAAACAGACTCAAAAAAAAAGGAATGTCATGGAAACCAAGAAAAGAACGACCCCAAAAATGAATTTGCTATCCGCTGTGGAGCAAGTTGTAGAACTCTCTAAAGGTTCTCAGCAGTAATACCAGTGATTTGCAATTTGCAAAATTGATAGAATACAATAATGACAATGGCCTTGCTGACCAAGAGACGTTCCGCCTGACATGAAATTAAGAAATAAGGAAAATTGGGTTCTGAATATGAGAAAGAGCAAGAAGAATGGTCAGTTTTGCGACAACAACACCTGCTCAATCGCCACAGGGAAATACGCCTGCTCCAATTGGTGGATTTTGGCCGCCAAGGAGTCAGGCGTTTCGTTTTCGTCCAAACTGACGCGGGCTTGCAGGATGATTTCGCCACTGTCGTACAACTCATTGACATAATGGATGGTAATGCCCGATTGCGTTTCTTTGGCCGCCACGACTGCTTCGTGTACATGCTCGCCATAAAACCCTTTGCCGCCATATTTGGGCAACAGGGCAGGGTGGATGTTAACAATCTTTTTCGGGAAAGCTTTGACAAGGTTTTCGGGCAACTTCCAAAGGAACCCGGCCAACACAATCAAGTCAATGCCAAGGTCTTGCAACTCCTTGACGAAAGCCTCGCTGTTGAAATCCTGTTTGGTAATCATCCGCAACGGAATGTTCAAATTCTTTGCCCGTTCAATGGCGTATGCGTTTGGGTTGTTGCAAACCACGTTTTCGATTTTGACGGCCCAGTCCTCTAAAAAATAATCGGCAATGCGCTGCAAATTGGTGCCGTTGCCGCTGACGAATATGGATAACTTTTTCATTCTCTGTGTCTTATGTTTACGGTTTCGTTTTTCTTTAAGTCGAACCACACCAAATAGCCTTCCTCGACCTTGCGGAAATCCATCACTTTCCCTTCCACTACGATGGGTTTGGTGCAAAGCAGAGTCAGGCCTTCAATGGTTTCGCTTGGGTTGGTCAATTGTATGGTATTGTTGTCAAGAATATGATAATCAATGTTTTGTAGTTTCTCGTAATAACTGAGGTATTTTTCGATGGTGGTCGGCAGGATTTTCTTTTCGTCGCGGAAACGGGCGAGTTGGCTCAGCGCGAAATTAAATCCGGGCATGGCCACGACGATGCCGTTTTCGTTGTATTGCCAAAAGCCGCGCCACGGGTCGGTCCACGCGGGATAGACATGCGTAATGAATACATTGTGTTGGTTTACAAGTTGTTGTAGTCGGATGCTATCGAAGAAATAGTACCAATTCTTGTCTTCGTTCACTTCCAAAGTCGATGGCGTGGACCAAAGCAGAAAGTCCTTATCGCCATTGGGCAAAGTGGTGATTTGTCGGTTGGGCAGGGCATCGCCGAAGCCGTCGTAAGGTTGCACAAAATGCCCGTCGAAAAGTTTGTCTTCCATGCGGTTTTCCTCGTAGTAGGCGTTCCAAAGGTAACGCACGCCGTTTTTCCGCCAAAGGTCGGCGGAATAATACGGCGAGTCGGGGAGGAGGCCGTCGCAAACCAAGTCCTCACGGTTCTTGTCGAAGCCGTTGTTGTAGCCGTGGTCAATCCAGCTTTTTGTGTCGAACTGCCGCCGCATGAAGCGCATGGCTTTTGGATATTCGGAAGGCAGGGTTGTGTATTGTTCGGGAGAATGAAGACAGATTTCAAAACCTTGTTTCTTGATGGTTTTCAGCAATTTGAAGAAATCCTTGTCGGTCGTGATAGTGGCTTGAGGCCCGTTGAAATGGCCCTTGCTGCCAGTTTCGTTGGTCACATTGTCGGGATTCCAATAGAACACGCTCTTCGTGACGGGAATGTCGAAATAGCAGAACCCTCCGACGGCCTCTTCGGGTTTTGTAACATTCTCATTACCAAACAGAACAGCGCGATGTGTTCTAATATCTGTCCAGTCGGCGTGTTCGGTGAAGATGAAGGCCGATTGGTAGCCGTTCCAAACGGGCATGAGGCGAGGCAAATCGTCAATCATCCTATTGAAAACCTTGATTTTGCCTTTCAGCACCTCGCCTTTGCGGACTTCGCGATGCGAAATGTCCTCGAAGTAGTCCGAAGTGTCGGTGCGCAAGGGATAATGGAGCAGCGGATGGTCGCGCCAATAGTCGATGTTGAAACAGGCTACACGCTTGTCCGTATTCAGTTGCAAAGAGGAAATGCCCGTATTGTGATAGACACTAATACTGAAATCGTCATTATGAACGCTAAAACCTTCTTTGT
>Ga0326514_10000549_pt1 | contig 25409 bp, 47 predicted proteins | sample 3_2548_0518_D_FD_203653 | JGI IMG/M metagenome (GOLD analysis project Ga0326514, IMG submission 203653) | Bovine rumen microbial communities from UC Davis, California, United States - 3_2548_0518 | ecosystem: Host-associated > Mammals > Digestive system > Stomach > Rumen | place: USA... | reverse complement strand
GTTGAATCTTTGCAGCGATACTGTCGGCTTTTTATGTATTCTTTAACCAAGTTATAAAAGGTTATATCGCTTGATACGGTATTAGTAACGGCTTGCAAATCTGCCTGTGCATCAAGTTTGGTTTTATAACCTGATTTTCTGTATTGTTTTCCGTTTATGTAGTAGGTTATCTCGTAACAAGACTTTTTAATGCCTTTACTCGTTACCCATTCTCTCTTGCGTATTCCTGCCATTTTGTTTTCCTTTATAGTATGTTAAGTTTATATTTTGTGTTGTGCTTAGTGTTTCAACAAATGCTAAAAGATACCAATACCATTCAATATGTAAACCTTTTAATTTTGTTAGATAGAGAATAATGCCAAATAACCAATACATTACACAACCTCCATAAGCCGTTCAACCTCATCAACGTTGAAACGTACACATTTACCAATCTTTATCTTCGTTATAATTCCCTGCCTCGCCCAACTATCAACCGTTGAACGTGCAACACTAAACATCTCTGCTATATCATTAGCCGTATATAGCCGTTTTCTCTCTCTGTTTAATGATACTACATTACTCATCGTTTACCTCCTTTTGTAATTTATTTTCATAAAGTTTTGTTAAGTTAAATACGCAAGTTGAGAGAATCGAACTCCCATTAACGGTTTTGGAGACCGCCGTTCTACCATTAAACTAAACTTGCTAAAAAAAGAGGGCGGATGCCCTCACACAAATTCAATCATACCTATACTTTTTCATATAATTTATCTAATTTTTTTGCTAATTTCCTTGTTGTATATTGTCGCTGACATTGTAAGAACGAATCAAAATCTTTGACAAAAAATTCATTAACCTCGAATGTTATAGGTGTAATTGGCAATTTATATCTACAGAATCTCCAGTTATTAAGATATATATATAAATTCCTATCGCTACATCCTAATGATTCTGCTATATCTTTTATTGTCATTTGCATCTTTATCCCCTCAAAATCTTTTCTATTTCTGACATTCTTCCTCCATATATTCTTCAAACTTGCTACAATATATCCCCTCGTGGTCTAATACCTCTCCGTCTAAACCACATACAAATTTACAATCACTATTACAATCTAAATGCTTGCATAATTGACAATCTGCGTTTTTAGGTGTAAATAAATCGCAAACATTACTTAATCTTATATCCGTTGCAGAACAACTGCTCATACCTAATAAGATACATTTATAATAAACTTTTTTCCCTGAATGCGTAATAAATCTGTTTTTGCAGTTTTTACATCTCTTATCTGAATCAGCCTTACGGTATTTATTATCATATTTCCATTGTTGATATTTTGAGCGTGGTTTTTTAACTTCAATATCAGGAAAAGATAAACCATCAAACAATACTAATTGCTCTGACATTCTGTGTCCTCCAATACCCATTCAAGTGCTTTAATAACTGCATTATTTAATTTCTTTGCATAAAATCTATCAGGATTATTTTTGGGCAATTTTAATAATTGAACTTCAACTATCTTTTCTTTTATTTCATTCTCACTTCTCATTGGTTATCCTCCTGTAACACATAAGCATTTTCGTTTCGGTAAGGGTTACAATATACAATCTGTCCTGTTTCTACATTTATAGTGTGTTTATAATGCTCTTTATCTGCCAAATCTCTTGTTGCTTTTAGTGGATTTTGGTATAAATCTGTGCCTTTGATATATGCATTTCCATAATCGTATATATTAAGCCATTTATCTCGTTTTTTCGTTGTATCACTTCTCATTGGTTTGCTCCTTTAATAATTTCTATAATCTGCTTGAATTTCGTCTAATTCTGTTTGTCTTTCTAATAAAGCAATCGTATTTGTTAAGTAGGTATTATCCATATCTTTAATATTGATATGTTTGCCATACTTATTAGTCCATAAAATTGTTTGTCGTTTCTCTAATTCTTTTTTAAGGTAATATAATGCTTCATTTGCGTTATATATTGATAATATTATTTCTTCTTCAATTTCAATGACATTACTTTCACTTTTCAAATGCTTATTGCTTTCTGCCATTTGGTCTAAGACTTGTTGGGTTTGTGCTATGTTGTTGACTTTTTCCTCATAATTTTCACACTCACGAATAACATTAGACTCTGGTCTTAATGGTGTTAATTCACAATTATAATAAGCACCAAATGTATCTTGACTAACCCAATGTTTACAAGTTATACAATTTATTATTCTTTTATCCATTCTTCTGCTCCTATATATCTATTTGCCTCGTCTATATACTTATCGTGAATAGTCCACCAATCAATATTGCCGATTCGTTTATCACTATTAAGACATTCTGCACCTAAACTCTCTGAATATCCGTCTGCATATACTATTGTTGCAATAGGTGTTTCCATTCGCTTATGCAGAAATGATACGACATAATGACAAGTCTGCCCTATTCTGTTCTGGTATTCGTATAAATCGCCTAACTTTATCCCTGCCAATTCTTTGTAGGTTAGCCAATTAGGGTTATTTGTTAACATATCTGACATCTACTCCTCCTATAACTTCGTTGATTTTGGCTATAATCTTATGCGATTCAGCAACATAATTACAATTTGTGTTGTATATTATATCTGCTATATCCCTTATCTCTTGCAGGGCTTGACGGTAAGTTTTGCAATCTGCCCACGCTTGATTTAAACTTTCCTGAATACCGCAACCCCAACAACCGCCAACATCCTTAAATTCTTCAAGACCTTTTTTAGCCATATCCTCATATTTTTTGAGTTCGGCTTCCAGCCGTTCGTTTTCTTCTTGCAATTCAAGATAGGCAGTTTTTAAAATAGAATGAGATACTTGTAAATTGTCATACTTTGCTTGTAATCGTTTGAGTTGCTTGTAGTAGCAGTTTTTATTGCCTGTGCAAAAATCATCAGCATCACAACTGTAAGCGTATATATGACAACTTTCTTTTTCGTTGTATTTGCACTCGCTTACATCTACTCCGTCAACATAAATTTTTTTATTTTCCATATTTATTTATCTCCTAATACTCCGTATGCCGTCTGTTATTGTTCTGTTTTCATTATTTTTACTATTTCTCTAAAAATTTTGTTATAATGCTCATAGACTTGGTCGCTTATTTTCATTTCTAATTTTTCATATTCTGTATAATCTTTTTTTTCTTGTTCACTTAATTTGGAAAAATCTTTGTTATTTAATAGATAGGAATCATATACAGATGTAAATTGTGGATTTTGTTTTAAAACTAAAGAAGAGAAATCATCGCTATCTAATAAAGGATATGTTATGCCGTTTATTCGAAACCCATATATATAATCAATATTAAACTCCTCAATACTAAAAATTTTTTTAGTATCTATAAAAAGTGGACTATCAATAAACATAACATTATCACAAGTAAGTTCTTCACTATACTCAAACCGTTTTAATTCATATATCATTTTATGCCTCCTTTTAATATTCACTATGCCGTCTGTTGAATAGTAACTCCCAACGGCTGATTCCTATTTTTTGTTTAAATTGTTCATCTGATAAGTTTGCTCCGGCAGGGCTTTGATGCACCGCCAAATGTACCCAAATCGGTAGTAATATAAGTTTCTGCTTAATTCCTCGCTCGTCATACCATTTTTGATTCCTTGCATACTCGCCCTTTTTGATAAAATGATGCAAATTATGCGTGAAATGGTTATATTGTTTGACATTCGCTATTGATAGCGGTATTAACCTCCCGTCTGATAATCCGTATATCGGGTATCTCTGTATGTCCTCCTGCATTGTCATTGTTAGCCTCCATCTTCAAGCACGTATTCAGTAAAATTACGTTTTTGGTTTAAAAAGTTTACATTTGATACTTTATCTCTTCTTATCCAGTAGTTTGATTTCTCTTCTTTGAACTTATCCTCTAAATCCCTTACTGCACTTGAACAGTAGTCAATGTAATAAATTTTGCTTTGTCTTGATGTTATACGTCTGAAATTCATTAAGTGCCATAAAACCTTGTCTGCCTGTGTACCCTTAAACAGTTCGATAAACTGTTCTGTGGTTAATTTTGGCGGTGTTAGTTCAAAAGATTTCAAACCGTAAATAAAACTTTGCTTTGCTCTTTCAACCTTATCCATATCAAGATTGTTCATAGTTGATTACCTCCTCCGTGTTACAGTTAAAACTACAATTAGCAGGGCAATATACCCAGTCTATTGAGTTTTTATAGTTCTTTTTCCCTAGGTCAATAGCAGTGCTTTTTGGCATTCCTTTTGGCAATACAAACTCTAACCAAACCCCATTGGTGAACTTAACCCATAAACTTGCGCACTGTTCGTCATAATCAAACCCTGTTTTTACTTTTGCAAGCGGTAATTTATCAAGAATAGTTGCAAATAAAGGAAAATCCTTGAATTTGTAGGTTTCAATCATCGCATCAAGCAATCTGTCCAGTGAGTATTGTTCAAGTCGTTGGTTTAAATAATCTTCAAGCCTGTTAGCATAAGCCTCTAGCCTGATTCTCTTTTGTTCATCACTTCCGCTTAAAGGTATAAACTTTTCTAGTTGTATGTAAAAATCAAGTGTGTTCTCTATCATTGTTTCCCTCTTTCCGCCATTTTCTGCTTATACCACTCTTCCATTGAGTTGTTTTCAACGTCATAAGCACCGTTTAAAATCTCTGTATAATGATTTTCTTTTAACAACCAACTGGCATTAGGGTTATACCCGATTCGGTCAAATTTCAATCTCTTCAGTTTTGTAAGAACAGTTGGCAATGTTGAACTGAAGTCATCAACATCTGCAGCCAATTCTGTAATTCTGTTGCATTCCGCCGCACTTAAATAAACTCTTTTGCCTATTATCTTCTTATGCAGTTCCTTAAACTCGTTGATTATTGGATTGATATAAGGATCTGTTTTTTTATCAACATTAATAAAAGAAATAACATTCTTATCATTCTTATCATTCTTACATTCTTTAGTTGTTGTCATTCGCTTGTCATTAGCTTGTCGCTCGCTTGTCATTCGGTTGTCAAAATGCTTGTCATTCGGTTGATAGTCATTGTAATTATTTACGACTATGACTGAATATTCGCTATGTCGCTCGTGTGTCAACTCGCCTGTCATTTTTAACTTATCAAGAGCAGTTCTAATCTGTCTAACTGTCAAACCCAGTTCATCAGCAAGATTTCCGTAACTTGTGACAAATGAACCTCGTTCAATAGTGATACCCTGCCATTTTTTTGTTTGTCTGTTTGCTTTTAAGAGGCAATGGATAAACAGCCTCATTACATTAGCATTGGTGTACCATTCCCAATCAAGCAATTTATAATATAGTTTTAAAAAAAACATCGCTCCTCCGTTAAAAAAAGGGGAGTGTGTGACCGCTCCCCGTACGTATTTAATGTATTAGTTTGTTGTGTTTAATTAAAATGGAATTTCTTCATCAATATCAGTTGTCGAGGTTTCCTCTGATACTGATTCAGATTTTTTGTAATCGTTTATTTTCGCATATTTCTTACCTTCTTTACTAGTAAGGATATCGATATTAACCCAACCACGTTCGTTAAATGGGTTTTGTTTAAATTCTTCTTTGTTTATGCCTAGTTTGATAATTTCGCCGTACTTTGTTTGTTGTACGGAAACTTTTACACCTTTTGCAAATTCGCTCATTATACACCTACCTTAAATTCAAATTTTTCTGACGTTTTTGTAAAAGTACACTTATCGGCAATATCTGAATAATGCTCTTTGAGATATTTCTGATCTAGTGCTGTTCTGTTAACTTCTTTAAGTCCAAATGAATAGCATTTATAGTTCATTTCTTTCACGTTCATTTGACCTAATAATGCTATCAGTTGAAGTTCATACTTCTCAATATCTTTTTTACACTCTTTTAGTTCAAATTCCAATCTTGCTTTTTCTTTTTTTAAGTTGTCCATTGACTCTGTTATAAGGTCAAGATTAATTTCTATTGTATTAGACATATAATTTCTCCTTTATATCATTTTTAATTTTATCAAATTCTTTTTTGTCCGTAACTTTCGGGCGGTTTTCTTGCCAGTATTTTTTTAAATTGTTCAAATCAGAGCAAGCCTTTAAACCTTCAATTATATCTATATCATTGTTGATAGTTGGTTCTTTAGGTGTTTTAACTTTTTTACCTAGTTCATATACGGTATTACCTTTGTTATCGGTTATAACAAGTTTATTGATGTTCCGGTTCTCGTCATATCCGATAGTCTTAACATCAAACTTTACAAACTTATCTTTTAATTTCCATTTGCCGTTATATTGTTCTGTTTCAGCATTAACCCATATAAACGGTGCGGAATATAACTCTATACCGATTCCCCATTTAAACCCTGCTCGCTTGAAACAGTCGCTTGCTTGTCCTTTTTCGGCTTCTGTGTTGCTTTCTACTCCGCAATCCCACCGCCATAACCATTCTTTTAAATCTTGCTTATATATACCGATTCCGCCGTACATTTTGCCGTCAATGGTCTTAAAATCGTTCTGCCATAAATCGCCGTAAGTTTCTGTCAATATTGCTCTATCAACTCTTGCGGTCTTATATAGCAAAAGCGAACAACCTTTGGCAGATACTTGAGAAACACGGCATTCAATTTCTTCTGCTTTTAGTAATCTACACATATTGAACCTCCAATCCTAACGAGAGCAGATAAGAGATTGCCTCTGCTATATTTGTCAACGGTCTTAATTTGTCCAAATCTGTCATACTCTGGTAACGTTGCATTGCCTCATATTGAGCAAATGTAACTAAATTTTCTTCCGGTATTGTGTACTCGTATTTTTTGTCAACTCTAATCAATACTTTTGCCATTTTTTGCCTCCTTTATTGCCTCCATTATAAAAGAGGGGTATTGCTACCCCTCCCGACTGCCTACGGAGGCACCCTCAACAGTCTAGTAGTCGTATTTAATTCTTCTTTGTATTTCTTCTTTTATTCGTTTATATAATCTGCCGTCTTGTAGTTCTTCGGCATCCCATAATAGATGTAATAGTTCATCCGGTGTTGCCATTTTTATATTTATTTGCTCCATTATTTACCTCGAATCATATCAATTCGGCGGTTGACTGCATCTTCATATAATGATTGTTGCATATCATCCCAATCTTCATAACCTCGCTCTCGTGCTATATAGTCACGTTCTAAATCTTGTTCATACCAATACAATTCATCCATTTTTTACTCCTTTACAAAAAAAATTAAAATATGGGTAAGGTCTATATCGCCCGCATTAAACCCATTTTCGAAATCTTCCAATGAAAGAAATTGTGATATTTTATCAATATAGTTATATAGTTCTACTTGCATAGTGCCTCCATTTATAAGTAAAAGCAGGGTTTTTCAACCCTGCGTGAGAGAAAAACTACTACTACCCAAATCATATTGCTTGCTTATATTCAAGCAATTTTCTGTAACTTCTGTCAATGTCGGCAGGTGTTCTTAATTTTTTCCTCATTATTCGCTCTGCACGATAATGTGGCGGTATATCTACAATATTGTTCATTCTGTCATAATCAAGATAGAACTTAATTAGTTCATTTCTTATTTGGAATTTTTTAACATTGAGGTCTATTGACCTCATATACTTGCGTTCTTCTCGCATCATTCTTAGTTTACTTAATAATTTCTTAAACATAATTTTTTCCCTTCCAAATAGTAGTAAAAAAAAAGTGGCACTGGGTATATTATTAGCATAGTAGTGCCACCAGGAGTCAGTTTTTGTTAAAGGCAGGGAGCAAAAAATCGCTCCCTATTGTCTTGAAATTTTTTGACTGCACTAAAGAATAATCGTTGTTAGCCTATACTCGTCACAGTATAGGGGAGAGCGTTATTCGTGCTATATTTAATTGTTTTTGCTACATTGCTTATAACTTTCAGTCCGTTGCCGTCTTACTCCGTGTCAATGTACCTACTGTAGTTTCGGTTTCTCGCCCTATTTAGTTTTCAAAGTTCGTAATTTTTTTGCACCTTTATTAAGCCTTTTTATTGACAATCAGGCTTAAATTTGCTATAATGTTTGTGAGGGATTTTTGGGGTGGTACAATAAGTATCACTCTTTTGAATACCTCATACAAATAACTTGCTTAATCTCTCGCAAGTTCATAATGTTGTTTGAGAATATTTTTGATTATACTATTTCTCGTTGCTCCGTATTGTCTATATCTGTCAACTTCGGATTCAATCTGATTAAGTAAATCAAAACTTATTCTAATTGTTACTGGTGTATCTTTTGCTTTCATTTGATTACCTTTCATAAGTATATAGTACACGAATGATTACAAAATGTCAAACATTGTTTTCAAAATATGTTTTCAAATGAGTTCATATCGGCAAAAGTCAATAGTATCAAGTGTTTTATAGGTTTACAAAACTTAATAATGTATAGTGAGAACTTAAAAAAGATTAGATTAGAATTGAAAATATCTGCTCAAAAATTCGCAGACAGTCTAAATGTGTCAAGAGGTTCAATAGTTCAGTATGAAACAGGTAAACGCAAGCCGTCTTATGAGTTTATAGAGGCTTTACATAACTTGTATAACGTGAATCTGAACTGGTTTGTATCAGGTCAGGGTGAAATGTTTAACAAGCAGCAAAAAGCATCTGCCGGAATGACACCGGAAGAAGTAAAAAGCATTGTTGCATCATATTTAAAAGATAACGGTATTATTGTTTAATCAGTTTTAGTAATTTATCCATTATCTCTTTGGCTTTGTCTTGTCCGTATTGCATTACAAGTGCAAACATAATTTGTGATAGTAATTCTGTCATATTGCCTCCATAGGCAATAAAAACTAATCAATCCCCATAATTTTATCATACATTTTATCAATTTTATTTTTTATTTCTGATATATCCGATTTCATTTCAGAATAGGCAAGTGTATATGTTTCTTTTAGTACATAATCCTTTAATTTTTCATCGAGTGCCGTAGGGGTTACAAATATCTTATAATTGCAACAAAACATTATAACCATTACAATATATGGTGCATATTGCAATATTTCTGACATTGTATTATTTTCCATTTTGTAACCTCTTTTCTATTTCTGCAAGTCGCTTGTTGATTTCGTGAATTTCCTGATTGTTCTCGATGTTTTGCTCTTTTGCCGTTTTGTTGATAAATAACTCCGACACATTTGGATATTTTTCTAAAAATTTATCAACTGTGTGTTTGCTTGATAATAAATGAGCAACTGTATTAATAAAATAAAATGCTCCAAATATCGCAAGTAAATATAATATAAATTTAAATATTGGGTAAACCCCTACTGTTGTTTCTGCTATCATCTGTAAATCCTTTGTCTTATAAGTGGTGCGTTTTTATCAAGAGTGAATTTTAATATATTTTGATTCCCGTTATTATCTGTTAATAACGACTGTAAAAGAATATTATTGTTAGGGTCAAAATTAAATTTTGTTCCCTCCGGTAGCCCTAATATTTTTGCTAATAAACTTTGTTTTGCCATAACTCTATTGTATAAAAGTTAATAATGGGCTTATAGTTTATCAATGTAAGACAGTACTTTTTCCATTTTTTTTATGCAATTTGCGTAGTCTTGCATTTTTAAATCTGCTTTTGTATGTTTCCATTATATCTTCCATATCTTCTATAAATTGTCCTTTTAACATTTTGCCTCCTTTATGAATTGTCCTGAGTTAATCAGTTTGCGGAGGGTTTTAGTTCCTCCGTTTTCCTGATATATAATCCACTCTTGCGGTGTCATCATAATTGTATGTCGTTGTGTTCTGTCAGGCTTTTTCGGTCTGCCTGCTCCTGCTCTTGCTCCGCCTCTCATCTATGCCTCCTTTTTTCTTTTTTCATATTCTTTATATGCAAGTTTTAATGCTTTATTAAAATTATCGCTAAACTTTTTAAAAAGTTCAACATCTGAAAATTGTATTTTTAAGTTTCTATTTTTATAATGAGTTATTTTACAAGTATTAAAAATAAACGGCTCGCCTGATTCGTGTTTTTTGTAAATTGCTTGTTTTACGTTTTCATCATAAAGTGAATCGTGATTTAATAACCATAATGCAGAAGTTATAAGATATAACTTGTTATAATAAACATTTTCTTCTTTATATTCCATTTTGTTAAGTTCAATAGGTTTGCCGTAGTAGGTTTTATTTTTGTGATATGGTTGATAGTATGCAATATTGTAAAATAACTCATCACGGCTAACGCGTTTTACTTTTTCTGCTATTTCTTCAAGTGTTGGATATTGTGCTTTATATTGTACAGGGTTTACAAGATAATTAACATCTATATTGCTAAGCAAATGATTTAAACTTTCAACCGCTCTATTGTATGTATCATCATAACGGATGTATAAACTGTAAGTATTTACTGATTCATATTTCTTTTGAAGTTCTTCAAGTTCTTTTTTATATTTTTGTGAATTTTCGTATTTCTCTAAAATATCTTGTACTTTATCTTCAAACATTTTTTTTAAATCCTTTCTTTTTTCTTTTGGGGTATCGGGGGGCGGTTATGCTACCGCCTCAATCCCTTTATTTAACCATAAATTTAATTGTTTATTTACTTCCGGTTTTTTAGTTTCTTTTTTAATTTCTTTTGCGTTTTCGCCTGTTTGTTCTTTGTTGAATACTGTATAACCTTTGAAAAATTGTAAAACTTCTTTTTCTTCGCCTTTTTCGTCTTTTTGTTTGTTAAATACTGCTAAAGTTAAATAAGTTCCTTTTTGTCCTTTTTTTACACTTGTTTTATTTGCGTTATATTGTGCAAATGTTGACCACTCACAAGATTTATAATCATTCATTATATATGCTAATTCTAATACCCAAACATTTTTACCGTGGAATACTTTATTTGTTAATGGGTTAATGTGTTTTTGTGGTTCTAATTTATTTTGGATGTATAACATTTCTAATGTTTCTGTTACATCATCTGTTAAAAGTGCTTGTTCTGCTAATTGTCTTTTTAAGTTTTCCATTTTTTTTTGCCTCCGTTTTTGTTTGTGTATCGCTTACAATTTCATCTTAATGCATATTTAAGATTTTGACAAGTGTTAATATCGAATAAAGTTTTTCTGATTTGGCTGAAACCGTTGAGAGAGTAAGAAAAAATTCGTGTTTACAATTCGTTACAATATCGTACATTTGGATGAGATAAAGTCGGATTTGCACACAAATATAATAATCTGTGGGTAACTATGCCCGATTTTTAAGTATATATAATGCTTTTAGGGGGGTACTATGTCTAATACTAAAGTAGAAAAAAGTAGTATTAAAGGGTTTCAGACAGGGCATACAAAGACAGGGGGCAGGAGTAAAGGAACTCCTAATAAAAATAAACAAGAATTATTAAATAGAATTGAAACAGAATTTCCCGGATATGACCCTGTATTAAGTATGATTGCAATAGCACGAGACCCGAATACACCACTTGAAGTAAAAGTTACTTGTCATAAAGAGGTCGCTAAATATACGCATCCTCAACGTAAAGCCGTAGAAATGACTGCAGATGTAGATATGCCGATAATATCTATTAAGGGGCTGTAATGGAATATACTTTGTTACCGGCACAAAAAGAGTTTATGTTAATTCCTCACGATTTCCCGCGTGATGTTGCTTTATATCAGGGCGGATTTGGTAGCGGTAAGACTTTCTGCGGTTCTCTGATAGGTATTTTGTTATGTATGCAATATCAGGGCATCACGGGGTTAGTCGGTGCTCAAACTTATACTTTATTGCGTGATACAACATTAAGACAATATCTTGAGCATTTAGATAATATGGGATTCCGTGCAGGAGTTCACTATGATTACTATAAATCAGATGAGATTTTGAAGTTCAAAAATGGTTCAGAAATACTGTTTAGGCATCTTCAAGAGCCAAACAAACTTAAATCATTAAATCTTGGCTTTGTTGAGTTGGAAGAGATGTCAGACACTCCCGAATCAACTTTTAAAATGTTGTTATCCCGTTTACGTCAGACCATTAAGCCTGAATGGAAAGAAAAAGGCTTTAAGTATCGTTTATTTGGGCATACAAACCCCGAACCGGCTAAAGGTTGGATATATAAATACTTTGTTGAGCAAAAGCAAGATAATTACAGACTGATACAAGCCCCGACAACACAAAACACTTTTTTAAGTCCTGATTATGTTGAATCGTTGAAAGCAGCATACGATGAGGAATACTACAGAATCAATGTTTTAGGGGAATTTGGCGACTATACAAGCGGTCTTGTCGTGAAGGGATTTAGCAATGAGAATATTAAGCCGATAACATATCAACCTGATATGGCACTCCATTTAACGTGGGATTTCAATGTTGACCCGATGTCTTGTGTTCTTGCACATAAAACTGCTGATAAAGTATTTTATTTTGATGAGTTTATCCTAGAGAACGCAAGCACAGAATACACGATAAATGAAGTGATAAAAAGATACCCGAACCATAAAGGGGATATAATTATCAATGGCGATGCATCAGGCGACAACCGGAGCACACAGTCAGAACGTACTAACTATGTAATAATAAAGAACGCATTACGCAGACATTATGCACATAACAGTATAAAATTCCATCTTAGACCGTTCAACCCTAGAATAAAAAACCGTATAGCATCTTTTAATGCACTCGTGAAAGATTATAACGGCAACAGGCGATTATTTATAGACCCAAAATGTAAGTGGGTAATATATAATTGTCAGAATTTAAAATATAAAGTAGGTTCTGATGAGGTTGATGTTCCGACATATTCAGCGATTAAGACTGATAATCAATTAAAGTTTTTAGAGCACCCGTTCGATGCGGTTAGTTATTTAACAGATTTTTATTTCCCTATAAAAGTAGAGGATTATAAAAAGACGGATTTAAAATAGTGTATGCTTGAGATAAAGGGAGGTTTTTATGCCTGATATAACAATAGAAAAGGAAAGCAAGTTTAAAAAGTTGAATAAGTCGCAAAGAGATGAGTTTGCAGGGATGATATCTCAAATGTGGCAAGAGTACCACGATAAGAGAGGAACTCAACTTGATACCGCATCACAATTACAGAAGTTATTATCGTTGAATCAACCTAACAGAAATAAAGATAAAGGCGATGAATGGAAGTCAAATATCAAGGAAAACAAAGTATACACTACTTGGGATAGTATGAAGTCTGTTATGTGGAAAGAAATCTGGTCAAACGAAGAACAGATGTTTGATGTTGTCGGAACTTCCAAAGACACAGAAGAAATGGCAGAAGCACAAAAAGAGGCTATTGTATATGCATTAAAGAAGATGAACGCAGGAGTTCAATTCGACAGGGCAACAGACTATTGGGCGGAATACGGAGAGTTTATTTACAAAACAGACTGGAAAAAGAAAGTTAAAAAAGTCAAGAGATATGATACATATAACGGCTTTGTAGAACAAGAACTTCCGATAGAGGAAAACGCAAACATTGAGGCGATAAATCCTATGTTTTTCAATTTTGATGTAACAAAATACAAATACGGTAATCGTGACAGTTGGTTTAGTTGTCCTAAGATATTCAAGAGATTTGCAAGTATTGAAGAAATAAAAAACAATCCTCTTTATACATTCACTAAAGAGCAAGAACTTGAACTTGATATAGGCGATAACACTAAAGCAAGCGATATAAAAGACGATAACAGCCTAGCAACTCAAACAAAATACGGCGATGAATATGAGGTTTTATATCTGCAGGGGGATATTAAGTTCAACGGTGTTTTATATAAAAACATTGTTGCAGAAGTGTTTGCAGGTCGTTTTCTTATCTATTTTGATGAAAACCCTGTATATATTTGTCCGTTCGTTTGGGATTGTGTTCAGTACGATTCAGAAACAGGCAGGGGTGTTAGTCCTCTTAAATCTATCCTTGAGATGTGCAAGGGAAAAGAAGATATGATTAACACTCTGTCAGATATTGCAAAACTAAACGCTAACCCTCCAATGTTTGGGGATGATAGTTTTGTCGAGGAAAAATACAAGAATAAAGATGTAAGATATAAACCGGGTAAATTTTATAGTTATCCGGGTGGTGTAAACTTCCCGCAACAAATGAAATTTGACGGTTCAGGCATAGGCGATATAGTATCAGTATTGGCAAATGATATATCTGATGCCAGTGCAGTCAATGCCAATGTTATGGGGAACATAGAACAGGGCAAGAGAACAGCAACAGAAATGCAACTTGCAAGAAACGGCTCTGATTCTCGTGTGGCGATGAAGTTAGATAAAATCTATCAAGTCAATTTGAAAGTCATTGAGAATGTGGCTGAATTGCTTGCTATGTTTAAGAATGAGCCTGAAATACTGTTTATAAACAATAAAGGGCAAAGAACAGAGGTTGAAATAACAAACGCAATAAGACAGGCTCAATATGATTATGTCTATGAGGATAGAAACTCATTGATAGACCGTAGACAGAAGTTTCAAGAGGCATTTTCAATGCTGAATGCAGCAGGAAATAACCCTGAACTTGCAGCAATGATTGACTGGAAAGAGGCACTAAAAACAGGGCTTGAAATGACAGGTTTTGATAACCCTGATAAATTCTTTAAACCAGATGATGAAATTACGCAGGTGTCCGATTTTGTCCGACAGTTACCGCCTGAACTACAACAGGCTATTATGCAGAACTTACAGCCTATGTTAGAACAGGCACAAATGATTATGGAACAACAGCAGGGGGCAACAAATGAGGGTAATATATACCAAGAGGCACAAGTTTAAATTTCTTGGGTTGAAACTGTTTGAATGGGTAACAGATTATAACGAACGGTCAACAGAAAACGACAGCGAAGATAACGATTTTTATATAGAACTTAAAGAGGTTGAAAATGAAAAAAGAGATTAAACAAATGCTTGCTTTGTTTCTAAGAGATAACAAAGAAAATAAACATAAAATAAACTTAGTAGAGTATATGCAAGAGCAAATATGCAAGTATTCTATACAAGAAAACACTCCGGCAGAACAGATAAAAGGTATGAATAGGCTTTTAAGAGATGTTATGAATTTAGATGCTGTGATGTTTGAATCAGAATAATTATTTCTTCGACTATGAATCGGGAAAGCACTCTCATTTATTGGGGGTGCTTTTTTAATGTCCGATTTTGAAACTGTTATGCTCAAGTTATGCGTTATATACGCATAGTTTAGACAATAGGAGGATTTTATGGAAACAGAAACAACTATCGCTGAAACGGTTGAACAGACTACTCCTGATACTGAGGTTACTCAACCTGTGGAAACAGAAACACAGACTACTGAGGAAACAGTACAAGAACCTGAAACAACTGAAACAAAAACGACTGTGGAAACAGACGAGGGCGAAAAGGTCACAGACTGGGAAAAGATTGCAAAGGATAATCAAGCATCCTTTACTAAGATTTCTCAGGAAAAAGCAGAACTCACAAAACGGATTGAAGAACTTGAAAATCAGTTAAAACCTAAGATTGTTGAAAATGGGAAAATAAACCCTGATTTTGAGCAAAATTACAGGTTTGATGTCGATAATAAAGAGTTTATTGCCTATGAGAGATTATGCACACAGTTAGATGCAGAACAACGAGAACAGGCAGAAAGTTTATTGAGAGAGGCTCAAAGACTTTATAACCCTAAAAATAACCGTGCTTATGAAAGCAAAATGGCAGAGGTCAAAGACTATTTCAGGTCTGACATAGTAGAGCAAATTGCGACAGAAAAACAAAATTTGTTAGGTCAGATGAAAGGTAAATTTGATGAGGCAATTAAAGCAGATAAGCAAGAAAAGGCAAACAAGGTAGCCGCAGATATTGAGCAAGTGCCTGAACTCAATGAACTTGTTGCTCCTGAAAGCGAGAATTACTCTCCCGAAGTGTTCGGAATAATTAAAACAATGTTTGATTATACTGGCGGTGTTGATATCGAAACCGCACAAAAAGCGATTTCCAAAATCAAAGAATTAGGGGTTAAAGAGTATCTTGCTAAACAAAAAGCCGAAACACAAAAGGCACAGGCAAATGTGCCAACAGGCGAAACAGTAGTACAGAAACAAGCATCAGGCTTACCAACTGCCGAAGAAATGAGGGCAAATAGTGGTTTATACCGTAAAACTATTGATAAATTAGGCGGTAAAGACCAGTTAAAACGACAGGAAGTGATGAATAAACTTGATGCAATACTTATGAAAGGATAGATAAATGACAGATATAGCAGTTTCAACAGGTGGTTTTACTCCTGAGATTTGGTCAGAGAAAATCAATATTAACTTAGATAATTACGGTGCTTATAACGATATCGTTAACCGTAAATATGAAGGGGAAATTAAAAGAAAAGGCGATAGAGTTCACTTCTATACTTATGGCTCTTTAAACGTGGGCGATTATAACCCTAATGCATCAGGATTTGACGGCATCGATTACGAAGACCCAACAGGCGATAAACAAACATTAGTTGTTGACCAAAACAAATACATTGGTTTCTTGGTTGATGATATTAAAGAAGTACAAGCAAATGTTGATTTAGTCAACGGGTATACAAACAGAATGGGTATTGCGTTCTCTAATGTTAAAGATGCTTACATTCACGGTTTGGCAGTCGCAGGTGCAGGTACTAAACTTCATACAGATTCAGCATTAGAACTTACAAAAGATAATGTTTGGGCGGAAGTTTGTAAATTGCAAGAGAAATTGGCTCGTAAAAATGCTATCACTAAGAATGGCTTAGATTACGCAGGAAAAAGACCTGCACTTGTTATTACTCCTGAATTTCAAGGTATCTTACTTCAATGTTCTAATTTCTTTGCTAATGCCTTTGGCGATAAGACTTTAAGAACAGGACAAGTAGGGCATATTGGTGCATTTGATGTATTCTTAGATACTAATATTCAAACAGATGCAACAGGTACAGGAGCAAGTAAAGCATACTCTCAAACTATTGTTGCTTTAACTTCTGATGCAATTACTTATGCAGAACAAATTACTAAGACTGAAACACTTAGAGATAAAGACCAATTCGGCGATTATGTTCGTTCACTTATGGTATATGGCGGTAAAGTTGCTAATGCAGATTGTATCGTTACATCTAAAATTACTATGGCAGGTTTGGGAGCCTAGTATTTCATAATCAAGCGGTAGGGGTTTTATTCCCCTACTGTTTTCAAATGTTTTACTTGTTGGCACTAACCCAATAGGCACAGAAACATATAAAAGAAATGTTGACGGTGTAAACATAATGAAAGAGTGTTTAAACCTATACAAGTACAATAATGAGGGGAATTTTGATATCTCTGTAAAGACAGTAAAGGAGTTTTTAATGCTTACAGATGAAGATAAACTATTAGGAATAACAGAAAAAAGTCCTAAAAAGATGTTAGAAAAGACAATATTTAATAACGCTTGTCGTTATGAAGTACATACAGAAGGCAAAGATAACAAAAGTATTGAGGGCGGTCATATAATTGATTCATTACTCCCGCTTAGTGAAAAACAAAAACTTTTAAACGGCGAAAATGAAATCACATATAATGGACTTGTAATTAAGAAATTAACCGAATTACAGCCTAAAAAGGCTGAAAAAAAAGAAGAACCGGCGGAAGAAAAACCAAAGGTTAAAAAAGTTACCACTCGAAAGAAGGCTAAATAATGGGAAAAACATTTGACCAATCGCTTATTGATACAGCAATAATATCTATGTCTATGATAGACCCTGAGGATATGGAAGATACTTCTTCCGAAGAATTCCAATCGTTACGAAGAATCCAAGACGGTTGCCATTCGGAGTTGTCTAACCGTGAAGATTTTCCATTTAATAAGTTCACTAAAACAATTCAGACTTCAAAAGGTTTACAGAGTTACAGTTTGCCTGAGGGTAGAATAGTAAAAGTTAGAATATATAGCAATAATAGTGTATCTGAATTAAATTATGATAATAATATTGATATGTATAATGATATATCAGGTACACCTTACAAGTTTACAATCACTTATAACCCTAACAAAATAAAACTCTACCCGATACCTAATAAAATTTATAAGATATCTATTGATTATATAAACTCTAAAAATGTTATATTGCCTGACGGAAGTTATTCCTATAAAGTTGAAAACAATTCAGAATTAAGGATGCCTGAACAGTATCAGCATTTATATTTTGATGCACTTGAATATTATGTCTTATCTACATATATGAGAAAAGCAAGTAATCCACGCTGGGAACCGACTTATGCAATATTCGAGCAGAGATGGAGAATATTTTTAAGAGGATGTCAAGCAGTAGAGAGTGAAACGATATTTAGTATATAAAGGGAAAATAAATGGTTAGTTATCCGAGCCAAAGTAGTGTACAATTTAATACGTTTAAAGGAATCCGAACCCGAAACGGTATTGCGGCAGGGGGAACTATATCAGCAGTTACTTGCAAAAACATAGATTTTATGCCGTCTAGTTATGATGCAGGGGTTAATATTGTTACTTCTTTGGGAAACGTAAAAGTAAACGATTTAACAGGTACGGATTACGCAGATTATACCATTATAAAAGGGTTTGAGTTTGAATCAGATAATGCGACACACCTTTTATTTTACTGTGAGAAGAACTCCGGCGGCGTGCTATTAGAGTTTACAAATAATCAGTATGTACCAATTTTTACAGGATTTACTAATAATAACGGTCAAGCGAACGGTATTACAATGGTTAGTGGTGCTTATAATACCTTTGTATTCACTAACGGAATAGAATATAAAGCGTGGATTCCTGACGGACAGACACAAACACAAACATTAAACCCTGAAATTGACGGTACAGCAGTAACAGGGTTAGCACTTGCAGAATTAGACGGCTCTCTTGTTATCGGTTGTAATAATGGGTATGTGTTAGCGAGTGCAAGAGGCGATATAACAGACTTTGATGTGACAGGTGGATTGGATACATCTGCTTGGTATGAAACGTTCGGGAAACCGATTACAGCCGTTGTATCTATGACTGGCGGACTAATTGTATTTACTGATGAAGATAACACAATATTAAGCGGTTATCAAAAAATATCTACAAGGGAAAGAAAAGATAGTAATTTAGGCGGTTGTTTATCTTTTGAAAGTTGGGTAAAACACGATAAATACTTGTTTTTCTATGATAATAGGCAAAAAAATATTTATTATTATACTCAAAATGATTATGGTCAAATGGTATTGGGCGAGCCTGTCGCTCCCGAAATACAAAAGTTTTTTAGCGATATTAACCGATTGCAAATGACTTCTTATATAGGGAAAAACCGCTCCGAAATATGGGTAATGACAGATAAAAACAAACTTATATTTGATTTTTTTATACAAGAATGGTCAGAGAGAGTGTGCCAAGAGTTAAATAGTTATTTTGTATACAATAATGATGTGTATTCTGTTGGCGGAGCAAAATGTTTTATCGAAAAAACAGGAAATATAGGATTTTATGACAATGAATTTTTTCCGAGCGAGTATAAAACACAAATAATAAACTTAGGCTCATTTTCAAATATGAAAGAAATGGAGTTTCAGCCGTTATTATCTGTTGTAACAGATTATAATAATACGTTTACTATTGATTGTATGATAGACGGCAAAAAAATTAAATCAAAGTATGTAAAAATGTATTATAACGGTGCAATATGGGCGGATGATAGTCCGCAAGATGAATATACTCCCGAAAATGAATTATGGGCGGATGATGAAGGTACAATCGGACAAGTATTCCCATACGAAAATGAATCAGTTATACAACAAGTAAAAGGTAAATTTATTTCTAACTGGTATTATTTACAATTTACGTTTAAAACAACATATAAAAATGATGATTTTTCTATAAATTGTTTGGAACTTAATGGAATTACACAAGAAACAGATACAACAGGAAGGAAGTAATGAGTATATTTGATGCATACAAAACACCATTGAATACAACGGATGAATTGGCTTATCAGTTAGCCAAAAATGATAGTCCGTTTAAATATGATAACGGTTACGATTACGATTTGAGGGGGTTTTGGAAAAATTACGGTAGTTTAAACCCTACGGCAACAAACGGACATTTAACAGATGAGTATAAGTTGCCGTGGCACGAAACATTCAGTGTACAAAGCAAATACTATGACGGACAACCTTGGGCTATAAACCCAAATGGGTACACTTATTTACCTGATAGGTTTGATTCAGAATTAGTAAAAAACGGTTTAAACCCGTGGGAGTTAACAATAAATGATTATTGACCATATAAGAGATGAAAAAGAGTTCAAAAAATTATATGATGACCGCCCAATGCCGAGTCCTTATGATTACGACTGGTTAATCAATAATCCACACTTATATTGTTTTTATGATGAAAATAACGGAAAATTACTAGGGTTTATTACTGTTCAACGTGAAGGTGGAGAATTAACTCTATCGGGGGTATCCATTAAAAAAAATTTGGCAAATATAATAACGGCTATAATAACAGTATGCGATAACTTTAATGAAAATATGTATTCATATACACCATTAAAACACGCAGGATTGGTTCTTAAAAAAGCAGGGTTTAAAGAAATAAAAAATAACGATAAACCAATAAATGATTTGATATTAAAAAAATATGTGAGGTATAAAAATGGGTAAAAGCAAAGCACCTGAATATCCAACAACAGTAACAAAAACAGGGTTATTTGGCAAAACAATAACTAATAGCGGTGGTTCAACGTTTAAACCTACCGCTTTTCAAAAGCGATTAGTCGGGGTAACAACAAACAATGCGGTAAACGCTTTAAATAATTATTTAAACCCTGATTATGAAAGTGAAGATTATAAAAGAGGGGATGAGTATTATACTAACAAAATGAATACTCAACTCCAAAATAATTATCTTGCACCGATGCTATCAAAGAACTTGTTAAGAGGCTCAACGGCGGGCGATATAATGAGAGGTTTTGCAAATGATTTAGCGACATCTGAATACGAACGTCAAAACGATTACAGAGACCAACAGTTACAAAACTATATGGCTAGTATGTTACCATATACAACCATATACGATATGATGAAGGGTACAACCGGACTATCAACAGCTTTAACCAACTCAATAGCAAATTATAATGCTGCTCAAAATAGGGGTAGTGGTATTGGTGGTTTGCTCGGCGGTGCTGGTAGCCTAATGGGCGGAGTTGGTAACTTAGCCGGAGGCTTGAAATAAATGATGAAGTTTTACGATAAAGAAAAAAATAAAAGCAGATTAGACAGCTTGGCGAATGCTTTATCTAAACGTGATAACACTCCTATAAACATAGGCACAATAAATGGGGGTTATACAAATAACACTAAAAGCGATAACGTAATGGGTGGCACAAGCGATTTATTAAGCGGTGCTACTAAACTTTATGGTGGTTTAAGAGATTCAGGATTGTTTAATAAGCCGACAGGCGATTTTAATAATACTTTGTTAGGTGGTAACTACTTTGGCTCTAATTCCACAGGCTCAATGACAATGGACAATGTTTTAGGGAACTCAGGAAGTGGCTCTATGGTATTTGATAGTTTAGGGCAGTCAACAGGGTTTAACGGTATGCCGTTAATCGGTAATGCTATTGGCGGTTTAAACGGTTATGCCTCAACAGGAGATTGGAAAGACGGAATACAAGGTATCTTTGGAACTAATTCTAATGATTCTGATATAATGCAAGGGATAAAAGGAACTGCAAACGGAGCAATGACAGGGGCAAGCATAGGCGGTCCTTGGGGTGCTGTAATAGGTGGTTTACTTGGTTTGGGTTCATCATTTATAGACGATATTTAAGGGGTTAAAATGAATATACAAGATTTATTATTACAAGAAATAGGTCAAGAACAGCCAAAAACTATATTTGATACTCCAGTAATTTTAGGTGGAGTGAGTGAAACAAGCGAGCCTAAAAGGAATTGGTTGAGTGATTTTGCAAGCGGTTATAACGATAATTATAAAAACCGTTGGGGGAATACAGACTTGCCACAAGAGAAAAGTTGGGGAACACGAATCGGAGAGGGTTTGGGTACGATAGGCAGGTTTGTTGATAGCCCTTTAGGTAGGGGGTTAATTGCAGGCGGATTAAATTCTGCATTAGGTTATGATAATTCTTTACAAGAGGGGTTAAATGCATTTGTAGGCAGACAAAACGCACAGACAGCGGATAGGGTATATCGTAAACAATTAGGTCAAATGGGATATAGCCAGCAAGATTTGGATAATATAACAGGCGATATAACACCGTCAATTTATAAAGGTTTGACAGATAGTTTCAGATTAGGTAATCAACGTATGACTTACGGACAGTTGGCAATGTTTGATGATGATATAGCAGAGATGTTAAGACAAAGCCCTGAACTTGCTAATCAGTTTGTGCCGTTGACATTTGCAAGAGATATTTATACTAAACGTAAACAAAAGGCTGAGGCTGATATTGAGGGAACACAAGCAAGAACAGAAAAGACAAAAGCAGATACAGAGGGAAGTAAAGCAAGAACAGAAAAAATAAAGGCAGAAACAGGTCAAGTAGGAAAACCACGTGTAACAATAAACAGAAGAGAGGGCGGAACTACTTCAAGAGTAATTATGGAACATAAAGGCGGTAGCGGTGGCAGTAAAGGTGGTAAAAATACCAAAGGCGGAACAAATAACAGACCTGTGGGTGCAAGTAACAAAAATAATATTGTATCAAAACTGAAAAATGCAGGGTATTCAGATTCACAAATACAGCAATACTTAAATAAAAAGGGTATTAAATAATGACACTTTCACAGGCAGATATTGACAAAATGGATAACTTAGTAAACGGCTTATCTGATGATGATGTTGCCAAAATGGATGCTGTTGTTAATTCAGATACTTTGGGTAATGCTGTTATAACACCTGAATTAAGAGGACAGAATGGGGAAGTTGTTACTCCTGCAAGTGTTGATTATGGAACAAAACAAGCAAGAGTTGAGAAAAACACTTGGTTTCATCCCGTTGATTTTGCTAAGAGTGTTGGTAAGGGGTTTGTACACGGTATAAATGCAATAGGAACAGATTTAGGCAAAAGGGTGGCAAATCCTTTAAGACAAGCAATGGGGAAAAAACCATTGACTGATTATGAGATTGAGAACTTTTATGGGAAAATACAAGGTTTACCGGAAGATGGCGGAGCATATAAAGTTGGGAAATTCGCAGGGGAAACCGCTCCTTATTTCTTATTACCTGAAACAAATGTAGCAGGGTTAGGCAAGTGGGGTAACAGAGCATTAACCTTTGGCTATCAGGGTGGTTTAGGTGGCGAATTAAACAGTTTGACAGAAAAAGGTTGGAATCCAAAAGAGAACTTAAAAGATGCTGCAATAGGAGCAGGCGGTGCTATTGTTTTAGGTTCTGCTGTTGCAAAAGGTGCTGATAAGTTAGCAAGATTACAACGTGCTAAAGATGTAATGAAAAGAAGAAATATACCGTTGGCAGAAAGAATGACACCTGAACAAAAAGAAAATGTTTATTACAACAGAAGTATTGATAAAAGATTAAAAGAAATAGAAGAAAACCCTGATGTAATAAACGATGATAATTTTTATAAAGGAGTAGAAACTTTATCTCCTAATGATGAATCAAGATTACTTGATGCTATAGATAAAGAAACAAATAACCAAAATATAAACAGATTAAAGGAACAAAGAAAACAAAATTTACAAGCAAAGACAGACGAAATAACTAAAATAAATGCTGAACGTCAAGAGGCTTTAAAGGGTGCAAGTTTTAATAATCCAAGTGCAAAAATTAACAAACAGTATGATGAACAAATAAGACAGGTTCAACAAAAATACAATAGTATTGAAAATGATTTAAAAGAACAAATGAAAAATTTATTGCCTGAAAAAACAGATTTGAACAGTTTAAAATCAGATATAGGGGATGTTGCTTTTTCAAAGTCAGAAAGTCAATACTCTTATGAAACCAATGCAGTAAAAGGAAATTATTATAAGCGGAATATTGATGACCCGATGTCTTATGATGCAAAAACATATATGCAGAAGTTTAATAAATATGTGCAAGACATAAAAAACAATCCTAGCCTTGTAGATGATGAGGCTTTTATGTCGGGTTTTCAAAACGATTTAAAAAATGCACCTGATTTTATGACTGATGAATTAAGTCAAAAAATAGATGAACTTGTTACAAGGGCAAGAAAATATAACGAGTTTAAACTAAACAAAACCACAAAACCTGAATGGGAACAAATAACGGATGCAGAATATAATGCAATAAATAATCCTGTTGACGATGTTGTAATACCTGAAGCCCCAAAGACAACCATTGAGGGAACAGGGGATGTAACAAACAGAGGACTTGCTGAATCTGTTGTAAATGCAAAGGGTACACCTACAGAGGTAAAACAAGCAATTAGAGAAAATATGCCACAATACAGAGTATTGCATAACAACGAATTAACAGAGCAAGCAGTTAAAGAGGTAGAGGCAGATTTTAATAATGAACTATCACGGCTCTCTACATCTAAAGATTTTGATGCATTAGATTACGAAAAATCAAATCAAATAATTAGAAGATTATTTGATATGGGAAGAAATAAAGAGGCAATAAATTTAATTGATAATGTTGCAGATGATGCAACTAAAAAAGGTCAAGCAATACAAGCACTCTCTTTATGGTCTAATATGACACCGGAGGGAGTTGTAGCAAAGGCTGAGAAACTTGTAAGACAAGCAAATAAAAAACTTCCAAAAAAGAAACAAATTGACCTATCTGATGAACAAATAGAACAGTTAAGAAGTTTAGGAAAAAATATTGTAAACACAGAGCCTGGTACAAGAGAAAATGAAATTGCAGTTGCTCAGGCAATGAAAGCAACATCTGAATTATTACCAAAAGGAATATTAAAAAAACTTGATTCATACAGATATATAAATATGCTATTATCAGGGAAATCAAGATTTAAAGATTTTATATTAACAGGCATAAACTCTCTTGATTCTGCTATTGATGAATCTATTGCAAACGGCATTGATATTATAAGGTCAGGCATAACAGGAAAACCAAAAGTTTATGGCGGTTTACAACCAAAGGCTTGGGGTAAAGGCTTTAAAAAGGGTTGGAATGAGGCAAAAGAAGATATACAACTCGGTATAAATACGGCACGTTCAGGCGAAACAGGGCGATATGGTTTACCAAGTACAAGAAGTTTTAACTATACATCTATAAAAGATTTGTCTAAAAACCCTTTAATTGCAGCAAAACAATTAGGGGAAGATGTACTCGCTTTAGGCGAGGATGGTTTGAATTATACAATAAGAGTACCTGACAGAGCATTTTATGAAGGTAGGTATGCTAGTTCAATAGTTGACCAAATGAAAGTTACAGAAAAAGCAAGAAACAAAGAAATAGCAAAACTAACAGAAAAACTTAACAAAACAAATAATCAAAGTGAAATAGCAAGC
>Ga0326514_10000548_pt1 | contig 25452 bp, 20 predicted proteins | sample 3_2548_0518_D_FD_203653 | JGI IMG/M metagenome (GOLD analysis project Ga0326514, IMG submission 203653) | Bovine rumen microbial communities from UC Davis, California, United States - 3_2548_0518 | ecosystem: Host-associated > Mammals > Digestive system > Stomach > Rumen | place: USA... | reverse complement strand
ATTTGCTCACGAAAAGATTATCTCGGTGTACACCGAAGTTCTACTTGGACGAGATTTTTGTACACTAATTTGTATACTAGACGGAGAGAGCTATCTGCTTAATTGCAGGGCTCTCTCCATTTTTTTTTGCGTTATTTCATATAGTTATATCTATACAAAATCGTCACGAAGCGCTCAAGGGTCAGATTCTCGAACCAGTCGATATCTTCACCTTTGCCCTTGACAAGTCCTTGCTGCACAGCCCAGTTGCGCGCATCCAAAGACCACTCATGTCCTGCCATTGGATCTGCCGGAGCCGGAGCCGGTTCGACAACCGGTGCGTCAGAAACAGCGTACACAGAAGCATATGCAGATTCATCGAGAGCAGTCTTAATAACAGGGTCGTAAATAACTCTCTCAGAGTACCATTCGGATACGTCGACGTTTGTGCTGACGCCGTTTACTTTGCCAGACGAAGTTCTCTGCCATGCGTCGAAGTCATGATACGTAGGACGCTTCGAGTAGTTCGCGATCCAATACCGATACGGTAATTCGTTTACGTCGATCATCGTCTTGAGCCAGCTCTCAGATGCGTATACGCCCGGAACATAGCCATCCTGCGCGATCCTTTCGCAGAACGCCTTTATAATCGCCGTACGGGTTGCCTTGCCGAGTCCGTCAGAGCGACCGTTCTTGTTTGCGTTGGAGTACTCTGTGTCGATAAAGATCGGATACCAGAGCTTCAGATTCTTGACCGCGTTCAGTACGTACTCAGCTTCCTCGACTGCTTCCTTCGTATTGATCGCTGTCGTGAACCAGTAAACGCTGTACGGGATGTTGTTCTTAATACAGCCCTGAATATTTGCGTTGAACTGCTTGTCCATCATCAGTGTGCCCTGTCCGTAGCCACGATACCCAAGACGGACAATCGCACCATCAACCTTTACCTGAGACCAGTCGACTGTGCCGTTATGTGAACTTACGTCGATGACGAACTTCGCCCCGTTTTTCAGAATTGTGTCCGCCAGAGAAGAAGTGTTTGTGCCCATGTTGTCACCTGTGTTTACCTTTACTTCGAAATAGAATTTTGCCTGATACTGAAACTTTGCAACCGGCGCGCGACGTCTCGTTGCCTTGGTCGAGTACGGGTCGCGAATCAGCGCATAGCCTTCATCGTCGATTCCATACCACAAGACGAAGTGCCCGGATGAGGTCCAGTCACCCTTGCCCATAGCCGCGATAACCCAGTTGCCGTTCCGGACGGTCTGAGCTGCTTTTTCGTTCATCGACTTGGCTGAGTTCGACCCATGATAAACCGTCGATCCGTTCATCTGGTTGCACTCGATTCCGTACTCCGCCATCTGTGGCTTAAAATACGAATAATACGTGCCTTGATGATACGCCTTATAACCATGATCCATACTCCATTTGGCGGTCGTAGCCGGAGTGACAGACGGGTTCTTCAGCGTCGCGATAACCATTGCTGCGCAGGTGATGCCACATCCAGCCGATTTGATCGTGGATGACTCACCTTTGGTCGCATATTTATTTGAAGCCCACCGAGAGTCGGTTTGCATATAGTCAACAGGAACGATCATTATTCATCACCTCCGCGTGGAGATTCGTAGTACATCGCCATGTCAGAGTCGGCGATGCCAGCTGTGGTCGGGTCCACGATAATGCCTAATCCAACGAGTATGTTGCAAGCTGCGCCGATGGTCTGAACGACTTCGCTTTCGCTTATTGGCGGCACATATCCTATGATCCCGAATATCTGATATATGAACGTTGCGACTGCAACGAGTAAAGTAATCAAAGTAGTCTTGTTCTTAAAACGTAATTTCCAATTAATCATCTTGCGCGACCTCCTCTTCGTTCGAAAATACCTGTTTGACAGGCAGTTGTTTTACTCTTTCAACCATCAACTTGGCAGTACCGTTGCCGCCAGTGTCAGAATATGGTGTGTATATATAAATCAGATCATCCAGTTCTTCTGGCGTAACCCAGCCGCGCCGTAAATATCTCTCGCACTTGTCGAAAATCATGTTATGAGCTACGCCAAGCAGCAGCTTCGTCTCAGCTGAGTGCTGGCTCGATCTCTTATTGTAAATATTTGTAACGAGCGTCCAGAACCCCGTGGACGCAAACACTGCGACGATAATCGTCGACAGAAACTCCAATGGTATTGTCACCTTATCCACCCCCTTATTTCACATCAAAGGCAGACTAAGCCCTTATCTTCTCCATGCAGCGTCTGATCGCGTTCCGTTCTTTTTCTGTGGTAGCTTCTTCCATCATGTCCTCGAGTGTGTCGAGCATGTGATCTTTCGCTTCGTCGCGGCTGTAGCCGCGTCTGTAATTCATCGGTCTCTGCATGTAAGACATACCATCGGTGTGTGTTCCGCCATTGGTATGATAGTTCCGGCCCTCGTGATATACAGGGTCAAACCAACCCTGTGAATATCCGTCCTCGTCCATAGCATAGCTGTATCCGTTCCTTGCGTATGGATTCGTCTGCGAGTAGCCCGCCTCGCGCATTGCGCAAATCGTTTCGATGTCTTTGATAATATCAACTGCTTTGTCAAGCATCTCGAGATCCTGTGGGTTAATGTCGCCCTTGGCTACAATCTGGTTCACCTGGAGCTCGAGCATGGATTTCAGATCCTTTAATTTATCCATTCGTATAACCCCCTCATGCGATTCTCGATACGGTCAGGTTCGAATTCTGTACGTTAATAACTGGTGTTGTTACCGCTGTCGGATCTGCCGGTACATTCTCGACAGACAGATTCAGGCAGCATCCACGTGGCACGTCGATGATCGCCGTCGATGTGACGTTGAAGTACGCCTCGGCGACAGTCGGTGTCACGATGGCAGTACTCGTCGCGATCGGCTCACCGTCGATAGCAAGCGCAACTGCGATCGGTCCCGGCGTGCCTTCGGCGACTGCGATGTTGCCGTTGAACGTAACCTGATAGCGTGCAAAATTCGAACACGGATTGTTGACGACACCGCGGAGAATAAGAATGCCACTCTCTGGACGGTGGTATATAAAACCTTTCGTGCATCCAATGCTTGTGCGAAGCGCTACAGCAGCGCCCGGCGCAATGGTCTGGACGTCGTTGTTTAAATATTCAGCCATGTATCGTCACCACCTTAGCATCCGCATCCAGTTCCGTACTGAGGAGTGCAGCAGTTCGGATTCTGCACGATGTATGCAGGAACCGCTGTAGGGTTGACGTACTGTTCTACTTCTGCGGCGCGCTGAGCCTGACCCGCCAGAATAGAAGCGACGCCTGCGTTTTGTCCAGCAAGGAGTGTCTGAGTTTGATTGTCCTGCGTGCTTGTCAGCTGCATGAGCTGGATCTGAGATCTGAGGTTGGCGTTCTCACGTCTCTCAGCGTCGAGCTCGGACTGGCACATCTTGTCAATAATCATCTGAGCCTTGGCATCGACATTGTCGTTGACTGCCCTGAGAGCGTCAGTAACAGCGGCGCGATCCGCGCATGCTTCAGTCGCGATCGTGTACTTCAGGTCAGCGGAGTTCATCGCCTGAATGGCGACCTTTACATAGATCTCCTCCCAGCTTCTGTTTGTTGCTTTTGATATTGCGCGTATTACACAATCGCCAACCATTCTGCCGGAAGGATTTGGGTTATAATATCTGTATCCCATATTATTCTCTTTTCTGTTCTATGACGATAACTGCGCGATTTAATTAAATGGCGGATCTGAGTTACTCATAACTAACTCCTTTCTATCGTAAAAGAGTGGACTATAGCGACTGTACCATGGGAATATTCTGGAAGGTTTATACGTCACCAATATTACAAGCGTCCAGACATGCACGCTAAACCAAAGGGGTTCTGGTTCGCCGCACGCAGGCGGCGAGATTTAGTGGTATATAGATCAAATCGAGAAGCCGAGGGCTACGCCATTAGTATTGTTGGCACCGCTGTTGTGCACGCCACCGTAGTTCTTCACATAACGGAAGCTAGTGTCGTCGCTGCTATCAGCAGAACGCAGCCACCAACCGCCGGCAGATCCTGATGTATTGTATTTAATGCGAGCTGAATTTGAATTGAACAATGATGTGTAGTCACAGCCAGAATCTTCATATGACGTACCGCCAAACATCTCACGAGCAGATGGGATCCACACTGTGTCTGAAACCGATAGAGTAGAAGATGTGGTTTTGTCGTAGTATGTTTTTGTTACTTCCTTAATTCCACTTCGTATAGTAGAGTCTAAAGTTGGAAGTATTGTTTCTCTGAGCCACGTACGCATGCCGGATTGAGCCCAGCCGTTTGCGTTTGTACTTTGCGTATTCATGTTGTGCGTTGCGAATAGTCCTTTACTCAGCCACGTCGTTTTCGCATTCCCAGATCCATCCGCCAGAACGTCAGTGTCTTTTGCGATCAAAACCATATAATCATCTACGCCATTGATCGAAATCGCCTTTGTGTCGCCGACATTATACTTTGTCGCGTATGACCCATCGCTGATAGCCGCGACGATCTGTGCCCACGAATCAGTGATTGTCGAATACTCGCTCGTTGGATAATTTTCGTCAGATGTAATAAAATAATTCTTCCAATTGGAGTCATCTTTGTAAGTACTCACAAGATCTTTTGGCACATAAATCGCGCCTTTAGTCAGGCTGATCGGCGTCCCAGTAAAGGCTGATGTTGCCGACAACGTACACTTTGTTGAACTGCCGAGGACCAGATGTTTTAATGCGGAACATCCGTTAAATGCGTTTGCAGAAATGCTTGTCACATTCGGGAATTTCAGCGTCTCGACATGAGTGTTTTTGTGAATCGCATACGACGGAAGAGACGTGACTCCATCTTCTTCAAGCTCCGTTAGCGTGCCATTAACCAGCCCGTCAAGAGTAGCCTGATCTCCTAATGTATCTCTTGTATTTGCCATAATTAATCCTTTCTGTTCAGTGGCGGCTGAGCAATGAACCCAGCCACCTAATTCTTATCTTACTGATTTTCAGCAAGCCAGTCTTCAACCTTTTTACGCCAGTACTTCGGGACCTGATAAATCGTCATCTGTCCTGCAAGAATTTTTTCACCATAGAATCTTCCCATTATGCTTCGCCTCCTTCTGCGAGCTCAGAGATCGCGTATCCGAGATCTTCGATCGCTCCGTCCTGAGTTGCCTGACCATCTTCAAGTGCGTCAATACGTTCAGCGAGAAGCTGAGTATACGTCTTTGGAAGTTCTTCGTCAGTGTCGTTTTCTTTCAGATAGAAGTGAACTGTATATGTGTTGTTTGAATTAATTACGATCTGGATATTCGTCAGAACGCAGTTATAGAAAGTTCCAACCGTGATTTCTCCACGCTGAATTTCGATCGTTTTCAGAGACTCAGAATTCATTGTTCCCCATGTGGACTCGAACGCTTCCTTCGTTTCGAAGTTACAAATCAGATTCAGTGTGTAAGTGCCGTCTGCGATTGGAATTAAAGTCCCATCATGCAAAAGTGCTGTATAGTTACTCATAAGAATTCCTCCTTAAATAATTTATCCATGTTTTGGATTGTACGATATGCGTCGAAGTGTGATGCATATCCACGCCAGCTCTGGTATGATGCGGTCACATCCTCGATACTGACAATTCCTTTTTGTTGCATAGCTGAAAGCTTTTTTATTTTACACCTCTCTCGTGTTACCGAATTCTTGCAGATTTTCTTTATTACCTTGCAACTATCAGTAACAATGAACCGACATTTCAGCCATGTGAATCCGTGACTAATTTTTACGATTTGAGTTTTCTTTGGATTAAGCACAATACCAAGTTCTGAACACAATGCTTTTATCTCTTTTAAACAATATTTTAAGTACTCTTTATCTTTGTGAATCAGGTAACCATCATCCATATATCTTCCATAACCACGTATTCTAAGATGTTCTTTTACAAAATGATCCAAGCGATTCACCGCCGCCAGAGCGAGAATTTGGCTTATTTGAGATCCGAGTCCCAGTCCGACGTCGCCGAACACGTCGACAAAATGGTCACACAACGCGACAATCCTTTCATCAGTAAATTCGTTTCTGATAATGCTCTTTACCAGATCGTGCGGAATGCTATCGAAGAATTGCGAAAAATCAAAAAGTAAAATATATCCATCTCGACCACATTCTCTCAGGCGCTCCTGAATTCTGTTCATTGAAAAATGGTATCCTTTGTCTGGTAATGACGCTCCGTTATCATATATGAACGTCCTTGATAACACAGGCGTAAGGGCATAATCACATAAACATCTTTGAACAACGCGTTCGCGCATTGTGACAGATTTGATATGCCTAACTTTGCCACGCTCGTATATGTCGAATTCGTAAAATCCGTCTGTCCTAAATTTACCTTCTCGCAGTTCTTTCAACGTGTTATTAACTTTTAGCGGAGCTTGAGTTATATAATTCTGCACGCTCGATTTCCATGATACGCTTCTGCGACATTTTTCATACGACTTGTACAGATGGTCAAATGTAAACACCTTGTCGAAATCGTCGTAATCCAACATAAATTCAGCTTTCTTTTGGCGGCGTTTTTCTTCACGTCGTTTTCGTCTTGCAGCATGCCTTTGTTCGCTTGTCATGCAAATTCCTTTCATGCGCAGCTTGTAGAGACCGAGTATGAAACAATAAAATATTGCCATGCAAGCAGCGTCCACTCTGTCTCGTCAGCGCATCAATTTACCCATACGGGAGGGTTATAAACTCCTTCTCTTCATGGACTGATTTCGCCATATGGTTACTCTGTCTGCCTTGAGAGAATCCGAGGGCTACGCCATTAGTATTGTTGGCATTGTTGTTGTTCACGTTACCGTTGTTATTCACATTACGGAAGTTAGTGTCGTTGTTGCTATTAGCAGAACGCAGCCACCAATTGTTGGCAGTATACAGTTTATAACCCAAACTTTCTTCTATCATTTTTGATCACGCCGTTTATAAGAGATATTTCAGTGTTTATCAAAGTCATCCACTCTTCCATTACATTGTCGTTTATTGTGAATAGCTCTCGTGCGATTCCGATTTGAGAAATAAGACCGTAAAGTAATCCGCGAGCGTCGACAAGAAAATCTATTCTTATTTGTGCGTCGTGCTGATTCTTCGCATAGATATTATTTGCACGTATTACGTTGGTATATACTTCGGATGCCATATTAGCAAGCCGGTCGCTTATGAAAAATGTGTATCTCTTCGGAAAATTTACGCATCTTTTAATTGTAAACGCAGCTAACTTTCCTGCGTTATGGACGAACTCCATTTTCGATACGCCACGTTTGCTTTTAACTACTGAAATAATAATCATCCCCTTTACAACGTGTTCGCCGCACGCAGGCGGCGAGGTTGATTGATATTTAGATCAAGTCGAGAAGCCGAGGGCTACGCCACCAGTATTGTTGGCACTGCTGCCGTTCACGCTACCGCCGCTACTCACACCACGGAAGTTAGTGCCGCTGTTGCTACTAGCAGAACGCAGCCACCAATCGTTGGCAGTACCTGATGTGTCATATTTAATGCGTGCTGAATTTGAGTTAAACAGAGAAGTATAATCACAACCTGCAGATTCGTATGATGTGCCTCCGTATATTTCTCTAGCTGATGGGATCCACACTGTGTCTGTGATTGATAATGTCGAAGTGGTCGTCTTATCATAATACGTCTTTGTTACTTCTTTGATATTGCTCTGAATTGTTGAATCCAGCGTAGGCAGTATCGTTTCTCTGAGCCACGTACGCATGCCGGATTGAGCCCAGCCGTTTGCGTTGGTACCTGTGTCATTCATTTTATGAGTCGTGAATAATCCCTTGCTCAACCACGTAATCTTTGCCTTGCCTGATCCATCAGCGAGATCATCTGCTTCCATGGCAACTATCTGCATGTAATCCTCGACACCGTTAATGGTGATCTTCTTTGTGTCACCAACGTGATACTTGTTCGCATACGACCCATTAGTCTCATTCGCGAAAATTTGCTCCCACGAATCAGTAATCGTCGAGAAATCTGTAATAGGATAATCGTCAATCGAGGCAATGAAATAATTCTTCCATATTGAATCAGCTTTGTACGACGCGACCAATCCGCCCGGAACATATATAGCTCCTGCTCCTGCAGAGATCTTTGTGCCTGCGAGATTGCTCGTGCTCGACATAGACGACATAGTTGTGCTGCGAATAAACAACGCGTCCAATTTCGCCTTACTTGCCAACGCTGTGGTCGAAATCGTCACAGGGCTTGTTCCGGTCAGGTCAACTTTTGTAAGATTCGATGCGCTTGAGAACGCTGATGAATCCATTGTTGTCAACGGACCAGAAACTTCTGTAAGCGAAGACATGTTATAGAACGCATTTGCTGCCAGAGTTGTATTCGATGTCGTTTCATACTTATCAAGAACATTCGTCAGATATTTTACGACAACCGACCGATTATCTTTGTACTGTGCATATACAGACATGTTTGCCTGTACGTTATTCGGAAGTGGATTCCAGCCCATGAACTCGTAATCTCCAGGATTGCTCCCCGGTTTCGTCGGAGTCTCAGTAGGTGGTACACCATTCGCGCCCTGCGTGACAGACTCGGTCTTGACAACCGTTGAGTCGTTGTAATACGTAACCGTATAAACAGGCAGATACGTCGCGCTATACGTGATATTACCAGTTACCGGACTAATCGCCGGCTCCCAGCCAGTCGATGCTTGTCCTTGATATGTCGGGGTCGGACCCGAGTACGAAGGAGTAACACCATACTCAACAGTATCTGTCTTAAGCGTCGTACCTTTATTTTTCCAAGTAACAGTGTACGATCTGATCACTTTCGTATACGCAGCGTAAATCGTACGGTCACCCTTGACATTTGATGCAGCGTCGGTCTGCGCAATTTCCGCGTTCTTGTCACGGCTCCAGCCGACAAAGGTGAAGTTGTACTGTGCTGTGGATTCCCTCGTCGGACCTGATGGACCGCTTTCCTGTGGCACGCCATCCAAGCACCGAACAGTCTTTATTGTCTGCGTCCCGTCGAAATTCATATATGTCAGCGTTGACTCAATATGCTCAGCGTTGATCTCGAGGTACGGATATCTCGCGTTGTACGAAGCAACCTGTGCACCAGTGAGCGAACCTGTCGTAATGACACCAGCTACCTGAGCAGTATCATACGTATGGTAAACCCACGATCCGTCGGTGCCCTTCTCACGGTCAACACCCTGCATCGTGTCGAGCAGATCCAAGAACTCCTCGATCTCAGCAGCAGTTGCAAGCGTCAGCTCCAGACCGCTGATATAAACCTGTGCGTTCGGTCTGATCTGCCTAAGCACGGTCAGCGGATTCAGAACAGACTGGTTCATGTCCTTCAGCATGAGCCTTGACACGTTCGAGTAAGACGCGATCTGCAGATCCGTCAGCTTGTTCTGGTTCATCAGTGTCAGCGTCGTAATCGTCGCAGGCAGGTGCAGCGTCTCGAGTACGCCGCCATCGACCAGATCAACACCTGTAATCGCAGTTCCGTCGAAGTACGCTTCTTTTAGCTTCGGCGATCCTTCGAGGTTGACCGTAATCGTCAGCTGCGGGCAGTTCCGTACGTCGATTGTCTCGAGCAGAGCAGAGTTCCGCACGTCAAGTGTCTTAAAGTTCGCATTGCTGTAAGTCGGTGATGCGTCGCCGATCTTCAGATTCTTGATACGTGTCGCCCTACTGAAGTCCAGTTCGTTCGGGAACAGCGGAGCCAGATCGCCAACGTCTGTGATCAAGTCAGCGGAGTAGACCCACGTTTCCATTTCGGTTACACCAGTGTCCATCTGATACGGGAACGAAACTGGGGTATTCGCAGTTGTTCTCTTCAAATTCGGAGTACTTCCGCCGCCAAAGCTCGCTCCTACGTACATGTCGATCGCCGGGGTAATCGTCAGCGTTCCATTATTGAACAGACGCATATAGATATACTTGTTGGCGGCATCGCCTGTATTGTACTTAGAATCGATATAGCGGAAGCGCCCGTTGAGCCACCATTTACGCTGCTCGGCTTTAGATCCCTGAAGCATCGTAAGATAACGGTCTGTCTTGATCAGTCGACCGGTTTCTTCGTCGACTGTAACGGCTTCTACAAGCGGAGTCAGATACTTCGCATACGCGTCCTCGTTAAAGATCGCCTCTGGCCACTTCGCCTGATGATTTTCGAACATTGTCTCAACGATCGAGTACGACCATGCACCACTTCTCAGTGTTCTATACATGCTCATAAGCTCAGGTCTTGACGAGTCTCTCAGGTTCATCCAGAATACGGAATCCTGCGCGTTGAATACAGGCGCATCAGTTCCGCCTTCGTCGCCGCCAGAGATAATGCTGGATACATGGTCAGTATCTTCGAGGTAGTATCCGAACATCAGAACACCGGAGTTGTTAGTACCAATCGCGGTATCCATATCGTACGGCTCGAACACAGCCTTTCTCGTAAGCGATGATCCTGGCAACGTAACGTCGGATCCCTTGAAGCCGATGAACATATTCTTTGCACGAGAGTCGATCATTAAGAACAGCTCTGTGAAAAGGTAATAGAAATACGCAGATTGCATTTCGAAGCGATCACCACATTCCGCTTTAAACTTCGTGAGTCGATAAGCAGGAGTATCCTTTGTAAACGTAATCGTCTTCTTGTTATTGGCGGCATCAGTTACTGTGTAACTCGTGTCGTCTGAATAGTTCACAAGCGTGAGCGTATTATCCAGAGTGTATGATACAGGAGAACTAAGCGTTTCATTCGTCGCCTTGGTCCTGTCGGTCGAAACAACCCAGTCAAGGATCTCCTTGAGCTGAGTATAGTCGCGCCATGTATCGTCAGGGAATCGCGCCTCAAAGTCGTCGTACCATAAAGGCTTATACTGACCGGCTTCTTCATCCCAGATTTCAGTCGTGAAGTCTGACGCCTGGAACTTAACATTCGGTGAGTTGTTTCTTTGCCATTCCCAAGACTGCATATCACCGGAATAGCCCAGCGGAGTATTTGCACGCTTAGGAAGGTTGAAATTGTACTTGCCCCAAAAATACGTTTTGTCGTTGACGGTATCGTGCCAATAAAGAACAATTGGAATACCTTCAATACCATGACGCACCTTGGAGTTGGCCAGCATCTCACGGGTCTTGTAAGGACATGTATCGTTATAAAACATTGTCAGACCAGTGTTGTTCGTTGACTCGGATGACGCAACGTCAGCCTTAAGGACGAAACGATTGAACGGAATTGATCCTTTTCTGAGAGCGTATACCGGCACATTACCAGACGCTGTGTCGAATCCGCAGGCTTTAAACTTCATGTCGAAATTCTTCCTGTAGTATGGAGCGGATGATGTACCCTGTACGTCCATTTCGCAGCCGTCAAAAGTAAAATCCATTGATGAGTCGACTGGGTTAGTAAACGAACCTTTGACAGTCTTCTTCTTGTCACCTTTGTACTGCGGAAGTTCATCGCACTCGAGGATCATATATGGAAGATCCTTCGGCAGCTTGTTGATCGACACACTACCGTACTCGTCGTACACATCGTTGTGGTTGTACCGTTCGAGCATTGTCGGGCCATCCTGAGTGTCCGCGATCCAGTTGTCCAGAATCTGTTCTCTGGATAAACTGTTGTCGTAGACTCTGATCTTATAAATATCGACACCACAGTCGTAAGATCCGATACTAATGCCAACCGGACTCAGCTGTGAGAAACGCTCACCAGATGCATACTGGATCGCTCTTGACATGATACCGTTGATATAAACAAGGATCAGTCGGTTCTCGTTCTGCTTCTCGACGACGATAGACAGAGTGATATGTTCGTTCTCTTTGTACAGTGTGTTCGTAGATGTCTGTGCACCACTGAATGTTACCATCTGCGGTGTGATCTGAAGACCAATGCCGTCAGAGAAACAAGAGATAATAGTCGCTGTGTAGTCTGATACCTGACGAGTTGCGAACTCGATCTCGATCGTCTTACCGGTCGACTTAAAGTCAGTTCCGAACAGATTGTACGGAATTGTGACACGCGCATCTCCGTCGACTCTGAGAACGTCGATACCTTCGTCATCCTGCTGCCAGCCGTCGATGATGTAGTTGAATCCTGTCAAGGTCGCCTTGATGTTGTTGTACTGCCAGATCGATGGATCGGCTTCTGCGTTACTACGGCTGATCGCGTTCAGATACAGAGCAAGATCCTGCGTTTCAGCGTGAACGTCAGCCTCGGCTTCCTCTACTGTAAGCGTGATCGTCTTATTAACGTCGCCACATGTAAAGAGGATTGTAAGCGTGCCAGGGGTTGACGGTCTATAAGTAAAGATCTGCTCTGAACGGTCGACTGTAAGTTCAGCTTTTGTCTCGCCGTTAACCTTGATCGTCACAGGTGACGTAGACGAACTCGGTGTATATACTCTGTACGGAATGTTCAGAGTTGTATACTGCGTCACGGTTGACTGGTTGAATGAGGATGAGATGATCGTAGAGGAGCTTTCCTCGTTGATGCATGTGATCTCGTAGTACAGTCTGTTCGAGGTTACGATCTGACCGTTGATGGTAGCGTCGAAGTAGCACTCGAACACGTGAACGCCGTGAGACTGTTGTGGAATAACGTATGATAATTGTCTGTTCGACGCAGACGTTGTCAGTGTGTCAAGCTCCGTCCCGTCAAGGATGAAGTGAATTGTCTTCGTCGCCGCGCCGACAGGAGTGTAAGGGAAGGTGATCTTCCCAGAGAAAGTTGCCGTTGTGTCGAACGTAGAACTGATCGAAAGCTCGATTACGGTAATCGTGTAATTGATCTTACGATTCGTTCCGTATACGTCAGACAGGGCAACCTGTACCATGTTCGTACCGGTGGCGAGATAAGGAGCTACGTCGATTTCGAATGCACCCTGTGCTACGTTTCGCGACGATTTCAAGACTCCGTTTACGGAAACCTTTACAGTACCATCGCCTGTAGGCATGTCGTCTTCAATAGAAGACCATGTCATACTGACTTTGCACTCGGCGTCTTTGACGACGGTATTCGAGAGCCATCCAGTCGTGTTTGAGACTCTCATTGTTGCGCCGCCTACTGACGAACCACCGCCACCTCCGCCACCAGCGAAAGGTCCGTATGGTCCTTCTATTCTTTGTCCATTGTTGAGCAGCCACACGAGACCGTCCTCGTCAACTTCCAGTGCCTGACAGTATGTCTCGCTGTTCTGGTTGAGCGTAGTAATTGTCTCAGCCAATGGAGCGATCTCATCTGAAAGTGCGACCTCGATCGCTGTGTCAGTCTCTGTTTTGTCGTAAAATTCGGCAAGGCGAGACTTAAGCTGGTTGATGAGGGTTCGTGTGCCTGATTCTCCTAAATACTTTATGCTCATTAGACACCCCACATTCTTGTAATTTCATCTTCTTCGATTTGAGCAAACATATCGTCCACCTCTTCTTTTGTGTAATAAAGTTGTAGGTATTCTTTAGAGATAAATGTTGCTTTTGAATATTCTTCAACACGATCGTTTCTGCCAGTCCACTGTAAGAATCGATACGTGGTGTTGTCCATTACGCCAAGGTACATGACGTTGGAAGAGTCGCTGTAAATCGTACACTGGAACACCATATTCGTTGGCGGCCAGTATATCGCGACTTGCAGTCCTTGCTTGAGCAAGCTCTTCGCAGTCCCGAACGGAGTCTCCGCGTAGTAATAACCATCGCTTTTCTGCTTACAGTTGACGATGATAGGAAACTTCGGCTTGTCGGACAGGTCTTTGTACGATCCGGTTGTCGCGACCTTGGCAAGATCAGCAGAGTTCGCCTTTGGGATGAGCGCCTCTGTGACCACTGAATTGATCTTTCTGTCGGCTTCGCCACGAGTATAATAGTCGGACAGGTCCGTCTTGGTAGTTCCGACTAACTCGAAGATGCCGTTAACGTATAAGAACTCGTCGAATACGTTGTTTTCCTCACCCTTGTTCGCCTTCAGATAAATCGTATCTGTGCGACCAACGTCAGGGAGTTCCTCGACGACAGCGTAGTTCATACCAGTTCCCATTGGCTGGTATTCGTCCGAATCTGTGAACGCTGCTGAGCCGAGTCCTTTGACGCGCACGTCGACGCCGTTAACAGAGATTGTACCCTCGGTTGCGCCGGTGCCGATGTTGCGAATCGTGTTTACTTCCGCGCCTGCCTCGATCCCGTCCAGCTTCGTCTTGTCGGCTGCCGAAATCGCGCCTGCAGTCTGCTGTGTCGCAGGCATCAGCAAGATTCCGTCCTCGCCAATATCAAGTCCGTTCGCCAGTACCGGGTCGATCACGACGGATATAGTAGGGGATGTGCTCGTGCCGCCAACATGAATGGACGGGTCCTCTGGGGCGATATCTGCGACCTTGTCGCTTCCGTCGCGCAGTACCAGATTATTCTCAGCGTCGACCGTATACAGGTGCCACTCGTCGTCCACAAGAACCACGATCTGGCGACCTACGCAATAGTACGAGTTGACCCATGCAGTCGCTGCTTCCAGCGAGCTGAACACTTCCTTCGTCGAGAGGGCGCGCAAGTTTTTCTCTTTGTCATAATAAAATAATTCTGCTTGTTCGTATGGATCTGTGATCTTTGTCACGATGAGACAATTCTTCGGGATCTTCTTCGCGGCGATCGCTCCCCGTATATCGTCTTTTGCTCCATACGCAATATGCGATCTACTAATCGTCATCACCCCCGTCAGAAAAGTATTACATCGTTATACGTCGGAGTCACGTCGTCCTCCGTGTCGAGGATCCTCGCAGACAGCTGATAGATCGCCGTAACCTGAGAATCTGTCAGAGAGTCTGTCACAGTAGGATGCTCGATGATATGAAGTCCGCTCGTGCCAGTGCGCAGCACGGTCGGGTTCGACGCAAGCCCTGCAAAGAACTCTAGCCAGAACACGATCTCACCAGGATACCTTGTGACTGTCTCCGGGATCGGAACGATGTACTGATAATAGTCGTCGTTGTAATCTTCCTCCTCGCGCTCGAGGTAGACAATATCCGGATGGCCATCCGCTCTGATGTAAACGAGGTACGCAATCGTCGACTTTATGTCCAGTTCGCTCACGATTTTCGGAACGATGAACGTGACGGATTTTGAGAAATTCTCGCCTTGGTAGATCGGCTCTGCCTCAGTAATTGCAAGATCTAATTCATCATTTACTTTTACATATGTCATTGGATCACCTCCCGTTATTCTGCCCACATATTGATTACATCTTCACTTGTTATCATCTTGTGGTTCGCTTCAATAAGTTCCGGCATCTCTGCTCTAAGACCAGCTATCGCGTCTCCGGTCGCCTTTGAGTCTGCCGGCAAATTCTCGAGCCCAAGTGATTTGTCAGTCTCAACAGCAACTGCGTTATATACTCCGCCAGAAACCCATTGTCCGGAATCGTAATAGTACCAGTTGCCGTTCGTATATCCATCCTCAGATCCAGTATAGACATAAATCTTTTTCTGATTTGTCATTTCGGAGTGCTTCTTCGCGATAAGAGGCGCTCCGATGTCTGCCTTCAGCGCGAATCGCTGCTTGATCTGATTATAGAAAAATGTGAGACCGGGTAAGTCTAAATAGTGTTTCATTTAATCACCTCGATTATCAGACCCCGATATTCATAGGGAACTCGCACATAGCAACAATCTCATCACTGCCGGTAACGGTCAGGTCGTTCTTGCCTTTGACCGCTCTGAAGAAGTTGAAGTTAAAGTACTCGTACAAATTCAGACCGCCGTCAACATCCGTGATAATCTGGTTCGCGTTGTCGACCAAGATGTTTGACACTGACCCCGGAACTCCAGCGAGCTTAAACTCCCTGTCGCCATCAGAGTGATTCACGATCGAGCAGTCGCCGCCAGAAGAAAGATGGATGAGTAGCGTCGGCTTGTAGTACATCTTGCTCGTGCTGATGTTGTAAAACTCGTTCTCGCCCCTGTGCCATGTGTATTCTCGCGGGTACATGTACGCATACGCAGAATCCGCGACGAAGCTAGCCTCGAACGCATACGGATACGTCCCATTGTGCAGCAGCTGCAGCGACTCGAGAACGACCTTGTAACGATACTCGACCATATCTTCCTGCTTGATCTTGAGCCAGTGCCACCGTCCGTCAGCTGTGAGCCATTCTGCGATGTGCGCGATTTCCTTCCGCGTCAGCCAGCGGTCCTCATCGAGCCGTTCCTGATTGACGCCGAAGACTAGATGCGGGGCAAGAGTATCTTTCTGCTCCTGCCCGTACAGCAAAATGTCATCGCGCCCAGCTACGGCATCGCTGACGATGGTGCCTTGAGCCACAAAGTCCGACGTCGACCCTTGATCAGAAGAGTCGAAGTCGTAAATCTGCAGCTCAAGGTTGCTCGCCCATGACGAGTCGTATTTGAAATCGCATCCATAAAATGCCATATGAGATCACTCCTCTTCTGGCGGCTCTGATAATTTGTTCAGTGTCTCCTGCAAGATGTTGATACTACCAACAAGATTGTTGAGATTCTGCACGCCTTTGGTCTCTACGTTGTTAAGTGCATTGATTACTAATGCGATGTTATTTTTGATAGTTTCCATAATTATTCCTTTCACCCGTCCTGCTCGTTCATCATATTTAAGATGTCACGTTCAGGGATTCTGTCAATGCCGAGATATGTTGCATCGTCTTCGTCGTCGCTCGGTTCGAGCGTGATGCGATCCTCCCACTCAGCGTCGTTGATTACCATATATTTCTTTTTGGTCGCTCCGACAATCCCAGTGTCACTGGTCCATCTGAGCTGAACCGATATATAATCCTCGCGACAAGAGAGGGATTCGTACTGAGTTAATTGGTAGCCGACGGTCGTTACACCGTTCGAGACGCGTACGTATTTCAGTGCGTCCTTTTCGTGCTTATAAACGTCGTTGAATGTGTCGATCCACATTTCGATATTGGTCGAGTCGCTTATGTCCTGATCGACCGTTACTTCTAAGACGCTAGTCGCGCCGCGTACAAACTCATCCATCGTTTCTCACCTCTCTTATCTGTCGTTCTAATTCTGCAATGCGGTCTTCCTGTTCTTTTATGATCCGCGTGTGTTTCTGGAGCTTTGCTGTGAGGATAGGAACGAATGCGTCGTAATTCAGCCCTAAATAACCATCTTCTGGATCTCCTTCTCCATGTTTAACCCCAACAAGCTCAGGAATTACATCGCGCACATCTTGAGCTATAAATCCATAAGTATAATCTGTTCCCCAGTTATACATAAATCTTACCGGTTTGAGTTCATCAACAAGGTCTCCGTCTACTGAATATTCAATATTTTTCTTCCATCTTATGTCGGAAGGACCGTAAGACCCGTCTGTATATATCCACATTTGATAATTACCAGCGCGTATATCGACGCCAGATCCGTAACAATTTACATACACAAGTGTGTCATACGAAAGTCTTGCATTTGTGCTGTTAACAGAAACAAACCCAGTATTATCGAATCTCATCTCAACGCCAGAATTGCCGACGTTTAGATATCTGTTTGTTCTGTATTGCATATAAGCTTCTGTTGTTGTTACTTTGATATATGGATGCTCATAGTTTGATGTCGGAGTTTGACCGTGAAGCCATATACCTTTTGATCCTGCTGAAAGTCTTGTTGACCCGCCTGACTGTATGACAGTTGAGTAACTACCACTTGTATTAATAGTTGTCCCGGCAGATGCTGTAATACCTATTGAAGTTCCTGTCATTGTAAGCGCCTTGCCTGAATCAATAGATATTCCTGTTGATGAACACGCGACAGAAGTTGACGAATACTGCATTCTTGCTTCGGAATTATTTGATGTCCATCTGACATTCCCAACGTAGTCTTTTATCTGTACATTCGCGCCAGCGCTATGGGTCGCCATGATCTCTGTATACGTTGCTCCAATAAGAGATGCTGTTCCACTATTTGCTTTTAAGCCAGCGTTATTATTTGCCGATATAGAAATATTTGTTTCATATCCCTTTGTTTCTATATTAATATGCCCACCAATTTCTATTTTACTGTTGGCTGTATACTGGATAGTCACGCCTGAGAGCCCAACATCCAAAAATGCGTCGTCTGTGTAGCTAACTATTGCGTCATTTTCTGTAAGGCTAACGGTTGAATATACTCCAGATGTAGATGTGGAATACTGCATTTTCGCTTCACTAGACGTCATCTCGACAATCGACTTAGGTGTTCTTGTTCCGCTTGAATTTACATTGAAATATCCGCCAATAAGTCTTCCATTGTTATTTTCTAAGCCAAGATACAGTCTATTACCACTCGCCATATAAGCAGACGACGACATTGTGACAACACTACTCCAGCCAGTTCCTGAATTATTGTTAACAGTTCCTGTCTGTAGCCTAGTACCAAGACTTGTACAAATTACGTAATGGTCGTCATCTTGTCGTAGTCCTACGCCTACTGTGTATAATTTACTTCCGTCAGATTTGTATTCTCCAGCCCATCCGTTGATTTGCCCCATTGTTCCTAGGATGGATTGCGGGACAGCAGTGCCTTCACTTCCTTGAGTAAACCCGTCGACGATCTTAAAGTTGATCGCGTACATGTCGTTACCAAGGAACGACGGAGAAGTTACCGCTCCCATGTCAATATGAGTCTCTTTGATATATGATGGAAGATATGATCCCGTCGTCGTAAGAGTTGGCTCTCCGTACTTTATGATTTCTGTAAGATTGCCAGCTTGGTCGCGCTTTGTGTATTTCGTGACAGTTCTACAGTATTTCTTATCGTTTATCCCTTGTGTTGTTGTTGCCTGATATTTGAACGGTGATCCAGTAACAGCACTGCTTTCACCGTACGATGTGCCAAGCGTAAATGGAATGCTTACAACCGGAACGTCACGCTCTGAGTCTGACGTATATTTGCCGCCAGAAGTGAACTTATAGTCGCCGCGTACTCGTCCGTTTACGTTAAACGTCAAAGTACACAGTGTCCCATTCCCCGAAACAGTACTTGTCCCGTTGCCGAATTTACATGTTACACAACCGGTTGTCTTGTCGTTTTCAGCAGTTACCGATGAGACAGATCCGTTCGCGATAGAACCAAATTCAAGGAACTCAGTGTCGTAGAAGATTTTGACATTTCCTTGTTTTATCCCCGGATTGTTCACAGTTGATACTACAAGCGTAACCTGATCCTTGTTCTCAGCGACCCATGTGATTCCGTCGTCAGAATATTCGTATGTCGACCCCGGGATGTTGTTACCCCAGATGATGCTACTCAGTCCGCCGAGATTCAGCGTACCGCTCATCGTAATATTACCTGTCTCGCCCTCCAGCTGTATGCCGCCAAGGTCAAGAAAGTTGCTCATGATACGGTTGTGGTCGTCGAGAACACTTTCGAAATTACCTGTTGTCGGATCTTTGAATAACAAATTGTCTGCGCTTACAACACCAGTAAACGTGCCGGACGTAGCATACATGTGACCCTGCGCGTCTACATAGAACGGAGCCTCGAGACCTTCTTCTGTGGAGCCATCAACCTGACTGCCCGGCTTATAGATGCCGCCAAGAGAAAGATTTCCGTTTTCGTCGACATAGAGTCCATGCGTTTCGCCAGTTAGTGACCCATCCGGATCTCCGACCTTAAGTGATCCAGTGAACTGACCATCAGCACCTTCGAGCGTTCCTTTGAAATGGATGCTGCCATCTAGGTCAACCCAGAAATTCGTATTACCATCGTACGAGTTGAGACCACCGCTCATAATGTCTGAGTTCCACTCTCTGATCGATCCGTCGTCTGATGTAAATATAATCCCATCGACTTGACCGGAATGACCTCTCCGTGTCACATTTTGCTTCGTGTACGCACCTGAGTACGAGCCGATACCGATGCCAAGCTCAGGGTCGAGGACGATATTGCCGTAATGACCAACGCCATCACTGGTCTCTCCGAGTGGTGTAATAAGTTCGAACTTCGCGTTGTATAATGACGCGCCATCTCCGTCAACTCTGAATAGCGACGTTTCACCAGAGCTCCCAGGCACACCAGCCTTCTTCGACTCGATAACCAAATTCTCTCCTGCGAGCAGTGTCCCTACTATATTCGGCGCAACGACGCCCCAGCCATCTCCCGTGTTCTCGTCATGGAAATGACCAATCGCCACCTTTGCAGTGTTCCAGCCGTCATCAGTAAGAACAATGTTGTTGTTGATGATCCACATCTGCTCATCGTCGAATCCACCTGATTCATCCGGATTTCTGAGCCGAATTCCTGACTCGTCGATTTTGACGGCTTGATTAGCGGCGTTTACGACGGCGTTTTTCGACGCGTCCAATGCAGAAGTCATGAAATCTTTTACTGCTGTGTTCGCTCCACTGTTTACATACGCGCCATACGAGTACTTGCTCAGATCCAGCTTGTGACCCATACTGACGCTTTTCTGCAACAAATCCACCAATCCGAACGCGTTATCGTCTCCGTGGTATGTGTCGCTGAAAGAAAGTGAGAAGTCTGTCAGGTCCTCGAACGACATCTCAACGCCGACCAGAATCGGCTCCAATACCTTCGTTCCGATATCTATATATAAACGCTGCCCTAACGAGAGCTGCGATGCAAATTGCTTAAAGTCTTCCAGTGCGAGGAAGTTCGATGTGTCGATCTTGAATGTGTACGTCGGATACGCCATCTTGCGCAGTTCTTCCTGTGCGAACTCATACAAATCCAGCTCGACGTCGTACTGCTCGAACAGTGTCGCCTGTGAGGTCAGGTACATGTCGCCTTCTGAGACAGAGCATGTCATGGTAGACCCTTCGCGCATTACGTTGATCTCTGTGTCCGCAACGTCCGACTCGGTCGACTCGTGCCTGCCCAATATGATCAGCGTACCGTTCATGAACTGCGACACATTATTTTCTTCATTGTCGGTCTTAGTTCCTGCTCCAACGACGATAGTCTCTGTCAGTCGGCGCGTCGTTACATCGTCTTCGGTTGTGTCGTTCAGCTCCGCAGATCCGCGCTTGATACTTGCTACGATTGTAAATTTCGGATGCTCCTCATCGTTCTCGTCTGTGTAACTGCCGTAGTCCACCTGAATCGTGCCGCCAATGAAGGAATAGATCTCCTCGTTCGTCCCTTCGCGTGGATCAACCGTCGTCACCTGTGAACCAGTAACCGTCGACGTGATCGGCACATCAGCCGCTGTCTGCGACTCGTCCGAAAACGATGTGTATTCGTTCACAGCAAATGACGATTCCTCAAGCGCATTTTCAATGAAGTAGTGCTGAAGCTGCTCGATCTCGTCATCTGTAAAGAAGCTTTCAAACGCCGTTGCCTCGTTGATTTCCTTGAGCTGTGCAAGGATATCGTCGAGCTCAGACTGAACTTCGTCGATCTCGAGCTGTGTTCCAGTAATCGTCGCACGCTGCTGTGGGATCAAGTCTTTTAGTTCGTCAAGTCTTTCCTGAACCGCGCCAGTCTCGTCTCCGTACGATAGCTGGCGGATGTTGACGCCCTGCTCAGTCTCGTATGTCGACAGGACACCTTCCTCGTCAGTCTTTCGTGCCTGAAGCGCAATTTTCTCAGATGTCTTCATCGCGCGACGGATCGACAGATCATAATACGTCTGGCGGTTTTGCTCAAACGCATCCTTCCACGCGTTCCACTTGTCAATGGTCTCTTGGTCGAAGTGGACCTCGTTCATAAAGTAGTCCAGATTGTAAATCTTATTCGTGCCAAGCGGGTTCGCGCCTCTGATATCAACATCGTCTGCGCCGTACACATCCAGCACCGTGATCAGATTCTCTGACTGTTCGTTGATCTCGATCTCTTTTGCAAGGTTGTCCAGCGAGATGAAGATCGGGTTAGACGGAGCGTCTGAGTTCGCGTCGATGACATTTATCTTCCTTTTATATGTGTCGAACGAGAAGATACAGTTGTACGGAACCTGCAGTGTATTCATCATGACATTGTACGCATTATCCTGAATCTGATCGAATGTACGGTACTTGCCAATGAGCGCATTGTCGACGTCGCCCATACTCCAGCCTGGACAATACTGCAAGATGATACCCATGAGTGTAGTAGGGGAGTCGCCGGCGGTTACGCCTGAGTCCCAAAAGTTGTACGTGCCTTCTTCAAGAGACATCTGCCGATGAGTCAGTTCGTATTCTAACGAATAGGCTGTACAGGACTTCGTTTCTTGTATGCCTGTGTTTGTTGTGCTCGGATTCTGAAGGATGAATAATCCCCATCCGACCAAGTCAATAATCATCTCTCCGACGACCTTATCGTAATTAGGTGTCGGTTCGCCATTTACATATGCCGGCAGGTCAAAGGTTAGCTTGCTCGTTTCGCTGTAGTTAAAACTGCACTCGATATTATGCGCGTAGCCAAGTGTCTGAATGACCTTGCCACTCGGTGCCTTTAAGACCAGTGTCGGCTGCCTGTCGTAAATGTCTATCGTCTGAAAATCGACAATCACCAGCGTCCCTCCTTTCATTTATGTGAAGAGGTGAGAGGACAAGCCTCCCACCTCGTAGTAATTTTATAGTTATGCATTCTGAAGTGAGCGCGTGATGCCCTTCTGAGAGAATGCTTCTTTGAGATTGCCAAGCGTGAGATCGGCAATCGATTTTGCATACTTCTTGGCTGACATTGGATCCTCAACGCCGCCAGAGATAGTAACATTGATATTTGGTGCGAAATTCACGCTCGAGTTGATCTGATTCGTTGGCTTCGTAACCCCGTCCAGATCCATGTTCTTCAGGCTGCCACCAGCAGAAAGCGTCTTCCCGCGGAGATTTACGCCGAGCTTCTCTGATAGATAAGATGCCAAATCGACAAGTTTGAACAAGCCTTTCTGACGTTCTTTGTTCAGAACCATCTCGCCCTTCTGGAGCTTCGCCATGATTTCGTCCTGCTTCAGCGTTCCCTTACCGACAACGCCGCCAGAGTGGAACTTGGTGACATCGTACAGTTTGCGTCCGTTGTAATACCATGTACCGTCCGATCCCTGGGTGACTCTTGCGCCAGTATACTGACCAAGCGACTGAGCAAAGTCAGCGTTCTCTTTCTGCGCCTGAGCAGACGTCATATCTCCGGCGATTACCTTCGCGTCGTTTTCCTTCATCCGGTTAACGACCCATTCACCGACATCCTGATTGTCGTACAGAAGCTTGTCGGAATCGTCGATATACCAGCGTCCGTCTCCGCGACGTGTACTCGACACGCCGGTCAGCTGCTTGAATTTGTTCGACAGTCTAGAGTTCTCGTTCGCTTCTTCTGTGACAGATCTACGCTGGTTGTTCCGCGTCGCAGTCCACCAGTCCATCGAGTTCTCGATCATGCTGTCCAGTACCTTCTGGAACTCAGTCATGTCGAGCCCGTTGTAGTAGCTTCGTCCGATAATGTCGTTCGAGCCAGTATTCGTCGTGCCGACACCTTCAGCCATTACTTCTCTGACGGTATCCTTCAGTGACGAATTCCTGATCGCCGCGATCGCACCTACAAGAGATCCGTATCTTTCGACAAGGTTGTTAATGTCGATCCATGTATCCTTAATGTTCCGCTCGAGTGAGTTGCCTGACTTCAGGTTCCAGTCGAGCACTTCCTGAAGCAGTTTGTTCAGATTCTGCTCTCCGTACTGCATGATGCGATCCATCGCCAGTCGGTGGAGCTTCTCTGCTGAACTTACTTCATCGTTGATTGCCTCTTTGCGTGCGTCGGTCGACTCCTCGACTGCCTTAACGTCCGCGTCGAGTTGATCTTCAGTAGCAGCAATTGCGTGATCTCTCTGATTGTCCGCAAGCTTTTTCGTCGCGTTGGCAAGCTCTTCTTCCAGCTTGGCACGCTTCGCACGTGCCTCGTTGCTGTCATCCAGCGATAACTGGTCGATCTGATTCTGCAGCTTCGCAATCTCTTTGACCTGATCGGCGACCTCTTCTTCATAGTCCGCCTCTTCCTTAGCAAGCTTTAGGGCTTCCTTCTTTTTGTCGACGATGTCCTTGTACTTCTTGAGCTGCTCATCCAGAGCTTTGCCCATCTCGTCGTACTCAGACTTGATCATATCCTCGACGTAGCCAACCATGTCGTCGAACGAGCCAGAGAGATCGTCAAGCGAACTGGTATTTTCCGGATTCAGTGCCACGTCGATATCAAGCACGAACTGATCCTTCAGCGAGAACATCTTGTCCAGATTCGCCACAGCTCCTTCGAACTGAGTCTGCGTCAAACCTAAGTTCTTCAGCTGGAAGTAGATCAGTTCGCGAGTTGCGGATGCTGCGTGTTGCGTTCCTTTGGTCAGCTCGTCAATGAGGTCGACCTGGTCGGTCATGCGTGCTTCGCGAATGCGCTCAAGGTAGTTCAGCGCAGTATCAACAGCAAGCTCTTCTGCTTTGGCGGCAAGAACCTGTTTGATGTTCGCCTTGTTGATCTGCAGTAAGCCGTTAGTATCAGTAATGTATGACAGATATTCTGGACCAAGATCGATGATCGCCTTGAACGAATCGTATGAAAGCGCTCCATATTGTCCGTAATCTTCTGCCGCTTTAAGGAAGTCGTCGTAGGCGCCCTTCAGAGCGTCGATCGACTTACTTGCCTCATCGACAAGATTCTGGAATACATCAAGAACTTTGTCTTCGTAGTCCCACCACTGATCCTGCAGATCGCGAATAAGCTCGTCGTTTTCATCGATGCCCATTTCACGATACTTGTCAGCAGTCGCATGGAGCTCAGATTGGATGCGCTTATATTCGTTTACATATTCCTGATATGAATAGTTTCTACGGTCAAACACCATTGATACAGTATGCTCAGATACTGCGATGATGTCGTCCATCGCTTCTTTGTAGGTGTTAACGATTTCGCGCTGTACATCCCACCATGCTTCCTCGAGCTTCTGGATGACTTCGCTATCTTCGTTGTAGCCAAGCATTCTGAGCTGCTCTGCCAGTTCGTGGTACTCACGCTGCTGCTGTTTCAGCAACGGAATAGTCCGCTCAGCTGCCTCTGGGATCGTGTAGTTGTTCTGGATCATCTTGATCTGATGTCCAAGACGGCGGTCAATCTCGCCCATAGCGTCAGAAGCACGGTCCTCGATCTCGTTGATCGCCTCGAGCCATTGCTGCTTCAGTGATACCATTTCGGACGAGTTCTCTGCGTATCCCATGTTGCGCAGAGCCATCATCATAGTCTCGATATTGGCACGTTCTTCGTAGATGACACGAACGAATTCTTCGAACGGATATTTGCCGACTTCGAGTTCCTTTTTGTACAGGTCGTATACATCGATCGATTGCTGGAGCTGCTCCTTGTACGCATCCTGCTTCTTCTGCATGTAGTCCCAGTACTCATCGATCGTACTCTGAACCTCACTGCTGAACTCTCCGTAGCCGAGTCCGTAAAGCTGGTTGCGGCGCTCCTGTGTGCGCTGGATCATCTTGTCGTAGTACTTCATCATGTCCTGCGGAGAGGAATGATAATAGTCCATGATCGTCTCTTC
>Ga0326514_10000547_pt1 | contig 25465 bp, 27 predicted proteins | sample 3_2548_0518_D_FD_203653 | JGI IMG/M metagenome (GOLD analysis project Ga0326514, IMG submission 203653) | Bovine rumen microbial communities from UC Davis, California, United States - 3_2548_0518 | ecosystem: Host-associated > Mammals > Digestive system > Stomach > Rumen | place: USA... | reverse complement strand
GCTTGCGGAGAAGGACATTTAGCAAAAGTCTTTACCGCTCACGGATACGATGTAAAGGCTACGGATCTGATAGATCGTGGATATGGTGAGGGGGGGGTGGACTTCCTGGAATGTACGGCCCCTTATCCCGGAGATATCGTTACCAACCCGCCTTATAAACTTGCGGAGGATTTTATCAAACATGGTATATCCCTTATTCCCGAAGGTAATAAGTTGTGTTTATTTCTGAAAGTACAGTTTTTAGAGGGTAAGGCACGAAAGGGATTATTCAAAGAATACCCGCCTAAAACAGTGTGGGTGTCATCATCCAGGATCAAGTGCGGGACTAACGGAAACTTCAGTAAATCCAGCTCAATGATGGCCCTTGCATGGTATATCTGGGAGCGGGGATATAAAGGTGAAACTGTAGTGAAATGGTTTAACTAAAGGAGATAAATAATGTATCACGAAGAACTACTAACCCCGAAACAAAAGAAATGGGCGTATGACAAATGGTGCGAGGGTTACACAATAGTCGAGATCAGCGACGCACTGTACTGTAGTACCGCAACTATAAGACGAGCCTTTAAGAGAAAGCCCAAGATAAAGCCTAAACTGCATTATGACTTTGAAGCGGAGGTAAACAATGGATAACAAAGAACCCGAAGTAATGAGCCCTACAACGGCATTTTATACCATCAAAATGAAAATGCTCACATTTCCCCGCCAGCTCATAGATAGATCATTTCTCCGGGCTATAAATTGTGCTATGGATGCACTCAAACACGAACTGCCTATAGAGCCCGTGGAGATCAAGGAAGGGTACAAATGCCCGATATGTAACGAGCCCATCACCGCCCATCAGAAACGGTGTATAAACTGCGGACAGAGTATAGACTGGGAGGACTTTGATAATGCCTAAACAACGCAAGTATGTGGCAGCGGAACGGGTTTTGCGGAGACCCTATATCACGGATATAAACATTCGCAAGGTAAAGAGACAGATCCAGGAGCTACACCTTCTCATGCTCCCGCCGGGACAGGACTACACAAAGCCTATGGTGCAAACTTCTGTAGTTGATAAGAGTACCGCTAATCTTGACAAGTGCCTTGACCGACTGAAAAAGCACGAGCAAAGGCTTGTGGAGCTTCAGACCCTCTATGTGGAGCAAGTTGACCAGGTGAACGAGATCCTTGATATCCTCGCAAAGACCAATGCCACCGGAGCCCTGATCCTCTCCCACTATTATATAGGCCATGTATCTATAAACGATATCTCCGTAGAGTTAAGCTACAATCGGGAGTGGACTTCCAGACTAAAAACAAGGGCCCTTCGGGATCTGACAAAGATTCTGAAATCATATAATATCGAGGTATCATAACCCCGCTGCCATGTACTACATTGTCTATACATTGTCCGATAACATAAAAAAAAGAGCCGACTGATTTTACTCAATCGGCCCTTTTCTTTTTATTTAGGTGTGTATGAAGTCCATTTCCCGTTTGTTAATCGAGGAAGTTTTTTACCGGATATGTATGTATTCCAATATTTCATACCCTCTTCTGCACCAACATTGTTCGTGTTGAGGTAATTAAGCATATCCTTTTGGCTGACCTTCATGTCCGCACCACCTATACGCCTAACATTATTCGTATACTCCTTTACAGTGAGTGACGGGATTGTTTGTTTTGCGTGATTGTAATACTTTACCGTATCGGGACTGTTTATAGCCCCGGCATCGGCAAGCTGCTTTTGAAGGGTATCAAGCTGGGTGACGGACACACCCGCATCTGTAGCATCTTTTTTCCGTTCAGCGGCATCTTTAGCCGCCTTCCGCTCCGCTTCAGCTTGTGCCCGCCTATACTCATTTATAGCCGCTTCTGCACCGCCCTTCTCATAAGCAGCCTTCTCTTTGTTCGTAGAGCATACATCGCTACCAAAGGCATCATACATAGCCGCTTGCTTATCTTCCGGGAGTGCCAGGATCTCACGCATCAGGTCGGCTTTTTTCTGATCATCTTTACCGGATTTACTCTTTGTAGTAGCCTTATCCTTCACATCATTGTAAAGGTCTATAAGCTCTTTAGCACCGTCCACATTACCGGAATTGACTATTTCATTGACCTGTTTAGCGAACCTTGAACCCTTCGTGATATTATTATCATCCATGAGCTTATCTGCTACCAGTTTCCCGACAGCACCATCAGATCCGTTTTGTGCGTATGCTTTGCCGGCAGCAGTAGCCAACTCATGATCCGTATACTGGGACTGCATATAGTCCTTGACACCGGAATAAGCCTTTGAGAGCATTTCCTCCTGATCCGTAGGGGATAGAGACTTGTAATACTCCGTATTTATAAGCTTATTACCAACGGTAGTCATAGCATGGTTGCGGTCTACTTGATACTGCGTATACTCTTCCGGAGTGGGCGTATGATCGTCGGTCGTTATCTCGCTTATCTTTGCTTTAGGTTGATAAGACTTATTTTCACCCGTAAGAGCTTGTAATCTCTGTGCCTCTGTATCTAACGGAATATCCTTTATCTCCGTTATCTTTCCGGGAAGGATCATATCTTCGAGTATCTTTGAGCCTATTCTACGGCCCTGATTCTCCTGTATATAATTACCCTCACTATCCACTCTGGGCTGGAGTGTTTCACGGAGCCCCGGAATAGTATTTTTAACGGTATTTACATCATAGTTTCCGTTAGATAGATCCCTCTGAAGCGGGTCTGCCACCTGTGCCGCCTGTCGTGCAAGGGAAGGTACGAACTGCGTTACACCCTGTTTAACAGTATTAGTCATATTCCCGACTATATTAGCATCGGAATTATAACTATCACCCTGTCCGAATAGTCTCTGAAGACCCTGGAACATGGACTGATTAAATAAAGCCTGTCCTCCGGCTTGTCCACCGGAAAGCACCTTGTTAACATTCGACATCTGGGGATCATTAGCCGCATTGACCGCTGCCGCTGCCGCTACTGCATTAGAACCGACAACGGGAATCCATGATATATCCATCTGTCTTTGAGGATCATTCTCATTCAGTCTTGGAAGGTTTAGTGCGTATTCCTGCATACCACGGTTCCGCTGTGCCTGTTTTTCGTCTGCATCATCAGAGAATTTTCCAGACAGAATTGCCTTTTCAGCAGCTACACCAGCACCACCCATAAGACCGGTTCCGATAAGGTTGCGGGCAGTCTCATTAACAAAGCGATTCTGATTGAAATTCTGCTTGCCCTCTCCTGCCGTCCTGATCGCATTTCTTACCAGTCCGAGGGGAGAATAATCAATAGCCCTGTCTATGACATTAGCCGGGGTTTTGACGAAGGGCATTGTAAACTGCGACAGTATATCTACGCCAAGTGCTCCCTGTGATAAATCACTTATAGACTGCTTGAAACCTAAAAGAGCTTTACTAAACCGACTATCATTCTGATAAACAGCCGTAAGTCCATTCAGTTTAGCGGTAGCCTCTGCAAGTTGTTTGAAATCAGCATCAGATAAACTCTGAATTGCATCGCCGAGCTGACCTTTTTCACGGAATCTATTAAGGTCTCCAAGGGTCTGTTTATACACTGCCTCATAGAACGGTCTATCACCAACTGACAAGCCGTGTCTTACAAGCCCGTCCGCTTTATCCGCAAAGGCTGACATAGCCTTTACTACGGGATTTTTACTATCAGTCCCGAAAATATGACCGTTACTATCTATGGCATTTTTAATATTAACCTCTCCGGATCTTGCGGTATGAAGACCTTTTGCAAAGTCTTGACCCTCTTCTTTAAGTCCCTTAATAAATCCAGATCCATAATCTCCGAGTGCTGAAAGTGTAGTTCCCGCCTGTGTTCTCTTCCCCGTTTTAAGGGATACAAGTCTATCAAGTGTAGCCGCTACGGGTCTTGTGGCGAGCTGTTCCAGTGCATTTAGGCCTACATTACCGCCAGCATTACGGGTAATAAGTGTACGGAAGTTTCCGAGCATATTATCCATCAGATAGGTTGTAAGCATCTGAACGGCCCGTTTTCCACCGGGGGTATTACGCCTAATCTCTTCACCAACTTGTTTACCGAGACGGGCGTATGCCTCCTTAAACTCACGGGAATCAGGATCAAGATCCTGGAGCTTCGAAGCCTCTTCAATAAACTGCCTCTGAAACTCCGGTGAAAAGGTAAAGCCTTCTACTCTGGAAGTTTTAGCAAGGTTATCAATAGCCTCTTTCACCTCACTCAAACTTGCATCGTTCGTAAGACCCTTTTTGCCCATTCTCTTAATTCTTCCGGTAATAGCACCATACGCCTCTTTTATCTCACCGATATCACCTTTTCTAACGGCATTATCAAACTTATCAATCGCCTTATCAAGGTTTCTAATAGCGAGATCATTACCTTCATATCCCGAAGCATCTATACTCTGACGGAGCCTATCGGTAAAGTTGCTAAATAAAGCCTCACTCTTTTTAACGGCTTTAGCATCAGCGGCCTTTGCCAGTTTATCCTTTACACTCTTTGATATACCGTCTTTTACACCGGGCTTTGATATCTTTGAGTTAACAATCTGTTCCGCCTCTACAAGTATTCCTTCTGGAGTATTTCTACTCCACTTTGCAAGGGCTTGTATAGCCTGTCCACCTCTTGTACCTTCCCTCTGGATCTTCCGGAAAATGGTATTGGCTTCATCCCACAAATCATCGGCATTTTCTCCCGCTGCTTCAAGAGCCCGTGCCTCTGCTACCTTATCTGTGTATGCCTGCATCATTCCATCAGTATCAGCGGAAGTAAAGCCTTCTTTGTTAAGCCTGTTCTGTACAAAAGCATCACCCTCTGCCTGACGGAGCCTTGCACCTTCAAGCATACTCTCCTTCTCGCCTATCTCTTCATACATAAACTTATCGGGAGAGAATTTCTGATCTAACTCTGCTTCTGTTAACAGACCGCTATTTTCAAGGGTGTTAGAACGGGCTTTAGAGACCTTCATATTCCCCTGTGCGGGATTGTCTACCTCTGACACTACACCCGCCTCTATGGGGCTATTTGCCACCCTCTCCGGGGTGATATCATTAAGAGTATTCACTGGAGCCTCTGCGGGTCCCTCTAACTTCGGAACATCAACAGGAGCCTCTGCCACTTCCGGAACCTCATTAGAAAGTCTATGTATCTCCGCCGTAGCATCATCACTCTGTCTCTGAAGTGTCTGTATCTGATCGTCTATCTGGTTAACAGCATCCGCTCCCTGCCCTGCCCGTAATCCGGGAATAATCCTTCTTGCCGCCTCTGCACCGGCACCCATTACCAGATTGCCGACCGCATTAGCAGCCATACCCTTCAGAGCTTCCTTCTTTGCTTCGTCTTCAGACATACCCATACTGATATTCTGATTATAGGTCGGAGCGGTATCCAGTGCGAGATCCTGTGCGTTCTGGGCGAGCTGATTTACTGCAAACTTTCCGAGGTTGGAAGTTACACCTACTGCCTCTGCACCCGCATCAAAAAGAGGGTTAGTGGCACTGTATATTCCCGCCTGTCCTACAAAGTTACCTACTCCGTGGGCTATCGGAGCCTGCTCTGCCGCAAGTTTATTTCTGTTATAGAAGTCACGCATCTGCTGGTTCATGACTTCTGCACCCTGACTATCCTCTGTGCCGGTAAGCTTCTCTATGCCCTTTAATGCAAGGTCGCTTATCTTTGCAAAGGGACTAACAAGACCATAACCGAAGTTACTATTCACCTTTGCATTAAGATCATCGTAATTCTGGGCTCTCTTATATTCATCCGTTCCCGGGGTCATCATTTCACTTAATTTATCGAGATCCCCTTTATTTGCCCGTGCAAATTCTCTCCGTCTCGCAAGTTCCTGCTTCAGAACATTCTTTGCCTCTTTTTTCTGTTCCTTTGTGAGCTTTCCCGCTGACAGATAACTCTGGATCTGCTTATCAAGGTCTGTCTCCGTTGCTATCTTGTAGTTATTCTGTAATGCAACCGGAAGACTATTCTCCCTCACATTCACATCACGGGGAATAATTCTGTTCTTTGCATCGGGATCTATCGTCGGAAGAGATATAGGCCCCTGATTAAGGGCGGTATTATCCTGCTGAATAGAGGGCATATTAAACCCATTAACCGTATCAACTCTCTTCAGGGCGGGGATGGACTGCATATTCTGTTTAGCCTGCTGTCTTCTCTGCTCTTCCTGTTGTGCTTTAGCCGCTTCCTGTGCCTTACGGTTAAACTCTTCCGTAGCCTTGCGGACCTTTTCTCTCTCTGCCGCTTCCTTCCTTGCTCTTGCCTCTGCCTCTTTACGGGCCTTTTCCTGTTGCTTTTCCGCTTCTCTGCGAGCCCTCTCCTGCTCCCACTGTGCGGACATAGCATCAGCCCTTGCTTTAGCCGCCTTTGAGTTCTCGGCTATATTAGCAGTCTTCTTTTCATAATCTCTTGTTACAAGTTTTCCGGAACGATCATATACATTCATGTATTATTTTCTCCTACAAAGAAAAGCGGACGGGATCTACCCCGCCCGCTGTGACTTATCTCTGTACTGCTTATCAGCCGTAAAGCTGTGAAAGGATCTGTGCGAGTGCCTGATTGTATGACTGGTTTCCCAGTACACTATTCGTTGCACCCTGCTGTGCCGCCTGCTGTGCTGCCTGCTGCTGTGCAAGTCTCGCATAGTTACTGTCTGCCGCTACACTGTTCTGCTCATAAGACACGGGGTTATAGGTATTGGATACCGTCTGTGCCTCTGATCCGCTTCCGTAGTTATTGGACGCAAGTCCGAGTGCCTGAAGTGCGGAGTTATAGGCGTTCATAGCGGGTGCTATACCGGCACTTGCACCACCGCCGTTATACCTTCCAAAAGCATCTATTCCACCGTCATAGTATGCCTGTGCCTTTGCCTGATTATCCATGTTTGCTATGATCTTGTCATAGTAGTTGGAAAGCATATCCTGAAGGGCATTGTTGATCTGCATACTGTACTGCATCTTCTGGGCGGAAAGCTCGTTCTTGGCATTGTTCATCTGCTGTTCAAGTGCCAGAAGGTTGTTCTGATAGGTATTTTCTATCTCTGCAAGGTTGTTATTCCTTGTCTTGTCGATACCGTTACGGGCATTTCCGTAGTTGTTTTCCATGCTTGCCCTTGTGGTCTCCGTCGCACCGCCATTAAGACCCTGTGCGGACATAGCCTGCTGAAGATCCCTTCTGGAAAGCATATTATTGATATATGCCTGTCTCATAGCATTTTCCGCATCGGCATTGATAGTCTTGTTACTCCGCTTGTAGTTATTGTTCATCTGCTTCCTACTTGCGGCATAGTTGGCATTGAGGTTATTCAGAGCCTCATTGTAGTTATCCATGACAAGAGCCATGCTCCGATCATAAGCCGCCTGTGCTGCACTCTCAAGACCGCTCATATCAAAGTTACCATAGTTAGAAACGGTGAGATCCTTTTTAGAGCCACCCTTTCCGGAAGAAGTGGTCTTGGTTCCAAGGACCTGACTTGACAGATCCGCACTTGAATCTCCGTTACCTCTGCCCCACGCATAGTGATTAGGTTCGTATGTTACTGTAAGAGTTTTGCTTGAAGCACCGCCCTTAACAGGATTGTTGACGATCTTTGTCTTTGCTCCCGATATTGAGTTACCACCAGCTCCGTTACTGTACACTTTGCCACCGCTGGCCCACTTGTAACCGTCATTGTTATAAGCCATGTTTTCTACCTCCGCTGTGATGTAAATGGAAAGTTATGTATATCAAAAGTATATCTTTATATACTTAAAGTTTTTCTTTACTTTAGGGTCTCTATAGTCTTGGGCCCGGCTATCCCGTCCACTTCGAGGGGTGGATGTTTCCTTTGCCAGTCAAGAACCGCTCCTATTGTGAGGTTGCCCGCTATACCGTCTACAATCAATTTGTAGCCACCTTTTTCATTCAAGGCATACTGTAGCCACCTCACCCCGTTACCCTTGCTATTGAGCCTAATAGCCTTTGTAGGCGGGTCGTATGGATTGCCCGTGGCGGGTTTCGGTTCCGGTGTCGCTCCCGTGACATTATCGTAAATCGTGAGATTGTACTTCTTTATCAGGGCAAGCACCGAATTAACCTCTGTACTGCTCGTCATATACCCGCAATTCTTTATCTGCTGCATCTGCGTAGTATACGGAATACCCGCTTTTACCCCGGAATACACTCTGCTATTGAGCAGTTCATAGTAATTTAATACACACTGCCTCATGCTCTCATAGCTCCGGAAAGCCGCTGTTATAGTTGTGTGTGTACCAACCTGGTATTCCTCTTTGGTCTTCGAGGTGAAAAATTTACCGCCCCAGTATTTCAGGGCGGTTTTTCCAGATCCTACTTTCTGACCGAGGTATGAATTGTGATAACAACTCCCGGCAGTACCATACGCACTCTCTACGCAAGCCATAGCAATACAGATTGACGGAAGGACCTTCCCGATAGTCTTATAACCCTCCTGTGCATACGGGGCTATCTGACTGATAAACTTACTGATCTGCTCTCTGCTTGCCATGCTTTACACTTCTTTCCTTGTAGTGGTCTGATTGATGGTCTGCTTTGTGGTAGTGCTGACCGATGCACTGTCTACCCATGCTTCGCAAAAAGCATAGATAGCAGCGGATATTACCGTGCAAACACTCCCGATGATAGCGAGTGTCTGATTACCCGCTATGATACCGGAGATCCCCGCTCCGAGTGATGCGAGAGCCGCCGCTACGCATATCCAAAACTTCCTTGATTTCAACTTATCCATGTTATTCACCCCTTTTGATATTCATGAGTTTTATCAGACAGCAACTAACAACCTCTCCGGCAAAAAACGCATAGACACAAGTTGTGAGTGTGTCATGCGAAACCCCGGTAATAGTGCTGACTATAAACTCTATGATCGTGTAAATGATTGCTATTGAAATACTAAAAACGACATACTTCGTGAGCTTTTTCATAAATCCACCGCCCTGTTCATAAGGAACTCGTCAAGCTCCTTTTTAGCCTGGGTGACCGCTCCGTTGCACCCCTGTTGTTTGAGACCGTCCAGAGCTGCGAGCTGACCTCTCGTAAGGATCATGAGCACCGCCGCTATTTCTTGCAGTTTTGCTTCAGTGTCTGAATGGTTCGTCTCTATCTTTGTCTCGATCTCGACAAGTTTGGTATCGTACTTTGTGTAAATCTTGTCTCTCTCTTCCTGAATATTCTTTGTGAGATTGCTTTCCATCTCATCCCATCTCTTCTCACGATCATGACGGGATGAGATATTCTTCCCGATTTCCATAATGATTTTGATAAACCCCCAGACCGCCATTATCATGACGGCTACATGTTCAACTTCGTGAAGTAATGTCGTTGCGTCCATCTGTTAGCCCTCTGTCGTGGTTGCCGTTTCCGACCTCTCCCAGTATTCCCCGACTTCGGTTCCCCCGTGCTCATTGAGTACCACATTCAGCACGGCATTGAGGGCGGTTGACTGCATACCACTTGCCATCTTCTGATGGAATACGGCGACAGCCTTGTCACGGGCTACTTTCGGATTATCATCCTCATAAGTGTACATTCCCTTACTTTCCTTGCCGTCCTTGTCAATCTGGATTTCGATTTCGTAGAATTTCATTTTGTTTTCTCCTCTCTTATGCTTTGACCCATGCGATAGTGATTTTCCCTACAAGGGTGTATATCGCATAGGTTGATAGGTTTTTGAACCAAATTTTCCATACACCTTCATAATTTTGAAAATGAACCACGCCCGATGTAGTATTACTGGCATTACTCATATAACTAATGCACCACCCTACGGGCACATAGCCTGTTTCGGGCGGGGTTAGTACATACTCTTTGGAACTATCAGTATTACCTTGTACATTCGGGTTAAGTTTGTGACTTACCTCTAACTCCGTGGTGAGTACATTCGTACCCCCCCCACTTGTATTCATAGGTATAAATGACATTTTGTTACCCCCTATTCTTTAGCCCATGCCGTGTGTACGGTTATGTTATAGTTGGCTTGGCTGGTTGATGTGTTGTAAAATGCTATTCGAAAAGCTCCGCTAAACTTCTGTAACTTCTCGACTATTCCCATGGTATTACTACCTCCGACTATACTGTCGTACCATCCAATCGGTACATATCCCGTTTCGGGTGGAGTGAGGGTGAGAGTGGTATTATCTCCCGCACTAAGTTGCATCAGGATATCGTCCGTAGTCCACTTGATATCACCGCCCCCGCTCTCTGCTGGTATATATGCCATAATTACCCCCTTACAATATGTTCAACTTAATAGACGCACCCTCTGTCAATGCTGAAGAGAAGGTGATTACCGCCTGTCCTGTGGTTACTGCGATACTACTGTACCCTACGGGCTTGCCCGAACTGGTCTCGCTATACGGTATGATCGTGCTCCCCGTGGTGATGTTCGCATCGGTGATCGTTACCGTGGTGTCTCCCGTGAGACAGGTGACGGGGGTGGTCCATACGCCCGCTACCTCGTCTATCTTTGCCTTGACCGTCACATTACTGGAGTAATTAACCTGTGTCGCATCATAATCACCATTCGCCGGAACTACTGCTCCGGTTCTGGAATTAAACGACTGCACGCCTCCAGAAGGTTTAGCATCAAGAGCTGTCAAAGCCTCCGCTACATTCTGCTGTGTGCCTCCGCCTATGTGCATCACGGAAGCAAGCGGGATCTGATTATCCTTGTAGTCACCGCTCACGGAAGTAACAACTCCGGCTCTTCCGTTAAACGAACTAACCCCGGCTCCCTGCTGTGCAAGCTGGGACCAGTAATAAGCATTATTCGTTGCGGAATATGTACTCTGTCCGCTATCTCCGTTATTATCCGTCCAGCCGTGAGCATCATTCGCATAACTCTGTGCAGTTGTCGCTGATCCTGCCGCCGCCGTTGCCGAACTTCCGGCATTAGTTGCCGCCGTCTCTGCTGCGGTCTCACTTGCCGCCGCATCAGTCGCACTCTGTGCCGCTTCCCCGGCTTTTGTTGTTGCCGTGGTCGCACTCGTTCCTGCCAGAGTAGCCTGCTGAATAGCACTGTCTTTTGCACTGACCGCCGCCGTACTTGCCGTCTCTGCCGCCGTCTGTGCGGTTTCCGCTGCCGTAGCTGCCGCCTCTGCTCTGGTCTCTGCTCCAGCTACACTTGCCGCACTTGCCGCCGCTGCCGTGGCTGAATTGTTTGCATTAACCGCTGCTGCCTCTGCTCCGGCTATAGCTGCGTTTGCCTGATCTATCAGACCTTCTGCCGCTGCTATGTTACTCTCGATATCTGTAACAGTCTGCTCTGCCGCATTGATGGTAGCCTCTGCCTCTGCCGCTGCCGCCTGTGCCGCTTCCATGTATGCCCTTGCATTACTGTTAGCAGTGGCATTGAAGTTCTGTACCGTGATCTTCTCGGTAACATTCCCGGTATCGACTGGAATAAAACTGCTATCCTCTACCGTAGAAGTTTCCGTGAGATCCGCTATCTTAATTCCCGCTGACATTTAGGCCGTCCTTTCCCAAACATAGATATTCTTTTCACCCTTAACCTCTGATGTCACAAGTGACCAGGTTCCCTGTGAAAAAGGAATAACCGCATTTGTAGTGTTGTATATGCTTCCCACGGGATAGATAGTGTTAAACAACTGTACTGCCGTAGGATACGACGCTAACGCACTCTGTATATACAGATACACGCTCCTTGAAGTAGGAATAGCCGTAGCATTGTTTGTTAGGGTACTCTCGATCTCCGATATCCCGGTTAGAAGTGTTACAAGGTCGTTATAACTCCCGATAACTTCTTCCGTGAGCCCGTTCAGCTCTGTGAGGTTATTGTGCTGATGTGATGACCCGTCCAGGGATACGATCTTCCGGGCAAGCTGATTGATTACCGCTTGCACATTTTTAGATCCCGTAAAGCCTTCAGGAACAACCGCCCCGATGTTTCCCGCTCCGGTTTCCGCTGATATCTCGTCTATGTGAGTTATAAACTTATCAATAGCCAGGTTTCCCAGACTATCAAACAAAGCCTTTAACTCTGTGGATGATATCGTAGGACTATCCGGGAGCTGTGAAACTCCTTTGTCGGATCTCTCGATGTCAAGAATTGTCGTAAATGCCATACTGTTTACCTCTTATTTGTGATTACCGCCCTGTGTATATTCAACGGCAAAGTTGATAAGTCCGAAGGGTTCATTGACCTTTTTGTTAACAAACCTAAAACGAACATGATCCAACTTGCGGAGCCGTACTTTGCTGGAAAGCACCTTTGCGGTATTGTCCGTGCTAAATCCCCACTTCTCAAAGTCGATATATCTGAAGTCGAAGTATCGGAGTGTGGTGATATCCTCTTTGAGCATTTCCCAAAGCCCGTTCCTCTGGGCCCATATCTCCACGGATGATGCCAGTGCCGGAAGACATTTCAAAGCAAGGTATCTGTACTTCTTGTTCTTGTAGAACAAGGTTTCCATGATATCCGCTGTCTCCCACCTACAATCAATAGCAGCACCGTTATCATTGTATGATTTCAGCTCGTCTCTCTTTGCATAGAAGACATATATATTTCCGTCATCACTTCCGAAGCAAAGATTACCGCCCATTTCAAACATACAAGTTGCGGGGATATTCTCGAAGTAGAAACCTACATACTGCCTTGTTGCGTAGGGCTGACTTTTGTCTGTCCTGATCGGCTGAAGACCGTCAAGGATATAACAATGCCCGTTCACACATACGATGTAATAATCTCTGTATGTCAACGCAAAAGCATCTTGCAAGTTCTCTTCTTCCAGAAGTCTACCGTCAAGGTAATAACTCCTGTTCTGTGCATACTTCTCACCCGTGATATCCTGTGCCGTTATTGCATAGATACCTAACTTTGACAGGAAAAGCGGTTCCTCTTCCAGATAGGAGAAGCACCACGGGCTCATAGCTCCTGCACCTTGCAAGGAGTTAACTACCGGGAAAGTCGGAACACTGTCCACCAGATTACCCTCACGGATAATAACGGGCTGATACTTTTCGTTTGTATCTTTGTGCGTAGCCAGATACCCGCCTATGATTGAATATCCCATGATTGCGGAGTTATCCGCTCCCATTTTGGAATACCCCGTATCGGGGAAGTATGTAGGATCATACTCACCGCTATACCAGTCATAGTTTGCAAGGCTATACGGCTGTCCATCTGTGCCTATACCCTTACTTCTATTGCCCGATATAAACAGTCTATCGTTTGCCCCGTTAACACCAAAAAGGATACCAAACCGGCAGTGATTAACCCGATCTGCGTATCCCTCTACAGTCCTATATGCGGTTATTGATACATTATCCTCACCACTTACGGGAGACTGCCCCGGAGCCGTGGTAAATGTTACGGTCCCCTTTGTCCTGTCTACAGAGAAGTCCGTACCCTCTGTCTTGTCTACCCACTCACCCTGACTATTCATAATCTGGGCTTTAACCGTGGTACTATCAAGGCCACCGAAACTTAACTGAAACTTCTTTGTCGAAGCATGGTCCTGATCTACATAGAACTTCTCTTTGAAGGCGGGCTGAAGTAAATTCAAAGCCTCATAGTCTGTACCGCCACCACTGGGGTCTTTTGATATCGTCAAGGTCGGGACATATACATTTGCGTCCGGATCTGACGCATCAAGTTTAATAAAGTCCGTTCCGTCATAGACATAGATATGATCCCCGTCGAGGATGACTAACTTCAAGTTTAGCTCCGCTGACCAGGATCTCCGCTCTGCCATTCCCGTATAAATCAAAGTACGGGAGACATCTTCTACTATGTCATAGATAAGGTCTGATACATCTGCATTGTTATTAGCATTACCTACGGGGTTTACATTCGTGTAGGAAATGGGAGTTCTATCCAATACATCCGTATCAGTCTGCTGCAAGTCCGTCCAAGTGAGATATACTTTTCCTTGCCATGAAAGCGGATCATTCCAAGTGTAATAGGTCTGTGCTTCCGTCCCGCTATACCAAGATGAAGTTAACAATGGATACTGACTGCCTAAAGCCGTAGTTTTTTCTTGACTTACACGAAACCTCAAAGAATTACTGACCATTGAATAACTTGTTACCTCATGGATAGTGATATTACCGCTTGATGGTCTGGGGAATATAAAAGGTACATCATAAATATATCCCCTATTATACTGAAGCATTTTATTATAGGTTTCACTTGACACGCCATTATATCCGGTAAGATAAGCAAAATCACAATAGTCTGAAGATGACTGAACAACCCGTATTCCGGAACCGTCATTTGAAACCGAAGTTATTTTATTGTTCGCATCATACGAAAGTCCCCTAACGAAAATAGCCCAGTAATCAGGGCCAAAAACAACCGGGGCATAACCAGTATTAGCCGGAGAATAGGTGTATTTATTTACAGTTCTATACTCGCTGACACCACCCTTCTTACCTGATATACTAGTAATAACACCGTCTTCGTTTGTCCTTCCCGTCTCATAGATAGCAAGGTCAAGAGGAAACTGTGCTTGTATAGCCGCTAAAGCATCTGCCTGTGTAGAATAGGTGTCCTCTGTAGTAACGGTAGTCTCTGGACTATCCATAGCCGTCACGCCCTCTTTGACACTCAAAGTCTGCGTGGTAGCCGTATTCCCCGTGCTGTAAACCCATCCGCTATCCTCATGAAGGACATATCTTCCGGGATCATAAGTTGTACCAGCGGTTAAATGCTTACCCGTTGCACCGGTAGCAAGGTCCGCCTGATCCGTAACAATGACATCCTCTTTAAGCTGCTTTACACCGTCCAGAAGGATGATATTGTTCTCGTCATAGTCAACTATCTCGTTACCGTCCGCATCTATCCACTTATCACCCGTAGGGGCTGACAGATTGTATATCTTATTCCCGGCATGGATAAGCCAGGTATCCGTGACAGAAAAATAGTGAGCTCCGTATATCGGCTCACCATAGGACACAAGTTTGTGATATCCCATTCTCTTACGGACCTTCCCCGGCACAAGTCGGATCATGTTAGTGCTATCGGGGCTCTTGGTATCATCCACCGTGGACGCATCCGAAGTGAAGTCACAACCTAAAAAGTTCTCATTCTGATATACATTTGTCTTTGGACTTGCTGGAATATTGAACGAAACTGCCATTAACTCCACCCGCTCTCGGATACAAACTGTTCTCTCTTACTGACATTAGCCTTCTGTGACAGTGCTTCTCTCGCTACTTCAAACTCATTTCTGTAAACAGTAGCAATAGCATTGTCATCATCTTTGTAAAGCTCTGATGCCATATACAACGGCAGTATAGCCGCCACTTCGGGATCAAGGCTCATATCGTAGTCATCGGGTGTAGCAAAGTCTATCTTACCCGGATATGCCTTGTACCATATTGTGTAAACACCCTGATCTTTTCGGGGTATTATCAGTGTGTTATCTGCTTCCTGATAGTAGTTTGATGCCACCAGATACCGGGGCTCCACATTGTCTTCAAGGTAGATATCATTCTCTGATAACTGATAGAAGTCCGGGATCAATGCCCGGAGATCGAACCTCAAAAACTCCGCATAATCAGGAATATCCGCATCTGTAGCAAACTGCTCTTCATAGAAACAGATATCATTGATATTAAAGGGATAAGGACACTCGAAGTTGATAGTCACCTTCTTACCGTTAGGGTTGTCCAGATTACCCTTAAAGGTCTCATAATATCCGTTACTGTCTATAGCAGTATGCTCTGTGCCGTCTTCATCATCAGGGGTATGAATATCAATAACTACCGGCTCGGATTCTTCGTCTTGTGGATCTATCGTTATCGTGCAAGTGACACCGGTTCCACATACCTGAAAATAGTATGAATGTACATTCTCTGCATCAAACGAGACCGTATTTGCAATTCTTCGATTGCTGGCGGTGAAGTCAAAACCTAAAAGGTTCCGGCACGGATAGTTATTGATAACATACTTCTTTATGATGAATTTCCCGGCAGTCGCAAGTAACTGTAAACCTTCGTTTGCGGCCTGTGGCATGGAATTGATATATTCCTGCGTTGAAGTATCCGCTTGTATGGTCTGCCCATTACTGGAAAACATTTTCTGTAATGTAGCCAGCTTTATATCTTTCCATGTAGTAACCGACATTGTATTACTCCTTCTTCTTGCGTCCGCCTCGTCTCTTGATAACCGGATCTGCCTTTTCCTCCGGTTCCTCTACGGGTTCCGGCTCCGGCATAAAGTCCGGCTCAACTACCGCCTTTTTAGGCTCCGCTTTGGCAGCGGGCTTATAAGGCTCTGTCTGATAGGCTTCCACGCCACAAAGATTAAAAACCTTTGTTATGCGTTTATTGCCGTCAATAATATCTCCTACCTTCATAGATTAGTCTCCTAAAGGGAAAGGGGCCCCGAAGGACCCCTATACCGTCATGGTGATCAGGAAAGTGTGGTAGCACTTGCATCACTGGAGCCGCCCATAAGGACATGACGCCAGTTAGTGAAACCAACAGACATACGGGCAAAGCCGTTGTAGATAAGGTTCCTGGATCTAACATCAACATCATTCTGGATATCAAGAGGGGTCCTGTCATAAACCCTTGTTCCCAGAAGTGCCTTGTTAGCCTTCGAGGACATAAGGATATAAGGATTGCCGCTCTCGGGTGTCCAAAGGGGATCAACAACAAGCTTCCACTTGCCCCTCTGGGTGTTGATGTCATTGTAGTTACTTCCGACCTCACCGTCAGATCCGATGATCCTCTTAACGAAGTCTTCCATAACGGGCCTGTTACCGGGGATGATGACTGTATCGGGATCAAGGCCAAGGACCTCTCCTCTGTCATCCCTGAAGTTCCTCATGATATTTGAAAGCTTATTGAGCATAACTGCGTCTGTTCCCAGCTCATTAGTGAACAGGTTAGACTGCGTTGAAGGAACGCTCACGCCGCCGATAGGAAGGATCGAGGACTGGATAGCCTTCAGAGGGTGTGCCGCATTGAATAGAGCAAGGTTATCTGCTCCGGAGATATCTATTCCGCTGGTGCTTCCCCAAGTCATAGTAGTTGTGCTACCTACAGAAGTGGTAAGTGCCTGTGAGAGATACTTCGCACGGGTTCTCTTGTAGGACTGGACAAAGTTGATCATCTTTGCCTTTGCCTCTGCGATCATGTTGTCATCCTTCCACTCCTTTGAGACTGTAACAGTCTTGGAGAAGGTCTCATGCTCAACAAACTTCTTGTAACCCTCGATTGCGATATCGTCTGCTGCGTTCTCGCCCTCGGTCTTGGTGTCGAAGTCTCCCAGACCACCGATGGTCGTAGCAACCTCACCCCACCTCTTTGACTTCATCTCGTTAGCCAGGGACTTTACGAGATCGTCATAGTTGTTCTGCTGTGCATCTGCATCATAGATAGTTGCGTTAAGGAGTGTAGCCCACTCATTCCACATATCGCCATTCTTTGTGGCGTCTCTTACGATAACTGACATAGTAAATTAACCTCCGCTTTTGTTGTATAGAGCCTTCAGTTCCTTCATAGACTTCTCCGGGAACCACTCTTTCCACTGGGAAAGTACACCGTCCGGGATATCTGAAGTCTTATCCTGATCTGCAAGGCCGCTTGTCTGTGATAAGTGTCCTTTTGATTTAGCCTGATTGATTGCCTGCTGCTGGGCCGCCTGGGTCTTAATGCTTGATAACCGGTCAAAATTTACAAGCTTGTAGGCATCTGCAAGTCTCATTCCGGGGTGAGAATTGCAATACTCTACGACATCCCCAAAGTTGTCCTGTGAGACAATATCCTGCTGTGAGGATACGGAAGGATCAAAAGCTATGATATTTCGCATATCCTCTTCGATCATCTTCTGCGACTGCATCTGATTGTTCATTTCGATAGCCGCCTGTGCCTGTTGCATTAAAGGACTGTTTGCAATAGCCTTGTCGATGATCCCGGGGTCTACACCGGCGTCTCGCATCTGCTGTTTTGCTTCCATGCGATCCTGTGCCGCCATAGCCTCGACATAATCAGCAGCACTCAATATGGGTGCTCCTGTTTCGGGGTTTACATACCCCTTAAACTTCTCCGCATACATAGCATCTATGCGGGCCTGTTCAGCCTGGTACTTATTCCGGGCTTCCTCTTCTGCCCTTCTACGCATATTTGCAAATATACGGTTTTGCTCCGGTGTCTGCTGCTGGACGGGTTCAGCATCGTTTTCGTCCGGTGTTTCCGTGACTTCCGTGTCTTCGGTCTCACTAACATCAGAGGTTTCCACCTCGCCTTCCAGATCGGCGGTGTCTGGATCTGTAACGCCTGTGTCAGTCTCCGCATCCTCTGCGAAAAACTGAAGGTTCAGCTCTGTAAAGTCTTTATTCATTTTGTTTTCTCCTTTGGATTTTTCCGCTCTTCCTGCGTAATTTGTGTATTAAAAAAGCACTACCGCTATGGTAATGCTCTAATACTTACTCTTCGATAACCTCGACGGGATCATATACCGTATGGATCACCTTCTCGTTGTTATCGCAATTCTTATTCCGGCATACTATAACCATCTTATAGGCGAGTGTGCCGTCCTTTTTCCTTACCAGCTTATTAGACTGGATTCTGCCCTCCGTCTGGCATTTGGGACATTTCATAGGGATTTACCTCTCCTTCCGGCACTTGCTCTTCCTGTGCCTGCTGCATCTGTGCCATCTGCTCCTTCTGCTCGTTTATCCTCTGCTCTATCATGTTAAGAGCCATGCCTGCGTTAGGATAGCCGTTTGCCTTCTGTACGGTCCAGTAAAGCCTTGCGGTCTCTAAATCACCGACGGAGCCGAAAGCACCGCTCTGTAGCTTCATATCGGCCTGATTCCACATACTCTCTCTGTTAGCCATAAGAGTAGAAGTCGGATCAGTCTCAAAGATAAATTCGTCATCCCAGTAGAAGTTTCCGGAGCTGTCTAACTTCAGAAAATCCTTCCTGTTCAACTGGTCGTACTGCTGCACTCCCGAAGGATCTATGTATGTTATCTCTGTATTCTGATCACTATATGCAAGCCAGAACTTGAACATAAGCTCGTAGAGCTTTGCGTATGCCTCATTCTTCATGGTCCGCTTACTTTCAAGACGGCCTGCCGCCTGATTGATAGCATACTGTCTTGCGGTTCCCGAAGTCTCTGAAGCCTGGAAACGACCCTGATAAGCATCCGTTATTCCCAGTGTAGATTTAGCCCACGCATAGTTGATTTCAAGGAAGTTTTCATCAAGGTTCGTATTCGGCTGGACATTGATTGTGTTTATCAGTCCTGCCTGTGCCGCATTATCAACTCTGATGATCTTTAACTCCTTGTCGGTCTTCTCTACATCAATTCCCTTCGGAAGCACTACATAAGAACCGCCCTTCAGCAGTTTCTCATTGATCTTTGTTCCGAGCTTCTTGATCGTATCCTGCTGATCTATGATAACCTCTGTATCAGAAGACCCTAACAACTGATCCTGTTTTGTTATATTCTTCCGGAGGACTATAGGATACATATTCGGAGTGTAATACGGGATTTTTCTCCGTATTTTCTTTATCTGCATCCGAGGCATCCCGCTCATGGGATCTATGACGGGCGTTCCGTCCTCATTCATTTCAAAGACGGGATTTCCCTCTTCGTCGGTCTCCGGCTGTTCCTCAAACGGGTCAATGTGGCGGGGTGTGTTCCCGTCCATCCTAACCTCAATGCCCTCGATCATTTCCTCATAGTCTTCGGGCATTTTCTTGATCTTCTTGCTGCCACACTCCGGGCAAACACCGTTCTGCATCACCGTACCGCACTTGGCACAATGATCTAACTGTCTGCTCTGATAGTCCTCTATATCCAGCAGCTCATGATGGTCGCACCAGATATAGCAGCCTATTCCACCGTGGTCATTCCGATAGAAGGCGGTATTGACTGTCACGATATCGGGATTAGTGCTTGCATCTGCGATACCGTATACCGCATCTGCCTGATCATTCTCTGCATCCTCGACATTGACACCGTAAACCCGCTTTACATTCTTCTTTGTCATTACTTCCTGAACAAAGAAATAGTCCATATTATCAAAATCCGTGACACCGGGCTGCGGTACAAGTTTCCGTGGATGGACTTCTGATATCTTCAGATCCCCGATCTCCGAGTGAAGACCTCTGTTCACATCCCACTGGACATAGAAATAATCAGCTCCGACTGTAGGAACCACTCTCTCCATACCGTCATTGAGGGAGACAAAACCGCAAGTCTTGATCTTATTCTCCAGCATCCGCTCTATCTTCTTTGCCAGCTCTGTATCATCCTCATGGATAGCCCGGACCTTCGGCATAGGGATAGAACTGTCAACCTGGCTCTCTATCAACTCATAAACTATATTCCGGATATTTGTAGCAAGCTTTGTAGGGGCTATATTTGAGTTAGCATCGGGTGAAACGGATCTCGAACCGTTGTAATACTCCGTATACTTCCTCATAGCATTACGCTCGTCTCCGTACTTCTCCTGTGCCGTTTCAAGTCTACTCTGCCACTCTTTCAGTTTTTTACTTTCCGTGACTGCACTTGCCATCCTTTTTACCTTCTTAACAAATCTGTTCAATTCGGCTCTCCCCATCTTTCAATCAGTTTTACCCTGTCTTCAAGGGAAGCGTTCTCATAGTCCTCATACATATCAGGACGCCACTTTATAGGGTTCTCTCCGGGGCCTGTGTTACTTGCTCCCGTAGTCCAGTAAATAGCCAGATATCGGACCGCATCTACCGCATGGGTTAGCTCATGGGGCTGATTAGCATAAATATTAGGCTTCCTGTTGTCATGTTGTATTTTCTTTAAGCACCGGAGCAAATTCGGAGCACAATCATCAAGGATTGTCAGCTTACTCTTCTGATCCTCTCCGTGCTTCAGCAGCTCCTTCAGTGCCAGACATCCTGCCGCCTTGTCATTGTTAACCTTCGTCAGATTAACTCCGAACTCCCCGAACAGGATCGCAATACTCTTACCGGTCTGCGGGCTCCTGTTCCATAAATCGGGCGGGGCTAAAAACTGCTCTATCCGTCCGTAGTCCTTTGCTATTTCCAGAATAGTTGCGGCAGCGGCTCCAACCGTCATATCACTTTCATAAATCTCTGATATGATCTGGAAGTTTCCGAAAGCATCACGGGTAAAGAAATAACCCGCTAACTTATCCAGTCCGTAGTCCATAACAAAGTATGTGACAAGGTTCTGCTTCAGCGGGTCATGCGTCAGTATTGAGCTATCTATAACTTCCGGGAAGAACGCACCGCCCGGAACACTCATAGCCTCTTCTACTGTCGCTGGATACTCCTGTGCCATCAGGACATCCCCGATATTCTTTTTGGTCTCGTTATACCATTCCTGCGTCCTCTTCGGATCTGCATACCACGGTATAAATATCTTGTGGAAACTGTTGTCCTGTTCAAACAGTTCCTCAAACAGTGTGCCTCTCTGAATGGTCGATATCCCGATTAACTGTCCTCCTGTGGGTCTGTTAATTGTCGGGAAGATACTTCCCCAGATATCCCGTGCGTTCGCCTGTGCCGCCCATTCATCTATCAAAAACAAGTCTGCCGTGAACGATCTACCCGCATCGCCGCTACTTGCGAAGCACTGCATTACACTATCAGGCTTATTCCCGGCAAAGTGTATTGTCACACTTAATGCCGTAGTCTCATACCACGGAGAGTGCCGCTTGTACAACTCTGTACAATCTTTATCCCCTTTCCGCAGTATCAGCTCCGGCATGGCTCCCAGAACGACATCCATCCTTCTGATAAGCTCTTTTGCCTCGTCCTCTGATCTACTCATTCCGAGAACAGTTCTTCCGGGCCTACATAACATCAGTCGTGCCGCATAGTTGATAGCCAGCCAGGTGAACCCTAACTGCCTTGCCTTCAGCACGATATTCAGCCGGTTATTCTCAAATTCCAGTAAAGCTGCCTTCTGTTCCTTCCACAACCTAAACGGCTGCACAAGCTCGTCCGCATCCTTGTCCTCATAGTGCCCGAAGTTCTCTACAAACCATATCAGATCCTTGCCACAATAATTTATTGTCTGCTGTCGTAACTCCGCTATTCCCATCTAACAACTCCTGAATAACTGAACCCGCTATACCGCCCCGGAAACCTTCGTTATCCGAGGCAGCGGGCTCTTTCGGAAAGGAAAATGAATAATGAAGACCGCTTGGCCTATCCCGTAATCTTGTTTCCTGTGGACATCTCTCTTAACTCTTCTGTATCCACTCTATCCTTTATCTCCCGTAGTTTCCCGGGCTCCATACCATCTATCATCCCAGTAATAAGCTCATTCCGGCGCCTCTCAACCCAGTCGAGCATATTACTTCTCAACAAATCTTCGATGGTCTCTACCTTCCGTACTGAAGCGGTATCCCCATCAGCACCAAAATACTTCCACTCTACCTCGTACTCGTCCTGCATCTCTTCCGGAAGTTTCTGATCCAAGAAAAACCGTACTGCACTGTCTCCCCCAAAATAGACACCCAGGTTATCCCAGAAGCTATCTACGGCACACTCCAAACACCAGTCATACCCGTCTACAAACTGCTTATCCCTGTCCACCAGATACTTCTCGTTATAAACTTCATCCTCTCTACAGTCCGGTATATAACTCATGCTTACCTCTACTCCCTTACACCCTTATTTCTTTTTCTGATACAAATATGTATCCTTCCCGATCTTCTTATTCCCCTTTATCACCCTCTGCACATCCGGGCTGGCTTTACTCACGTTCACATGTACTACCTTCTCCGGCAGCTTATAACTCTTCACATGATCCTGTGCCACTTTGGTCTTACTTATCGCCCTATCGGCACCGGTATCACCTCTCCCGACCTCGTAAAACCCATTACCCCTTGTATCTCCCCAGTTCGCTATAGGGGTCACCGTCTCGCTCGCTCTATGTCCCGCTCTATGGTAATTACTCATACTCTTCTCTCCTTTATCCCTTTATCACCCTACTGCACCGAGGTATCCTTTAAGAAACTTCTGTAGAAATATTCCCACATTGTTACCCCAGAATTGCCTTTATCATCCGTTCGGTAAACTTAACTACTGTTTAAGCCCCCTAATAGCCCCATACAGACCCCATACCATTTCACCAAACATTCTTACCGCTACACACCCATACCACCCTATACGGGCTCATACAGGCTATCAGAAGGGGTGCTCCGGCGATTGTTAACTGCATGACCCTCGAAATTTGAAATTTAAAAAAAATTTTGAAGCGGACCTATGGGACCCGCTCGCCCGCCGAGCCGCCTTCGGCTACCGGGGGAGGGGAGGGGGTGGGGAGGGGTAGGGGATCTATTCATAAGGGCAAGAAAAAAAATACACCACTATGTAACACCACCACTACTACCAGCAGGAAACAATCACCCTTGTGATTTAGTTCTGGATCTGCTGAAGGTTCCCGCTCCGGATCTGCTGCCCTCTATCGGTTTACATAATCAGTTAGTGCTAATCATTCCGTCAACCTTCCGATAGTAGAAATACCCGCAACCCCTTGTGTTTACTGGGTTTGTGGGTATTTTCATTTGTTCGCATAATTTAAGTTAGTCGAACAATTACTTGTTTTCAAGTTTTTTCTGTAGCTTCTCTATTAGATCCCTATCATGATCTGTCATTATATCGGCGGTTATTTCCTGTTTGGTTGTGGGCTGTTCTCCTATGGTATCCCGCAAGAATTGACCCGCTTTTACATTTCCGCTTGTAGCTTCCAGCAGCATAGCCGCCACTAATGCGGTCTGGTTATCTGCTCCGGCATTAAGCCCTAACTGCTCACATATATCACTATTCGCCACCTGTGCAAGCATTGTCTTTATATCCTCGGCAATCGTGCGTCGCTGCTTAATCGCTGCTTGAAGCGACTTTCCGCCGGCCTCTTGAATAGCCTTATCCTCTTCAGGATCTCCACCGAATATTTTTATCTTTCCGCCCGTCGGAGTAGTTCGCCAGGTTCCGGAAGCGTTCACCACTTTTACCGGAAGTATTTTATAATAGTCATTAAAAAAATCATCTGGGACAACCTTATTACCCTTCTGATCCACCGGGCAACCTTCCAAATACTGATCTATGTTTTCTTTATTCCAGACAATCAACTCTTTGTGCGGCTCCGCTCCGCCTGGCTGATCCTCTGGGCCGATGTTTAGATTTTCGGTTTCTTTTATTTCGATCATTGTTTCTATTCCTTTTCCGGTGCAAGTGTTTTTTGGTTCCCGTGCTCCCGGATCTACGCAAGAAAAAAGGACCCGTGTTAGGTCCTCTTTTCCTTTTGTAGATTTTTCGTCAGGAGTACATTATAGGGTTCATGAGCTTTTTTCAAATTCTCACAATAGTATATTATCACCTTTTCATGTGTCTTTGTGTGACTTCCTGTGTTTATGTTTTCTTTTTTCTGTAGATAAGTTTATTAGAGGTTCACCAGCGGAGTTAATTATATAATTTTCTGTAGATAGCTTTTCAGGTTCCCCAGGTCCACCCCGCCCGGCTGGATCTCTTTTCTATTTTCTGATATCAGAATTATTTTTCATCAGATCCCCGGCCCGGCTCCGCCCGATTAGATTTTAATTTTCTGATAGTAAATTATTTTAGGTTCACCCGCTGCCGGCTCCGCTAATCTCCGCCCGCTGATTTTATTTTCTGATAATAAGTTTACATCAGGATATTCACCCCGCCCCCGCTTCCAGATCCGCCCGCCCTGATCCGCTGGACCCGCTGCCGGTGCAAAGGGTTTTTCTTTTTCTTTTTTCTTTTTCTTTTTCAGAATAAATTTAAATAAACATATATCCATATAAACTATATATATTCTTTTTCTATTTCTTATATTCTTTATTCTTTATTCTATTTCTATATTCTATATTCTTATAGTGTGTATCATTTACTATAATAAAATCGTACACCAAATGATACACCTTTTGATACACCAAACGATACACTAAATGATACACCAAACAATACACCCCGTGATACACCTTTTGATACACCTTATGATACACCCCCGGATCTTTTCGCCGGGCTTTTTTAATCATTTCATCAGGAATATTTTTTGTTTTTTCCATCAGGATTTTACTTCCAGATCCCCGCAACCCCGCAAAAAATCTAACTAAAAAAAGTTGAAAATTTTTTTCTTCAGTATTTTCAAGGGCTCCGGAGACCGCACACCCCGCAAACCCTTGCCGTCATTGGCGGTAAAAAAGTGTTGACATATACCGTCATTGGCGGTATATTGTAATCAGACAAAGCAAACAGCCCACACGAAAACGGGCCAGAAAAAGAAAAGGAGAAAACACCATGAATAACAACCAGATTATTTTCAACGAAGCAGTAAAGGCAATGAAGGCCGGCAAGATCGGCACAACGGGCCGCATGATCGAAGTAGTAAACGGAGCCGGTGAAACGGTAACAATGCCAGAGCCTGAAGAGATCCACACATTCCAGGACTGGAAGGCAAGGGGTTATTTCGTAAAGAAGGGTGAGAAGGCG
>Ga0326514_10000546_pt1 | contig 25475 bp, 9 predicted proteins | sample 3_2548_0518_D_FD_203653 | JGI IMG/M metagenome (GOLD analysis project Ga0326514, IMG submission 203653) | Bovine rumen microbial communities from UC Davis, California, United States - 3_2548_0518 | ecosystem: Host-associated > Mammals > Digestive system > Stomach > Rumen | place: USA: California... | reverse complement strand
GATGAAGCTCTAAGACAGAGAAATGTTTCTCGTTGCTTACATCCGGAAGTGATAAGACTAATGTCTTAGACTGTGCCTGAGTAAGTATCTCAAGATGTTCATCTATCCAATCAGCATCCTGATCTATATATGCTTTAGCTGCTTTATTTCTGATAGTCTTAACAGACCATATCGAATTATATACATCACGTTCAGTACGTGCTGAATACACGTCCCATAAAGGAGTTAAATAGAACACACATACTACATAAATCTCAGGTAATACTGCTGCTAATACATCAGTAGTAAAAGAAGTCTCTTTTTCCAGATACTCACGTATTGCCTTCCTACACTCGAGAGATGTGGGTACCTTAGCTCCGCAGTATGCTAACGCAAACGGAAGCTGTACACTAGTACTGGAATTAAGTACATACTTGGTGTTGAATGTATAGATACCATTCTGATCTCTGGTGAGGGTTTCAATATTAGCTTTATTAAAGATATAAGAACTGCTATTAGCTAATACCTTGATATTGCCTTGCTGAAGCATATAAGAAGGATCTACTAATGCTTTAATATCATAAGGAGGTATTACTGCGGTAATAGTAGTATAAGGATAATACTTGGCAAATGATAAAAGAGAAATCCAAATATGGAAGAAGAATTCAACATTACCGTGAACAAAAGTAAATTCTACCCAATTACGAACTATGTGATCGTATTGAGTATTATCTGTTCCAGTAACAGATACTGATGCTGATTCTGTAGAAATAGAAAACGAATTAGCTTTGTATCCTACATAAGTAGTTAAATCATCAGTAAGAATAGTTTCAAACTTAGAAGTGTCTTCCTGATCATATGCTAAAAGATCAATAATATTGAAGATACGATTTCTTTCTTCATTAGTTAACTCATTAAGAGTAGCTTCATCTACTTTATTGAGATCTAACTCTATTCCCGATTTGCCTACTATAGGAGTTACATTACCTTCATTAAGAGGTATTAAACGTTTGGTTCTTAAATCGGAATATGTTCCTCTTGCTACCAGATAGTTAGCAGGCTCTCCAAATAAATAGCCATAACCCTGGTTGGCATTATTATTAGCTTCAAATGTTAATGGTTTTCTTAACGAACCATCAGATAAAAATCCATATATAGAAACCTGAACAGTCATGGTACTAGTCCTTTAAGTTACGTAACAAAATGAATAGTGAGATTAGTTCTGACTATTGCTCATCGAATGTCGGTTGAGTACTCACCCAGATCAGTAGGTGAGTACTGCAATATTATTGAGTTATTTTGTGCGAAGTTGCAAATAAAAATGACATAGGTACAACCCATTTAGATGATAAGTTATATATCAAATCACCTGTCATAGTTAACAATGAAATCTTGTTATCCAAAAATTCATGTACTTCTTTAGTAGCTTCATCCGACAATAAGATATTCAACGATACAGTATCGCCATCATGGTCAGCATCAAGATAATCAAGTGTTACCGGATGAAGTGACATTGATTGTTTTAATGCTACTTTTATAGCACTTTCACTTGGAATAACTGGATATTCAGGAAGTTCTATTGATGGTACACCTGGTGCTGTTTGAAATGCAACTACTCTGCCCGGTGTAGTAGTCATCAGGTGAATTTTACACGGTACAAGATTCTGCATGTTAAGTACCGGATAACGAGTAACAGTGCAGCATTTATCATGTAACGCAGTATATGTTGCCATATAGCACATCTCAACATTGGTAATAGGTCGGTAATATGCTTTATGCGGCACTATAGTATTTAAGAATTCTAATTTTACTTTATCTTTCAATCTATTAAGAGCTGCATATTTAGCACACATCTGTGCTGGAGATACATAATAATGATTTGTTATTTTAATAGCATTTTCTTGCTTGAACTTATTAAAATCGTCATCATTCTTAATTCCCCAACCTTTATTAGTTATATGCAGAGTATAATTTTTAAATTCAATTTTAATCCCTACATCGTTATCTTCTATAACTTTTCCAGTTGACTGATCTTTGAACTCTTTAATGAAATCTGAGGTAGCAATTACATCAAAATCTTTTGGATGGATATCCATACCAAAAGCAGCTATTGATGATGATCCTTCTACTATAAATGATTCAGGATCAATCTCCATCTCAGTATGTTCCAATATATCTTTATAAGTTTCTCTCTTTGAATATGAATCAGCAAAATCAGAATACGACTTACCTATCGTCACATGATTATTATAATCATAGACCATTGATAATGGCAATGCTTCATATTTCTGACCTTCAATGACAACAGGTTCCTTTAACTTAATCAATACCGGTTCAAAAGCAAATTCAGTATGTCTGAAATCGTCAACAATGGTTTCGATACCTTCAAGCGTAGTATACTTACGAAGCTCAGCATCATCTATTTCGTAATAAGACGATTCTTTAGTTACTGGATTAACCAAAAGTACTGTATTGGATTGACTATCAAAGGCGTTATCAAAAAATCCTGTTTTTAAATGATACACTACTAATGGTACAGCACCTTTCATCGCCTGATACAAAGGTACCTCAGATTCATCCATAGAGAATATAGCCGGACTATTAGCTGAAGTGACCTTGGTAGTAAGAGCAGCTGTAATAACATTACGGTTAGCGTATACTACTGCTCTTGCAGTGTATTTACCCTGAGCGAATCCGTGCTTATCTTTCATCAGTGTACGAATATATTCATATATCAGCATTACCTTTTGCTGCATCTGATAACGAATAACATCATACATCGGATCGTCAGTACCCGACTCAGGAAGCGATTTAGCTAATGATAATAATGCTAAATAAATTTTATTGATTTCATCTGAAGATGCTCTGCCATTGGATACTTTGACATCACGTACACCAGCAGGCAATACTAACATCTTAGTTATGAATAATCTATCCTTATACATCTCAACTGTATTGACACGGTTGATACGTTGAATAGAAGCATTTTTCTTAAATTCAATTTTAGGTAATACTGATAAGAAAAAACTATACCCTGTATTGCCATTAGGATCATTCGAATCCGTTACTGCAAGATCTTTAATCTCTTTATCAAAATAAGCATACTTCTTACCAGCAACCACATCTTTATACATACCTTTTAATCGCATTATCTGCTTATACAAATGCGGATTGATTAAAGTAGTATGAAGATCGATATATCCTCTTCTTATCAGACGATCATTAGAACCCATCTGACCAAAGATAACTTCAGAGAATAATCCATCAGGATGAAATAATTGAGTTGATGGTTCATATACAGAGTGTGATGTAACAGGTAAGCATCCTTTGCGTTTTACATATTCATCAGGATCTATTACACTCACATTAAAAGGAGCTTTAGCTGCCATTTATCTACCTCTATGAATTTAATACAATATAATTTTAGCTAATTGCCATCGTATGACTTTACACGGCTTAACATATAAAATGGCTGTTAATTCAGCTATCTTTAGAGAGATTTTTTATTATGGATGAGAAACCAGATCTGAATAAATTTTATAATGAGAACAAAGATCTCATTGATAAATTAAATGAAAACTACATGAAAGGATTTTTCAGTCCTGTTAAAGAAGTGTACTTTGATTTACCAGTTTTAAAAGATATCAGACTTGGTCTCATGATCTCTTTAACTGATAAAAATAAAATCAAAGATGTTTTCATTAAGAATATTGAAAAATATAACAATCGTCCTAATCGTTCTTTCACCTATGCATTTAAAGAAGTAGGCTACACAGAAGAAGAGCTTACCAAAATGTATTATGATGAAAAGTATCATCGCGACATGTTTAATTATGCGCTTGATACTGATTTAGGATGTTTACTAAAAGATATGTATCAAAATTTCTGCGATCAGAATATCAGAGCTGAATATACGAATTCTATTATATTCAACATTAATACGTATCCTATCAGTGAAAAAGATGAAAACATTGTCATATATGCCAAAATGTTAAGTGACTATCTTAGAGGTGTAACTATAAATACATTTTGTACTAATCCTCAAAAATTAGATGAAAAATTTTGGTTAAGACAAAATGTTATTATCTTAGATGATATAAATCTGATGATGACTACTACTGATTCAGGATTAGTCAAACCTTTATTACAGGATCAGGTAATGATGAGCACTAAAATATTTGCTCCTTATCAAGCTATTGATGAAGCTCTTGCCGACTGGAAAGAGCATCATATTAACATAGATGATCCTAAACAATTACACGATGCATTTGTACCTACTGAGTGTACACTGCAATTATTTTCCAATTTCAAATTTATTCCTTGCAGAATACCAGCATAAGAGGTGAGAAATATGGCTGATAAGAAAGATAAAATGCTTGACGGTGATGCCGATTTTGATAAAATTCCTGATTTTGGCAATGACATCGGCAGTTATGAAGGTTTTGATGACTCTCAAAACAGTGGCAATGCTCGTGAACCGATAACAAGCAGAATGCTGCATGACGTTGGTTCTACACTTAATTATGCTGGTAGTAAGGCAGGTGAAGGCTTCGCTTCTGGTATTCGTGATAAACTCAACGATGCAATGCCTGAAGTGACAGGAGCGTATGATACTGCTACACAGGCGGTTGGTGAAGCCCAGATGGGTTGGTCTGATATGGTCAGTCAGACCAGACCTGTTTTAAATAAATTAAAGATCACATCGAAGCAACTTGCTCGAAACATGAGCGGTTTGTTACCATTAGGTCTTGATAAAAAGTTAATCGACTATCTTGACAGTATTCCGAAAGAAGAAAAATATAAAGAGCCTAGTTTAAAAGAGCAGCGTGAAGCTAACCTTTCCAACGTTCTCGGAGAAGTATTTAAACTTCAAACTGAGAAAGCCATGGAAACTCAGCAGAACGACATGGTTAACCGTACTATTGATGATCGATTAACTCAGAATAGACATGCCGAAAGTATCGCTATTGAAGGTGCTACTAAAAATGCTGTTTTATTTCAGGCTGAATTCACCAAGAATATTTATACTGCATATCTCAAGAAAGATCTTGAATTAAAATATAGACACTTTTATGTTGCACAGGACACATTAAGTACTTTAGTCAATACAACTAAAATGCTTCAGGAACGTTTAACCGCTATTGTTAAAAACACTGGATTACCTGATTCACAGAAAATTCAGATAAACGAATTAGCTAAGAAAAAAATTAAAGAGAAATTCCTTTCAACACTTGGCGGTAAGACAGCTGACCTGTTTACTACTATGCGTGAAAATTTCGGTAAGCAGATAGTTAAACCACTCATCAGCGCTCTGGAAATAGCGAACGACGCAATAGCCGGTTTTAACGACATGGCTGAGCAGCAAGAATCAATGGCTGAAATGGGCGGTAGCGATGAGCCTGCTATATTCAGCTATAAACGTGGCGCTGGAGCCGGTATCGGTTTCTTAGCCAGCATTCTTGGTAGAAAAGCGATGGGTGGCGTACTTAAACTGTTGCCGAAAAGTACAAGAGATAGAATTGAAGCAATTGCATCACATCCGTTACGTCGTCTGCGTAACAAGATGATGGATCTGGCAAAAAGTACAGATGAAACTGGCGAACCTACTCTTTGGGGATTAGTTGCAAGTAAGATACTGGGTAGCTTTAATAATAACTATAAGCTTGAGAATTATTCGTATAAGAATCTCATGAAGCCCGGTTCTATCACCAATAAAACTATTCTAACCATTGAACAGGTTATCCCTGGTTATCTTTCGATGCAAACTAAGTTTCTCGAAATGATGGCTACGCACAATGATAAAGCAGAGCAAAAAGTTTGGGACTTTAAAACCAAAAAATTTGTAACAAACAAAGAACACACTGCTGCTGGTCTTAAAAGTATATTTGGTAACAATAGACAACGTGGCGCTGCACTAGGTGCATACGCTACTAAATCAATACAGAATGTTAAAAGTGTATATAGTAACGATAATCACAAAGCCCAAAATCTAATCGCCTTATATCAAACTAATGCCAAACAAATTGAGATTTTTAAATTTGGGTTAGCTTTCAGCGATAAACACATCAGAATTGATAGACGTTTCTTAAATACAATTAAAGAAATAGCTAAATGCGAAAATGTCAGTCAAGTTAAAGATGATCTTAAGGAGACTGATATTTGGAAATATGGTTTAAAGCTATGTGGACGTCCGATTAGTGTTGCTCGCTATCTTGAAGCATTTTTAACTTTTGATGATGAGGCACATAAAGGAGAATTAAATCCAGAAGCTGCGCTGAGACTTGAAGATGAAATTGAAAATATTAATGAAGAGAAAGTACCAAGAATTAAAGAAGCTATATTTAACGCAGATGAACGTGGCGATAATGAACTCGTCAATTCGTTAGGTACTCGCAAAGAAGATGGTACTCTTGATATTGATCCTGCCAAATTAGTTGAAATCTTTTCAACTAATATATCTGAAAGTGATTTCGATAAATCTTTTGATAAGAATATGACGCTTGCTTCAAAAGATAAAAACTGGAGTCCCGACAAAACAACTTTAGTAGAAGATGCTTGGCATAAACTTAAAACATCAATCGATAACGGTACTATTGGTCAAACGTTAAAGCCCATACTCGATAAAGCGATAAATATTGGCAAAAATATTCACAAATATATTGCAATCAATTGGTTTGGAGAGAAAGATGAAGATGTCGAAAAACGTGAAAACGCTATAAGGAAAAGATTTAACGAGGCAAAAGCTTTTGTTGAAAAACAATGGCAAAGTGGTAAACAACTCGCCGATGATGCCAAAAAGAATCTTCAGAAATTTCTTAATAAGGAAGTTGCTAACGTAATAACAAAATTACTGATTGGTGAAAAAGACAGTACTTTCAAACATGTTTATCGAGTTTTCTTCTACACTAAAGAAGATGGGGAAGAATTAGCTGGAATGCCAAGAGCTAATATAGATGCTGGATCAGTATTAGCTGAAATAGTAGAAAGCGGTGAACTAAGAAAGGCATTCAAAGCATTTGCCAGAAATGCTAGGAAAAATGGAGATTATCAGATTGTTTCTGATATGCTCAAAGATACATTTAAATGGTTCAATGACATTATGCTTATGTTTGAAGAGCGTGATGGCAAAACAGAAATTGACGATCTGATGCAATATGATGATGATAGGGAAAAGTTAATAAAAAAATTCGGCGAAAAATTACAAAGTATCCAAAACTGGCAGGATACCAGATCAATAAAGTGGGTTAGCGGTGCTAATCAATTAGCCAAAGAAGAAGATGAAGCTGCGAAAGAAGAAAAGAAGAAGAACAACATATCAACCGATACCAAGCAGAAGAAAACTGTTACTCAATACGATTTATTATCCAAGAGCGAACAGCATTTATTTAAGATTGAAGGTGCATTAGCCGATATTCATGCTATTTATATAAGTGAACATGAAGGATATAAAGGATTAATTAGTGCAAGAGAGAAATTAAATAAAGAGCTCCAACTTGTCAACAATCCAAATTATAATGATGAAGCTGAACGTAAGGCGTTATTTACAAAAGCGCAAAAAGAAAAAGCAGATCTTGTTAATGACTTTTATGATAAGTACAAAACAGAAAAAGAACAGAAAGATCATCACTCTGATTTAGAGACAGCAATAAATAATATTGATAAAAAGTATGAGCAAGATATTAGCAGCTTAAATGCAAGAAAACAGAACCATTTCGTGCATCTTGAAAGAGTTATACAATTTAACAAAAATAATGCAAAGAATTACTCCAAAAACGCTTCTTATGTTGATACTATGTTAAAAGAAAATGCAAGTGCATCTCAAAAAGCATTTGATTCGATGATATCAGAAGATTCTAATGAAGCTATAACTGAAAATATGGAGTATGACTATAAAAACAAAAAATTACAACGAAAGAATGCATCAAACAGAAAAAAGCAACTTAGTGAAAAACGTCGCGTTAAAGCAGCTATTGATGTCGTTGATTCGAAATACAAGGATGAGCTTCTTAAACGTATCACTCCTAGTGTTATTAAATATTTTCTTGATAATCATATTCTTCTTAAGAAACCTTCAGGTACCGATGAAGAGCAAGCAGAAGCTGTCTATAATGCTTTTAAAGAAAACGGTCATTTAGATACGCTACTTAGAAAAACCGGTATGATGACCAATAAATTCAACACAGAGGTTGATCGTCAAGAAGAATTAAACAAAACTGCAACACTATCAAAACTTGTAGGTAATCAAAATTCTAGTACAAGAAATAGCAACACAGACGATAACGAACAGCAATCTAATACAGAAAACTCAAATGTAAATTCAACAAAAAGTATCGCACAGCTTGAACTTGAAAGTAGACAATCTGCAGCTAATGATGCTAAACGATTAGCTAGTTTTAAACTTCTTTATAGCCAGATCTTGAGAAAAGCAGATGCTACCAAAAATATTATCACGAATTTATTACAAAATCAGAACTTGAGTAAGAGCAAGCGAAAACATCTTGAATCTATCAAAAATAATACTGATAGAACTATAAGTGAAGTACAACAAAAGTTCATAACAAAAGACAAATCAGATATTTCGGCTTATACTGCAAAAGACGTTACCGACAGTATGGTTACATACTTAGGCAATCAATTGAAAGCTATTCCTGAAATTAAACGTGAGCAATGGGAACAATACGTTAATAAAAATAGTAACAGCGGTAGAGAAAAGGTGATGCTAGCCGATGTACAGAAAGCTCAAAAAGCTATTAACACTCGTACAGATGACTATAAAGATGAATTGAAACGAATCGGAGAAAATCCAAATATAAATCACAAAAAAGCACGTCAGACAGCTAAAGCTAATTATGATCGCGATATGGCCAAACTTAATGAAGATCTGTCACGTGCGAATAATAAAGTTAATAAGCATCTTAAATATCTTAATGGCGGCCTTGATAATTTAACCGCGAGCGATAAGAAAGAATTTGATTCATATGAAAATGACGCTTTCAATTCAGCAAATAATCAATTTAATCCCAGCATCAAGATATTACCTGATGAGTTAGCAATACAAAATACTCTTAATTACAGTAATAATAATGGCAAAAAGCCATTAACTAGGCGTGCATATCTTGCTGCGCATAATAAATCGTGGAAAGGTGTATCTCAGCGTATCCAAAGTTATATAGAGAAACTTAATGATTTTAAAAATAAAATCACCTCAGCCAAAACCGATTTACAAAATAAAATAAATGATGCTAGAAACGTAGCAAGTAAAGATCCAAAGACTAATCACCTAAATCAATTCGAGATACTTGTTAATTCTGTTAGACGTAATATTCTAAATGGTTATGAGCGATATGTCAATGACCAACTTGTAAGGGCATATCAGCAAGATGAATCAATTACTGGTGAAAGTTTCAAATATCTTGGCAAACTTACTAAGCAATTTGATAACTTAAATAATTATTCCGTATACTCTAAAGAAAATGAATCGCAACTACAAACAATTCTTAAAGGACGTATCACGTTTGATCAAACCATAAATAATATTAGTAAAGGTAACACATCAGTCAAGCAAAAAGCTATCGAAGAAATAGAGAAAAAGAAAACAGAACTTAACGAAAAAATGCGTAAAGACATTGAAGAGTTGTATAAACCATATCGAGAAGCTGATGCTAAATATATCTCAGAAAAAGAGCGTTATGAAAAAGATCATGAAAATTTATTCAACGATATAAGAGACAAACACAACAAACTTCGAGAATTAATTAAAAATCGACCAGCAGTTATGACACAAGCTCAGTACGATCAAGCTGTTGCTGATCGCAAAGCTAAACTTAAACAAATTGATAATGATATCGCTGACGAAAATAAAAATTATAATGAAGCGATACAAAAAATAAACAATGATTCTTCTAAGTCACCTCAACAGAAACTTCAGGACGCAGATGCTTTAACAAAGACGCATAACAGCGAAATAGAAAATCTCAAACAGCAGAGAAAAGCAATTGAGTCACAGCCTATTCAAAACGTTACGACTCAGGAACAGGTTGATGAAGCAAACAAGCAAATTGATGAAAAATATAACGAAATAAAAAAAGCAATAAAGGATTTAAGAACTAAAAAAGATGCTGATAATAAAGAACTAGATAAATTGGAAAAAGAAAGAAAAGCTTCTAACAAAATTAAAGCACAGGAACAGAAAATAAAAGACGATACCAACAGTGAATTGCAAAAACTTGAAGATGAATTAAACGTAATTAACGATCCAAATAATAAGAAATATAGCGACAAGTCAATTATTGATAAAGAAATAGAAGGCGAAAAAGCAAACAAAATCAAAAACAACAATGCTTTTCAAACTCTTGTCGCAGCAATCAAAGCAGCTATTGGTCAACGAGATTATGATGAAGAAGCGCGTATCGATAATAAAGAAAAAGAATATAAAGAAAAACTTGATAAGCAACGTGAAGAAGAAGCTAAAAAGGCTACCAAACATGCAACTGGTGGTAACTATATCAAAGATGGTACATCACTGGAGAAGTTCGGCGGTGTCACTGATGGCTGGACCAGTGTTCTTAACGGAACTGGTATAGCTGGTGAGGCTGGTGCCGAAACTATTCTTCCGCATAAAGCCAACGAACGCTTTAAGAAATTAATATATAACGCAATTGCTTTAACATTTGGTAAGACAGCAGCTGATCGTGCTACCAGAGCACTGCATCCTAATAAGTCCACTATGGAACAACTGGATATGGATGTTGATATGTATGCTAAGGGTACTAATCGTACTGGAAGACGTCGTAAAGTAACTAACGAGCAGAAAAAGAATAAAAGAATAAAACGTCGTAATAGAAAAGCAGCACAGCAAGCTGCAGATGGCGGTGACGATGATTCGGATGGTGATACAGCAGAAGTCGTAGATAACGAAACTGTTCAGCCTGAAGAAAAAGGTCTTTTCGGAAAACTGTGGGACGGTCTTAAAGGATTCTGGAATAAGAGTAAAGAAGAAGTAGAAGCAGAAGAAAAGAAAGATCAAACTACAACTGAAACCAAGAAAGATGAAGACGGAAGACGCAAAGTTACGCTTGATTCTTCTATCAAAGAAATTCTTTTTGCTCAGTTAGAAACACTTCGTGAAATAGCTGATAAGAGTTTCATTGGATTAGGTTTCGGTGATTGGCATATTGGCGAAGCATTCAAAGATCTTAAAGGATGGGTTGGTAAGAAGTATCAAGGGTTCAAAAACTGGTTGAATTCATCTCACTGGCTTGGAGATAAAGTTAAAGGTCTTCTTCTGTCGCCTCTTCGTATTACTGATTCATTGATACGTAACAGAGTATTTAACGTATATGAATTGCCTGCTGGTAAAGATGAGAAAGTTGGTACTCCTTTAATTACAGTAGATGATTTCAAAAAAGGTCTGTATACCGATGCCGAATTAAAGAACAGACTTAAATCAGTGGATGATATCAGAGGACCTATTTGGGATAAAGACGGCAAACAGGTTATTTCTGAAAAGAATATTGAAGCTGGACTTTGTGATGAGCATAAAAAACCTATTAATAGTTTTGCTAGACAGATAGGCAGATTCCTCAGGCGTAGATTAGGTAATGTTAGAGACTTAGCTAAAGGTATTGGCGCTGGTGGTTGGAGTTTTGTAAAGGGTCTTATCTTTAATGAAGTATTCGATATTTACAAGAATCCTCAGGATGATAAACTACCGCTTGGTAACCCCGTAATCACAGTAGCTGATTTTGAAGTTGGTATTTATCTCGATGCTGAATGCACTAAGCGAATTAAATCAGTAGCTGATATCACAGGTGCAGTTTACGATAATACTGGAAAATTAAAGGTTAAAGAAGAAGATCTTCCGCTTCTGTGCGATGTTAATAGAAAGCCTATCAATAATTTTGCTGCAAGATTAGGTAGATTCTTTAGACGTAGATTAAGTATAGTTCCGAGTATAGTTAAATCACCGTTAAGATTTGTAGGCAATCTGCTGTTTAATAATGTATGCAACGTTTATAAGAATCCTGGCAATGATAAAGAAAAACTCGGTGAACCGTTAATCAGAGTTGATGATTTTGAAGCAGGATTATATCTCGATAAAGAAAAGACTAAGAAGATCACTTCAGTAGCTGATATTACTGGTCCGGTCTATGACCACACTGGTATATGTCGTATTACTGAAGAAGATATCAAAGCGGGTCTTGTTGATGAAGACAGAAAGCCTATCAACAGCTTTGCTGCAAGATTAGGCAGAACATTCCGTCACGGTATTGGTGGAATATTTAGCAAGATTGCTAATTTACATCCTATTCAAACTCTTAAGAAAGTTGCAATGGCTCCTATTAACTTCCTTAGTTGGGTCAATAAGCGTAACGTTGACGTATATTCTAAAAGAGATCCTAAGAAATTACTTGTAGCTGCTAAAGATATTGAAGAAGGATTACTGCAATATGCAAATGGCGAAATAGTTAAAGCTGCTTCTGATATCGACCAACCTGTGTGGTGGGCTGATAATGCTAAGAATGGAGCAAAAGCCAAACAGATAGCTATTTCTCAAGAAGATATTGATGCAGGTCTTATTGAAAATGACGGTACTGAACTTAAAGGAAGATTAGGTATTGCTGGTGATATTAGTAAACATGCGATTTCCAGTCTTGCTAAATTAGGCGGTAAGATTATTACTGCTCCTATTAAACTAGGGAAATTCTTAGTCAAAGAATTAATTATCGGCGAAAATGATCCATTCATTGATGTATACGTAGTTGACAGACGATATAAGACTGGTTTAAGAAGAGCGCTTGAAGGTACTAAGATTGAAAGTGGAGCTTATTACACGCTTAAGAAAGATGGTACTCCTGAGCCTTTAAAAGCTGCATACGACATCGGATCTGAAGTGTATGAAATGGTCAATGATAAACCTAAATGCTTAATAACCAAGAAGAATCTCAAAGATGGTTTGTATGATGCAAATGGTAAACGTATACGCAAAGGTCGCTTAAATGGTCTTGCAATACGTGCTGGTTCTGCGTTGATTCACGGAACTGGTAAGCTTATTCATGGTGCATGGAACGGCATTAAATCTATTGCAGGTAAAGGACTTGATCTCGCTGGTGGATTATTCAGTAAGATTTTTGGAAGTGATGTTTTCGGTCGTATTGGCGGATTCTTTAAGAATCTGTTTCATCCTACTTCGTTCTTCCTTGGCAGAAGAGATCTTTATGAATTAGTTACTACCAAATTAGTCAACATCTACAATCTGTTAAACGAGAGAATACGTATACCAAAGAAACCGATTAAGGGTGATCACGATGGTGATGGAGATCGTGATGGTTCATACGAAGATTTTGAACAAAAGCTTAAAGAGCGCAAAGCAGAACGAAAAGCAAAACAAGATGAGAAAAAGAAAGAAGAGAAAGAAGAAAAAGAAAAGAAGAAGAAAGAGAAAAAAGAAAAAGAACAGCAAAAGAAAGCCGAAGAAGCTGCTGAAAACGATGGTAGCGGATTCTTAGATAGTTTGGGAACTCTATTTGGTTCAGGGTTTGGTTCATGGGTTGGTTCTGGACGTGGGAAATCAGGAACTCCTACACCAGAAGCAGCTGCTGGCGGAAAGAAAGGTATCTTCAAGAAGTTATTCGGTAAATTATTCAGTCCTTTTGTAAAAAGAGGTGCTGGAGCTGGAGCTGCTGGTAATGCCGCTGGACAAGCTGCTGCAAGAACTCAGTTACCTACTGTTTATGCAGATTATGCAACCAGATTAACAGGCGGAAAACCGAATGGCATTCCTTATCCAAATTTAATCGAATCAGCTGGTAGCAGATTCGCTAGAGCTGAAGTTGCTGGAGCTGCTGGTAATGCCGCTGGGCAAGCTGCTACGAGAGCTGGTACTCAAACTATTGCTGGAGCTGCTGGTAATGCCGCTGGGCAAGCTGCTGCAAGAACAGGTGCTCAAGCTGCAGGCAATACAGTTAAAAAAGGACTTTTACACAGATTAGGAAATATCGGTACAAAGATAGTTGGTAAGTCTGCTGCTAGAGCAGTATTAGGTGCTTCTGTAGCCGCGTTAAATGTTGTACCTATTGTTGGTCAGATTATTAACATTGCTTTTTGGGGTGCTACTGCTGCTACTGTCGGTTACGAAATTTTAAAGACGAATCCCATGGATCTTCGTTGGCAACGTGTAAGATTCCCTGCATATGGATTAGATAAATCTGGTACGTTCTACGACTTTGCATATGAAGATTCGATCAAAGACTTAGAGAAAGAAACATTCAAAGCTATTGTAGATGGAAAGCAAGCGGCAGACGATTCAGCTATTGAGCATTTTGGTCAGAGTATTGGTTTCCTTGCTGGTTCAATTGGTTTAACAATTTCTGATAACGCTATTAAAGACAGAGAAAAACGATTAAAGTATTTAAGATACTGGTATTATTTAAGATTCTTGGCACCATTCCTCGCATACTGCGAAATTATTAGTGCTTACAGACCTGATGATATACCAGAAACTGATTTCCCTGATCCAGCTACTATCAACTTCGATCTTCAAGATCAGGCTATTGATAAATACAAAGAGCAATTGGATAAGATTAAATCCAATAAGAAAGTATACGACGACAGATTCGATCTTACAGATAATGAGAAATATAAGAAATGGGTAGAGGATTCAGAGAAAGCTAAGAAAGAAGCAAAGAAAAACATGTCAGTAGGCGAACGTGCTCTCGCTGAAGCTATGGAAACTGATAATATTACTGATGATAATTTTGACTATACAAATACCAAGAACTACTTCTCTCAAATGTGGTATAACATTAAGCACGGTAATCTTATCGATGCTACTGGTGATGTCATTATGGGAATTGGTTCTGTTATAGGGGAAACGGTTTCTGGCGCAATTAGTTTAGTATTTAAAGACTGGATATGGCACGGACTTCTTGGATTCGGTTCTACCAATTATCAGGATGCATGGCATAAAGCTAAGTTAGTTCTTTATGGCTTAGATGAGAAAGTAGATATTGATGATCTCGAAGATTTCGAAGAGACTGTTGGACCTATTATCAATAAAAGAAAAAGTGAACTCAGACAGGATGATTTACTTGATGAAATTGATGATCTCTTAGATGAAACTGATTGTGATACCGACGACTTTATTGATGCAGCTGTAGCCGAATTAGGTATAGATAAAGATAAAGCTAAGCAAAAAGTACTTGATTATATTTATACATGGTACACTAAACGTTTCAAAGTAGTATTAGGTTCGTTCTTAGTAATCGGAAAAATATTTGAAGGTAAGAAAGATAATGAAGCAATTGACGAATTTGATGTAGAGGATATTCCTGAGGAAGCAAGAGAAGAAGTACTTCAATCTTTTACTAAGAAGACTGAAGAACAATTAAAGAAAAATGATAGCGAAAAATACAAATTAACTGTAAAAGATTTTGTTGAATGTTTACGCACTGATAAGAAACTTATCGATTCTAGTAAAAAGTTGAAGAAAAACAAGCCGTCAATAGTAGCAGCTGTTGCTAAAACAGCAATATATTGGTCTAACCCTGTTGGTGTTATCATTGGTCTCAATAAGCTGGGGAAGAAAATTGTTTCACACGGTATAACTAGTGCAATAAATCTTTTCACCGGTAGAAAAGATTTAACCGACTATGAGTTAGATTGGAAAAAACGCTACAAATATTACAATTTTAGCAAAGATATTTTCGATCAGACGAAAATAGATAGAAAAGATCCGGTATTAGACGGAAAAATAGCAGAGTTAGAAGATTTTGCCACTGATATATTCGATAAGAAGATTAGTTTATCCGATCCTGAAGCTCGTGTTAAATTATGTACTATTGCCAGTAAATTAGGATTCGTTGCTTGGGGTGCAAGCGATAGAGAATATGTAGCACATCGTGCTGGTTTTGCTGGAAGTGACGAAGCATATAAGATAGATCAATTCCTTGATGGCATTGATAACGCTAGTACCAAACAATTTTATGCTAAACAGTATAATGCTAAATCACAGTATCTGTTTGATTGGTTCAAGACTACGTTTTTCCCTATCTTTACGATATTTCTTCAAGTAGTACGTAAAAATACAGAGACCAAAAAAGGTAAAGTTGTTCTAGAAGCAATACCTGAACAAAAACGTGAAGATGCAATAAAAGAATTTATTGACTCAGCTAATTTGGAAATTAATAAATCCAAGCGTACCAGATTAGTACTTGGAGATTCTGCTTTTAAACAATATTTTAATGAGTTAAGTCTTATCGAAGCGGGAGTTAAATCTGATAAACTTAAAACGAATGCACTCAATTTGATGAAACAGAAAGAAAGCGATAAGGATGCCGAAGAGAAGAAGATATTAAATTCTTCCGTTAATAATAACAGTCTCGTAACGTCATTAACTAAAGTAGATCAGAATATATTCACTAACGTTAAAGTAAAATTAAAGAATGCGAATTTACCAGAACTCAGAAAAGCAATAGCTAATATTAAATTTATTGATCCCGACTTAAGTCAACAGAAAAACTGGAGAAGAATAGCTTATTGGGCATATGGCGTATTTGACGATAATCTTAATGAACCTGATCATGGCACAGTAAAAAATACGAATTCGTTCTATGGTCTCATTAAAGCACTTGAGCAATGGACATTTATCAAATGGTATCATAGCAAAGATTCTGCACAGGAAAATGAGTTAATCAATAAAAATCTCGAAGCATTTGGAAAACATTGCGGTTTACTTAGCAGTGATGATATAGATTTCTATCATACTGAAAAGATGAATTATCTTAGAGAATGGTACGATAATCGTTTCGTTCCTATGTTCTGGACTCTTACCAAAGTTATCGAGCAGCAACATTCTGCTGGAAATGGAGATCTGGTTGATTTAACGAGTATTGAAACAAATGGTGAGATATTTAACAGTATCGCAACATTACCTGAACCAGAATTTCACGCATTAGTTCTTGCGGCTATTGATGAACTTAGAAAGCAGCTTAATCGAGTTAAAGATATAACTCCTTATCTTGAAGGTTATAAAGCTTGGAAAAAGAAAAAATCATCTGCAAAATTAACTGATTTAGATTCTAATGAAAAAACCGTCGATACGTCAATTGATAAGATGTATGAGCAGTTTGATAAAACAGTAGCTGACGCAAAAGCTAGAGAAAATAAGCGCACACCGTATAATAATTCTATGTTTACTAAAGATTCAGTAAACAGAAAAATGTTAAAGAAAGTAGTAAATGTTAATACTGATGAAATTCCTGATATGAACTATCAGTATGTTCACGCTAATGAATTTGCTGATAATGCAGAACCTGTACAAAAATTTGCTACTGGTGGTGTAATATCTCGTCCTACCAAATTAGGCAGAAATATTCTGGCTGGTGAAGCAGGAACTGAGACAATACTTCCTCATAAAGCTGGTAAGAACTTTAATAATCTTGTAACCAATGCTGTTGGCGATGCATATGATCGAAATACAGCCAATGCGGTCAATATGATTTTAGCTGGAAGCAATGCAGCTACTGATACCACAATAGACGCAATCAATCGCAAATATGGTCAAACTATCAATGGGACTGGTTCAAATTGGCAAGATGCAGCATACAGACGTTCTCTTGAAAGATATTACATAACAGACGAAGAGTTGGATGAACCTCTTTCATCTTCAACTGACTTGTTATTGTTCAATATCTACAAGAAAATATCTATTGTGTCTAATGTGTTTGAAAAAGCTTCCACTGGTAAAAAGTTTGATACAGTAAATCCTGAAAAGAATGAATCTATCTTTGATTCTATCAAAGATACGTTATCTGACGGTTGGGAAACTATCAAATCTGGTGCTTCCAGTGCATGGGATACAGTTACTTCAGCTGCATCTGGTGCATGGGATTATTCTCCTACATCCGTTGTTTCTGCTGGTTTTAGTGCTGCCAAAGAATACGGCGGAGCTATGATAGACAAAGCTAAAGATCTATTTGGCTTTGGCAGTTCCAATAAGAGTGTTCAATCAGGTAATATAAGCAAAGATGCTGAAGACACAGCTATGAGGATCTGGAAATATTTCAAATCCAAGGGCTGGTCGGATCAGGCTATTGCTGGCTTATTAGGAAATATGTATAAAGAGTCCAGACTGTCAAGTCTCAGACTGCAAGGTGATTTGTCGCAAGATTTAGCTAAGAGTAAAGTATATACAGAAAAAGCAGATAAAGATCTTAATTTCTTTAAGCACGGTATTGGTTATGGATTATGTCAATGGACTTATGGTGCAAGGAAAGAGAATTTATGGAAGTTCTGTCACGATAAAGGTGTATCTGTAGGTGATACCAACATGCAGATTGCATTCGTGGATTATGAAATTAACAATGGTGGAATGAGTAAACGTTTCAGAGATAAACTTATGCATAGCAATGATGTAAACATGGCTACTGCGATTATCCTGAAGGTTTACGAGAAACCTGCGAGAATGGATGATCCTGCCGAACTGCAAGAACGTGCTCGATATGCGCATGAATGGTACGATAAGATGACTAAGAAAGGAAATGATTCTTCTATATGGAGTACCGTTTCTGATGTTGGTCAATACGTAGTAGATAAAGGTAAACAGGTCTTACAATTCGGAAAAGAAGTAGCAGGTGCAGTAGGTTCATCTATTAAAGATACAGCTACTGACATAGCTAATGGTAATTTTGGTAATATAGTTTCCAGAACAGCACAAGGTGCTGTAGATTTAGGTAGTGATGTAGTCGAAGCAATAAATTCGTCCAAGAATGCTGAAGTTGTATGCCCTACTGATACTCCAGTTATAACATCGCAATTCGGTAAACGTCACGTTAAAGGTGGTTCTTCTAATCACCAGGGAATAGATTTAAGAGCAAAGCCTATCGGTCAACCGATATACGCTGCTGAAGCTGGTACTGTATCGTATGTAAACCCTAAGTCGTATGGTGCAATTTGGATTGAACAGCAAGACGGTTTACAAGCTAGATATCTGCATAATAGTAAGATATTAGTAAAGAAAGGAGATAAAGTTAAAGCTGGTCAGATGATAGCGTTATCAGGAGGAACTGATAAATTTGGTAATGTATCGCATTATCCTCCTCATCTGCATTTCGAAATCAGACAAAATGGCAAACCAATTGATCCTGAGATTTGGTTAAGAAGTAAAGGTATAAAACTTTCGCTTGATGTTGGCCACGCTACATCTGCGCATATGCCTCCTTTGTCAGACGTTGGCGTTGAAACTATAGATAATAAAGGCAGAGAAGTAACAACTTCTGAAATTCCTGCATATGCAAATGGATCATCCAGTTATTATCAAACAGCAGATCAGAATATTAAATCAACCGAAACCGCTCAGGGTGCAACTGGTAATGCAAGTAGCAACGTTGGTATAGTAAGTACAGCTGCAGATAGTATATTACAAGACAGAAATGCACATTCTGCTGTAAGTACATCTACTAAAGCTGAACCTGTATCTACTGAAGCTCCTGTGATAACAACTGACAGTGTTGCCTCTGGTAATATTGGAACAGATACCAGTAGCATAGGTAATCAACAATTAGCAGAACTTAAGATAATCAGTGGACTGTTGAGAGATATTAGAAATGGTGAAAAGACTGTACCTGATAGAAAGATTGATACTGAAACAACTCTGAATTCAACTTCCGCAAATACGTCAGAAACTGATGCATTGTCGCAGTTAATTCCTATATTACAGACTATCGCTGATAAATTATCTGATACATCAACAACAACACCGATTATTAATCAGACTACTACTGGTATACCGACAAAGAAGAGACAATTCGCATTTCCGTTAGATATTGCTAAGAGAGCGTAAACTGATACATTGTTAATATATGCATCTACTCCAGTTCATCTGGAGTAGATGCATTTTACCTTTATATTATTTGTTTTGGCTGTTCACGTTCACGATTAGGATCTACCTTAGTAAGATCTACTGAACCATAAGTTTTAATTACCCGTTCACAAAATTCTTTCAATGCAGGTCTGCCCTTATATAAATCTGTATCTAATGGCTCATATATCGTAATATAAGGTTTAGCTTCATTCAAATGTTTAAGCATTTTATCTTTAAGCATTTCAAACATGGATTTTTGCTTAACATTTCTTTCAAACATAGAACCTATTGCATTGCCGATAGCCATATCTTGTTCACAAACCAAAATAGCAGAATCATAATCCGGATATTTCGCTATAGCACATTTGGCAGCCATATGCGGTTGAAGCATATACACATGCTGTTGATCATCGTCTTCTACAATGAAAGATGCATGGCACGCATAACAAAACCCTGTCTTAGGATTAGGCACACACTGCAACAAACCTTTACATACCCTATTGGATTTTATTATTTTTTTCCAAATATAAGCAGTTGCTCCTACTATATCGAAGCACACACCATATCTTCTCTTGTATACTTCCTGAGGTGTATAAACTTTTGTTTTAGAGAAATCTTTATCATCCGGATTGCCTTCAATAGAATGATACTTAAAACCATTAAGTATTTTCTTTAATTGAAAGAATTCCTCATAGATAGATTTAGGTTGCTCATCAAAACTTTCCATGTAGATATCTGCTAAAGACATTTTGATTCTCCAATAATTTACTATTACATAACAAAGTGCAGTACACTCCAGCATCTATACTAAGATGCTGGAGTGCTTTTAATTATTAGTAAGCGTTTAATTCACAATCTTTCAGATATCTAAAATTCATATTCTTAGTATACGGAGGTAAATGCTCTTCAACATCACCAAATAAGAAATTAATTAAAGCTTTCATGATTGATCTCCCGATTTATGATCGGTCATCATCTTTCTCGTCTTTAACTTTTCCAGGTATTAACGCTTTCTCATATTTCTCGCATACTTCAAGCATTTGCGCTATAAGTTCATTCCAAATCTGATATACGATACGACTGGCATCTGCTCCGAACTTTACTTTAAGTTCAGACGATACGTATATACCGATATCCTCTTGTCTCTTTTCGATAGATAATTTCTCGTTAGCTGCATTACGCTGGAATGCATTATTTCTACTCTTAAAGAAACCATGAACTTTAGCAAATCCTGCAAGCATTGGCGAAGCGTTATCTTCTTCAGGTATACGTTTGGATACATCAATACACCACAGCATACACTCTTCAATGTTATCTGGCGTAAATCCGAGATCCATGATGGAACCGATCTTGCGTTTCTCATATAACTTAGATAAATCTATTTTATCCTTAGCTACATCAATTTCGACACCTATTGATGCTAACTCTTTCATAAGATTGACTATAATCTTATCAGATAACTTCGCGTTAGCTACCTTGTCGCCATTCTTAGTCAGAGTATCATGCACATCGATAGTTGCCTTACCTATTTTTAAGAAATCCTCTTTACTAAAGCATTGAACCTTCATCTTAGCTAATTTCTCAGTCGACACTACTTTGAGATATAACTTGATTTTAGTATTCCATACTCTAAGTAAAAGAGTTTTATTAGCTATTATTTTACTTACTACATTTTTAGTATATACAAAAGCATTAGCCAGTATTTCACCTGCTTTCTTAGCCACTTTAAAAGCAGCTGGAAGTACATTATCAACTAATGTTCTTGTTGTGGCTGCGACTCCTTTTGCAGTAAGTCCTACCAGATTATTAGCAGTTTCAAGAATATTGTGAATAGACATATCGAACAAGTCTTCCTGAGCTGCTATCATGTGCATTTTATTTACAGCTTCAATATACTTATCGTAACAGAGTGAAAAATCATCATCAAAATCAAAATCATCGTCAGAAGATCCGCTGTCATCACTACCGAAGTCATCGCTTCCACCGCCATTATCAGATCCATTACCGCCACCTTTAGGAACTGTCCTTTCAGCAGGAGTAATTTCAGCATCTATAATAGCAGCATCGGCAGCATCTTCATTACCTTTAGAACAGCCAGCACAACCACCTACTACATCTGGCCCAGATGAAGTAGCATATTCTAAAGCTTTCTTTGAAATAATTTTAGTTGTTCTGATTTCATATTCACTCATAGCCTGAAGAGAAAAATCATCTTTATCAGAACCATCTTTCATCTGATCATCTGATTCTTCTTCAGAATTATCTTCATCATTATTTTCTGTATTATCAGTACTACTTTCTTCACTAGTATCGGAAGCAGTATCTTCTTCAAAACCGCCAAGATCATCTTCCTGTTGATCGTCGTCTTCAGGAGTATGTTCTTCACGATATTCTTTATCCTCATCTTCTGTTTGTTTATGAATCTGCTGAACTTCATCTTCGGTTTCCGTGAGATCTTTGGCTTTGGTAGGCTTAGCCGGAGTCTCAGAAAACGATTGAATATTCTGCTCCTCATCTTTATCAACAGAGAAAAAGGTCTCTAGAAAACCTAACATATAATTATTCCTTATGTTCCGTGCACGAACATAGTTTGCTGTTTAACATCATATGACCAAGTATACCCTATGCTCTATCATACTTGACTATGTAATATACCTTTTCGCGAAAGGAGTTTTACGCAATGACTAATGATGAACGTAAGTTAAGCAAGAAGATGCTTACTTATCTTGTATGCATGGATATTGTCAAATCAGCGATATCCAGTGTTGGCAGTACCAATAGCGTAAGTGCTATGGAATCTGCCAACATTATCTCTGAGAAGATGGTTAATGCTGTTAATAAGAAAGGAGCTAGAAAGTAATGACAGTTAATGATCAAGAAAGTTCTGTTTATATTCCTATCATAGGTACTGAAGACTTTGCCAAGAATGCTCCTGAATTAGCTATTAACCCAGCTGTAACTGATCTCAGTAACACTGTTGACCTTTTACATCAGAGATTAGTTATGATGCAGGATAACGCTAAGACACCTGTAACCGCTCAGTCCGTTATTGCTGAGTATTCCAAGATGAAGCGTGACCCCAGTAATGAGTTCTTATTCAACAGACTCAACGATACTGCCGCTTCATTGGGTGCTAACATCTGTAATGTCTTCAATACTATTCAGTATAAGATCAAGCCTACTGTTGATACACTTCAGGCTAAGATTGAGAAGATGACTGCTGAAAGTATGAATGAAGGTGAAGTAGTCGATGACGAAGGCAATACTACTACTGAAGTTGAGAGCAGTGACTTCGATAAAATCGAAGGACCTATGAATGGCGAAGATAGTATCAATGAGAACTTTAAAGCTATGTCAGGCTTCAAAGCTGATTTCAATTTCAGAAATATCTATCTTCTGTATAAGACCAGAAGATTTGCTGTCGATAATATCGACATGGATGACGATACTGAAAAAGAGAATCTTGACAGATTTGAAGCTGAGGAAAATGTAACCGATGGAGATGCCAAACTGGTTTGGAATCTTATTACTAATAACCGTGCTTTATCTGCTTATGCATATGATTTATTTGCCGACTCAGCTTTAACTGGCAATTATGTCAAATGCATGACTAATATGTCCGAAGCTATTGACAGAGTTTATCCTGTATTACTCAAATTCCAGAGATTTACTCTCAACACTTCCGATGCAGTTAATGAAGTATTCCGAAAGAACTTACAAAAAGTATTCGACGTCATTACTACCGGCGCATATACTTTAATGGCTATTAAGAATACTTACAATAAAAACAACGCTCTTGTTATAGCTGGTGATAGTAAGAAGATTCTGTTAAACGCTGATGTAGCTAAAGAAGCTCATATTTCCAATGATGCTATCATTCGTCACATGCGTGTGAAATACTTCAAGGATGATAAGCCTATTCCCAGAAATGGTGTAAAAGCCAAAGAAGTTAAAGACAACGAAGAGAAAGAAGAGCAGGAATTTGAAAAAGACAAAGCTACCAAACAGATACGTACCGCCTCCAAGCGAAGAAACGCTATGTCAAAAGCTATGTCTGCTGTACTGTATGACTATCTTGCTAATACTGATCCTCGTAAACTTCCTAAGGGTGTAGATGGCAAGCAGTTTGCTAAAGAAAATGCTGGCGTCATTAAAGCTTTCGCTAACAAACTTGAAGCTACCAGCGATAGAAACTTACAAAATTCGTTATATGAATTCGTTATCAATATCTGGCATCGTAATACTCCAGTAGCCACTGCTCATAAGCTGTTTGGTGAAGAAGTAGTTAAGCAACTGTCTCTTAAACCTTCTTTAGAGAGTATGGATGTTAAGATGATAGATACTTCTGTCGCTGTTGCTATAGCAACCGATTATTTAGTTAATAGATTATGCGTTGTTAAATAACCTTAAAGGATAGTTGGGTTCCTTAACAGGAACCCAACTATCTATATAAGTGTAGGCTAAAAAAAAACAATTATATATAATCCGCGTGGTCTGCCGTAATGTTGCGGCGTTTTTGCACGGAGGTGCATTATGATAGACTATAAGACCATGTACATCGAATCCCAGAGAGCTCTTCTGGGCGTCGAAAGTGCAGAGCTAACTGCACTGATAAATAATAAAGCAAACGGCGTGAAGGTACTTATAGTACCGCGCCATAACCCCAACCTGGAAGAGCAGATAACGTGTGCGTGCGCAAAGCCGTACACGTTTTCAAACCTCGTGGAAAGCGAGATTGTCGGATACGACATTCTCGTACCCGAAAGTTGGGTGAAGGAGGATAGCCCCCTCCTTAAAAACGGGCGAATCTTCGGGATCATCATGCACGAATTGGGCCATATCGTGCACAATGACGCTGAGCTCAATCCCGAAGAAGAAGGGCACGATCGCCCCATACCTGTACTGTCAGAAGCAAGAGCAGACAGATATGCCTGCGAAGCAGGATATGCCAGAGAGCTGCTTTCAGCATTGCGCTGGAAATTCTGGCGAAATCCCTTCGCAGGGGATGACATCGCTGCTCGAATCAAGCTAATCAAACGCTGGATGAAGAAGCACAGCGCGTAAAGTAAGGCCGGGGGATTGAGTATCTCCCCCGGCTTTATTTTTTTTATTTCTTAATACCACTAGCCATATACTCGCAGAACGTTTCTTCTTCTAATTTATCTGGTTTATTCTGTTTTACCCATTCTAGATAATCTGTACTAAAATTCTCATCTTTAGCAGATTGAGCAATTTTATCTTTAAACTTCTTATCTGAATAATACTGCCATATACCGTGAGCTACTTCATGAGCTATCAAGAGTCTGATGAATGAATTAAATTTTTCAATCGTAACATAATTGATATCTACATTTGTAATATAACAGTAAGCGTTTATTGCATATGGATTAACGTAGATAATCTTCTTAGAAGTCCAACAAGAACCATAAGTTTTCATAATTTCCGGATCATTGCAAATTCTACCATCAGTGTATCGCGGTTGTTCTGAAAGTTCTATTCTAACACCTGTTATAGCTAGTTTATATTTTTTATTGTATTTAGAAATAATATCTTTAAGTACTTCAGTACACTTCTCTTTGGTTAACACAAAATCGGTGTCATCTGTATCTTCTTTTAAATACATTTCAGCTACCAT